>Ga0193692_1000225_pt1 | contig 14004 bp, 13 predicted proteins | sample L3a1metaG_FD_144917 | JGI IMG/M metagenome (GOLD analysis project Ga0193692, IMG submission 144917) | Soil microbial communities from a riparian zone of the East river system, Colorado, United States - L3a1 | ecosystem: Environmental > Terrestrial > Soil > Riparian zone | place: USA: East River... | reverse complement strand
GCGACTACTCATAGCAAGCCCGTCTTCTTCACGAAGGGTGGGGCAGATGTTAACTTTTATTTTATCCTTCGATCCAATAAGCTCAATTAATTTTTTTATCACCATGCACTGCTGATAATCTTTTTGCCCGAGGAATAAATTATTGGGTAAAACTATTTCAAGCAATCGCTCCATTACCAGGCAAACCCCCTGGAAATGTCCGGGACGGAATTTACCCTCTAACACTGTTTCCAAAAATCCAAGATCATAATGCGCCAGGTCATTTGTTCCATTTGGATAAATATCTTCAACTGAAGGAATAAAAAGAATATCACAACCGGCTCCTTCAAACATCAAAATATCTTTTTCAAGAGAGATCGGATATTTTTTGAAATCCTCAGGATCGTTGAACTGGGTAGGATTTACAAAAATGCTGCAAATGACAATTTTGTTTTGTTTTTTAGCGGCATCAACCAATGACAAGTGACCGGTATGAAGAGCACCCATTGTTGGAACAAATCCGATCTCGTCCTGCCCAAATTTCTTTTTTTCGAGCAGATCATGTAACTCCCGTTGCTTTTTACAAATTATCATATTTAATTAGATGTCTTTTCGAAAATCAAGTTCGGAATAAAAAGATTACCTTTGCGGCCATCCCAAAAAATATCATTTTCCGGGATTAAATCAAATAAGGCTCTACGATGACAGCAAAGAAAAGAATATTATTTATTGCCAACGAAATGTCTCCTTACCTGGAGCTTACGGAGTTTTCTGAAATAGTGAACAGATTGGCAATAAAATCAAACGATTCAGGCTTTGAAGTTCGGTGTATTATGCCCCGTTTTGGAGTCATAAATGAACGTCGCCATCGTCTTCATGAGGTGGTTCGTCTTTCAGGCATCAATGTGTCAGTTGATAATGATGATCTTCCCCTGCAGATCAAAGTTGCTTCACTTCCAAATGCAAGATTACAGATCTACTTCCTTGACAATGAAGACTTGTTTAAAAGGAAATACATTTTTACTGATGAGAATGAAAAATGGTACGAGGATAATGATCTTCGGACTATTTTCTTTTGCAAGGGAGCTCTTGAAACCGTGAAAAAATTCGGATGGCCTCCGGACATTATTCATTGCAGTGGCTGGATGACCGGGTTGATACCTGTATATCTCAAAACTGTTTATAAAAAAGAACCTGTGTTCTCACATAGCAAAGTAGTGTTCACGATCGGGCCAACAGTTTTCAAGGAAAAAATGGGTGCACAATTTTTAAAGAAGGCATTGATACATCCATCTATAAAAGAAAAGGATCTTGAGCCATTTAAAGAAACAAATAATACGGCAATGTATCGTGGCGGCGCCACTTATGCCGATGCTATAACTTTTGGGGCAGAAAAGGTCGAAAAGAAATTACTGGATGAGTTTACTAAGGTTCGCGGCAAGAAAACTTTACTGTATAATGCAGAGTCTGATTTAACAGACTATTTACAATTGTATACCGACCTTGCGGGCAAATAAAATCTGATATCAATACGCTGTTTATCCCAAAAAAAACTCTTGTGACAATTAGATCTATTCGCTTTATACTGTTTTGTTTTTCATTGCTTTTTATCGTCTCTTCCTGCAAAAAATTAAATGAGGCTTCAGAAATTGGCGGCGGTGTTATTCCCGGTGCAGATGGTGTAAATACATTTGATACTTCGCTTACTAGCCTTCAAACTTTTAACCACATATTCGAAGCAACTAAAGATTCGGCAATTGTCGGCCTTGGCAATGACCAGATACTTGGCAACATTTCTAATGATCCATTATTTGGTAAAACAAATGCCAAGATGTTTCTTCAACTAAAACCGGAAGTATATCCATGGAGCTTTTCTGGTATTTATAAAAAAGACAGCTTATATATAGACTCTGTTGTACTGGTACTTGGATGGAACGGCAGCTATGGTGATACAAATACACCCCAAAAAGTTAATGTAAAGGAGATCGATCAATTTAGTGATTTCAGAGTAGATTCTTTTTTAACGATACGTGACCCTGGTCCTTCAACTACCACTTTACTTGGCACAAAAACTTTTAATCCTTCGAGTTTAAAAGATTCGGTAAAAGCATTCCAGGACACAACAACCGGTCAACTTAGAATACGCCTGGATAATAGTTTTGGACGAAGATTATTGGATTATGATACTGCCCATGCTTATGCCAATGACTCTGCGTTTAATACTTATTTCAAAGGTTTTGCAATAGAAGCAGATCAGACGGTAGGCAATGCGCTGATGGCATTTGATATCTATCAAAATGATCCAAAAACAAAACTTGCTATTTATTACCGTTATACAAAAGGAGGTCAGGATGACACGACCGTTAATTATTTCCTGGTTAAACCAGGATTTTCAGCAAATCATAATTATGTAAATCGATTTGATTTTGCCGGCACACCTTTATTGGCAGCATCGAACACGCTAGGAGAAGATGACCTGGTATACATTATCAATACTCCCGGTAGCTATGCTACAGTAAAAATTCCGGCATTGCGAGATCTAAGCAATAGGATAATTCACCGGGCTGAGCTTATTGTAGAACAGGTTTATGACCCTTCTTCAGATAATAAGTTTCTTCCTCCGGAGACTTTGATGCTTGATGTGTATGATTCCACTTTGGTAGATTATAAATTTGTTCCTTACGATTTCAATCCCGACCAATCTGGAAACCCAAATCCGGGTTTTGGATTATATGGACAAAACACAGTTGATGGGATAGGCAATCCTATACGAGTTTGGAAATTCGACATAACAAGGTATGTGCAAAACGTTCTAACTAAGCAGGAGCCGCTGCATGATCTCAGGTTATATACAACCCAAACCGCATATGGCCGGATAAAAAACGTAGTGCTAAACAATACCGGGCCATACGTATTTGCCACCGTAAATCTTAATTCGAAATTTGCTTTCGGCAGAGTTAGGGTAGGTGGGGGCAATCATCCTACTCAAAAAATGCGATTGAGACTTGTATACTCAAAAATTTAGTGGATAATATAAAGATATTGAATTTGTAAGGGTATTATCTTTGCACCCGTTAAGCCCCATGCTGAAGAGGGGCTTTTGAATTTCCTGAATGCCGAGTAGCGAACTAAACGTACAAAAGTGCGACGCAACAGAAGCTAAATGGATATACAGAAGCCGGGCTAATAAGAAATACTAAACTCATACATTAAATTCTAAAATCAACATGCCTTACTTATTTACATCTGAAAGTGTATCCGAAGGACACCCGGATAAAGTGGCTGACCAGATCAGCGATGCATTAATTGATAATTTTCTTGCTTACGATCCGCAAAGCAAAGTGGCTTGCGAAACACTGGTTACAACTGGCCAGGTGGTATTGGCAGGCGAAGTAAAATCAAAGAGCTATCTCGATGTGCAGGACATTGCCCGCGATGTGATCCGTGGAATTGGCTATACAAAATCAGAATACATGTTTGAAGCCAATAGTTGTGGTATTCTTTCTGCTATTCATGAACAAAGCGCCGATATTAATCGCGGTGTTGACAGAGGCGTAAAGAATTTAAGTTTTGATGCAAAAGCAAATGCACAAGGCGCCGGAGACCAGGGAATGATGTTTGGCTATGCTACCCGGGAAACTGATAATTATATGCCGCTGCCTTTGGATCTTGCTCATAAAATTTTACAGGAGCTTTCTAAAACCCGTCGTGCAGGAAAAGAATTGAAATACCTGCGTCCTGATGCAAAAAGCCAGGTAACGATCGAATATGATGATAATAATAATCCAATTCGTATAGATACAATTGTTGTTTCTACTCAGCATGATGATTTTGACAGTGATAAGAAAATGCTGGATAAGATCAGGGAAGATGTAATTAAGATCGTCATCCCAAGAGTTAGGAAACAATGCAAACCTTCTATTCAAAAACTTTTTAATGATAAGATCACTTATCACATCAACCCAACAGGAAAGTTTGTGATCGGTGGCCCACATGGTGATACTGGATTAACAGGTCGTAAGATCATTGTAGATACTTATGGTGGTAAAGGTGCTCACGGTGGTGGTGCATTTAGTGGCAAAGATCCAAGCAAGGTTGACCGTAGCGCTGCTTATGCTACACGTCATATTGCAAAAAACCTGGTAGCTGCAGGTGTTTGTGATGAAGTGTTGGTGCAGGTTTCTTACGCAATTGGTGTTGCAAAACCTTGCGGGTTGTTTATCGACACGTATGGCACATCAAAGGTTGATATGTCTGATGGAGAGATCGCAAGAAAAGTTGAAAAGATATTTGACATGCGTCCTTATGCAATTGAACAACGGTTGAAATTGCGTAATCCTATTTATGCAGAAACTGCTGCTTATGGCCATATGGGTCGCGAACCAAAAGTGGTGACCAAAGTTTTTAATAAAGGCAAAGACAATGAAAAGACAATGCAGGTTGAATTATTTACCTGGGAAAAACTGGATATGGTAAATGAAGTGAAGAAAGCGTTTGGAGTATAATTAATCTGAAAAAACCAGAAAGACCTGTGGGCTTTAAAAGCTTGCAGGTTTTTTTATTTTGCCGGCTTTGCAACTCCGATAGATCATTAGTTGCGACGCACAGCCTGCACAGAGCGAAGCGAAGTGTTCTTCTTTAGTAATTCTATTTAGCCTCTATAACAAAACCATTATTTTTGAAAAGTGAAAAGCTTCAGACATCAACAACGACCCAAAAAGAGTACATTGGTTATAGGAAGAAAAGCCGTGATAGATGCTTTGCAAACCGGGATGCAACTCGATAAGATCTATCTTGATACAAAAGTGATCGGTGATCAAATATTACAAATAAAAAAACTTGCCACACTCAATGCAGTTCCGATCAGCTATGTTCCTGTGGCTAAACTGGATGGGTTTAATGTTACCAATCATGAAGGTATCATAGCACAGATCGCAAAAGTTCAATATCAAAATTTACAGGATACAATTTCTTTTATCACAGAAAATGGAGAAGTTCCTTTGTTTTTGATACTTGATGGTATTACTGATATCCGGAACATTGGGGGAATCGCAAGAACAGCTTTTTGCACGGGGGTGCATGCGATCATAATTCCTGACAAAGGAGTAGGAGCTTTTAATGAAGATGCGATATTGACTTCTGCCGGTGCATTGGAAAAAATTTCGGTTTGCCGTGTAAATAGTTTGATGAAAGCGGTAGATGAACTTCATTTGAATGGCATTAAAGTGTACGCAACAGAAATGAAAGCTGAAAAAAGTTTTAGCGATGTTGATTTTTCGGAACCAACTGCTATCATAATGGGCAGTGAAGAAAAAGGAGTTTACCCTGCTTTGCAAAAAATTTGCGATGAAAAAATTAAAATACCGATGGCAGGCGGATTTGAATCATTGAATGTTTCCGTTGCCACCGGTATTATACTGTATGAAGTAATGAAACAGCGTATGTCCTAAGTTTCCCGCTATCACGGCATCAGTTGATGTTAAACGAGGGTTTATTCTCTTTGTTTTTCTTTCTGCGATGCATCATATAGGTGAACAGCATGGTGATTGCAGCACCTATGGCAGCTAACAAAATATCCTTGTGTGCATCCCATACATCTCCCTGTGTAGCTACATAAGTTTCGCCTGTTTTCTTTGTAGTAACTACCGAAACGCCCCATTCGATCAATTCAAACAAGGCACCAAAAGAGAATGCGATCTCGATTGGTAACAACCAACTGACTCGCGGCGAGACTTTGAATTTGTTAAGCAATAATTCCCTGAATGGGTAGGCCATAAAGAGTCCGAAGCTAAAGTGAACGATTCGATCATATGGGTTGCGCCAGAGTTCAAACTTACTTTGCAGCAAGGCACCGAGTGCATTTTGCGTATATGCATAAAATGCACCATAGAGGTGTAGCAACACAAAGAGAAATATGCAGAAATAACTAAGATCGCTGAACTGATGCCACTTTCTTGAAAAAAATAATATGGACAAGCAAATCACCACCAATAGATTCTCTACGATCCAATCCTGAAGGTCGATGCAATAGATCCATCCATATATCCAATACGTGAGAAATAAAGCAGCGAGAAGCCACAAAAATTTGTTAGTTACGGGCTGTATTCGGTTAGCGGAACTGGCGGTCGTAATATTCATATTGTATAGTTTAGACTTTTTTTTAACGTTCGGGACAACGGTTACATTGAGGTGCCATCTTGTTTTTCCTTTCCGGGATAACTTTCAAATTCCTTTTCATAAATTATCATTTAAGATTTAGCAATAGTGTCAATTCTTACAACTTTAGTAGCGTCATAGTTGACACGATAAAAGTTTTTAGAACTAATTCGTTCTTTTATTTCTGTTGGCGACAAATAATATTTCTCCATGTATTTCTTATAATGTGGTTTTGCATTCGAATAATTAATACAATAATCAGTTCCTTCAAACAACGCATAACCAAGATCATGTTGTATTACAAGATTGTCAGTAAATCTTTCCATACGGCGGCGATAACCCGGGAAACCATATTTTATACCCGTAAACAAAATCCCTCCGGATGTTTTATGACTATAATGAACAATATGCCCAAGTTCATGCGCTATCCAGCCAATCAATGAATTAAAACTTAATTCATTCCACTCTAAGCCATTTTTTGAAGCTCCGGATTTGCGAACAATGACCTGGTACTCCCTTTTATTCCCGGATCTGAAAATTGATTTTAATTTAGGTCTTGAAACCATTGTAGACACAGGTGAACCAAATTTGAAAATGATCTTACTATTTTTTAATTCAGGATAATAGGAGAGGGCAGTCAAACATTCCAATTCAATCTCTGGAGGTATGGTCTTATTTATTCCATATTCGTGTCTTAATTTTTCAAGCCTTGGAGTAAAATGATCTTTGCTGAGATATTTGGCAAAAAGCACCTGTGAATTCCCAGGCAATGAAACTACAAAGAAGCCAAGGATAGCTATATGCCTTAAAATAGTTTTATTTCTCATAAAAAATAATTTTGTGTTAGATGTTTGAAACAACGCCCATTTTTACTTGCTCCATACATTCCTTTTCTTCTGATAAGTTTTTATCTAAAGACTGTCCCATCTTTTTTAAAAATCGGTAATGAGACCGGGTAGCATCCACAATGCTTAGTTTGTTATAAGGAACATTAAACTCCTTTGCCTTTCTTTCTATGATGGCTGATATTTCGGGATATGTTGTGTGCGGTAGTTTTGGATAAAGATGATGTGCTGCGTGAGAATTAAATCCACCAAGAAAAAAATTGTAAATTTTGTTTGTCGGTGCATAATCAAGCGAGGTGGCCAATTGATGTGAATAATAATCGCCGGGCAAGTTTCCTTTTTCATCTTTTTCCGGAAATTGAGTTTCCATACATAAATGCGTAGCAATAAGTACATGAATAAAAAAAAGCGATAGACATACATGCATTATGAGGAATGACAACAATACATTGCCGGGATCATATCCGCAGATAATTGGAACTGCGATCAGGAATGCGATATAACCAATCTTCCAAAAAAATAATAATCCGAATTCTTTAGCAGAATGTTTTTTATGCTGAAGGTTGGCAACTTTTTTACTGAACAAATAAAAAAGGTCTTTAACCAGGAACCAATGCAAAGAATAAATACAGTAAACAGCAATTGCATAAATATGCTGATAACGCTGATAGCTTTTTAAAGGATGCTGGGGAGAAAGCCTGAGAAATGGGTTATTATCAATATCGGCATCGCAACCGTCTACATTTGGAAAAAGATGATGCGACGCATTGTGACGCAATTGCCATAGATAAGCATTGGTTCCTTGCAAATTGAATGTAAGATGATACATCCAGTAATTGACTTTTTTGTTCTTTGAAAAGGAACCATGGCAAGCATCATGAGACACATTAAAAGCAAGCAGGATGCCAGTGATTCCGATCAATATATAATTAACAGCAAGACCAACAAAGGATAGATGATCCATAAGATATAAAGACGAATACGCACCTGCAAACAACAGCACATAAAATATCGTCTTTATGTACAACAGTTTTTTGGCTTTGTTCAACAGGTCTTTCTTTTCTATCATTTCATCCACTTCTTTATCCAATGATTTAAAAAAGAGAGAAGAAGCGCCAGTTTGAAATTTTATTTTTTCCATAAGTTTTACTTTACGCATTTTATTATTTAAAAAGATCTGCTTCTAGTTTTAGAATGTTTTTCTGTATATCTTTTTGAGTCGCTGGTTTTTCATTAAATGACCGTCTGACCACCTCAAGATTTCCATAGCTATCCAACGTAACTGAGTTTATTTGAGTAAGCATTCCTGTTGCGGCATTATATTCATTCCACTTGCCGACATTTTCCCATGCAGGACGATAACAAACATCATGAAATAGTTTTCGCTTTGGAAATCCTGCCACTGCAACTCCTTTATCATTAAATATTCCTGGCTTGGTCATTACCCAACTTTCACTTCCATAAATTTTTGCTTGCGGGAAAAATTTGGCCAACGCTATCATTAATGAATCACCATTCATACGCGTTGTATCCCTGTAATCAATAGATGAACGATGATAAGTTGCACCTCCGTAACAGGAACCGATCACAAGTCTTGTCTCATTGGTTGCGTATGGTGTTAGCGAATCAAATGGATTTGTGAATGAAGAATCTTTAAGCTTTTTAAAACTGATCTCATCATGGCCGATATAAAAAAGAGAGTATCCTTTTTTATACAAACCATGTGAATCGAACCACACAGTTCCGATATTTGCATTGTACTTTTTAAGCCTATGTAAAATTTTTGCGCTTGCCTGGTCTGCATCGGCAGCAATTATTGCTACAAAGTTTTTGGGCCTCCAAAGACTCTTGATCTTTGTACGTAGTACATTAAAACTTGTAGCAGGATCCAGCTTTCCTTTTTTTCTTTTTGATACGACAAAAAAATTAAGCTTTTGTTTTTGTTCCGTTGAGGAAATTGTTTTTCTTTCTGAAGCATAGATTGCGTCACTTTCCTGAGCAAAAGCTGTGATTGATGAAGAACAAAAGATCAGTGCTAAGGTGGTGGTTGTTGGTTTCATAACAGTTGATTTAGTTTCTAATTCAAACTTATCTCAGTATTAACCCTGATAATAATTGATGAACGCAGCAACCAATTTTGCTGAACTTTAAACCAATAGAATTTTGTTAATGAAATAATAAGGCCGTGCAGTAATTACTATTTTAGTTTTTACTGACTGAAATCAAATTGGAAATCCGTAGAAAGATGCTCGACGATTACGGATTTTCCGTATTTTGAAGGTGAATGGAAGCCACCGAACTGCAACAGATATTCTTCAACCACCTTAAAAGTGCTTTACCTGCTCATGTTTCTATCGCCGATGAGCTGTGCGATCTGCTGGGCATAAGTGCTGATAGCGCCTATCGTCGATTACGTGGCGAAAAACCACTTACTCTTTACGAGCTGAAATTGATTTGTGAAAAATATAAAATGTCAGTTGACCAGGTGCTGCAATTGCAAAATGATTCTATACTATTCCAGGCGCCGGATATTACCCAAAAGGATGTTCCCTTTTCAGACTATCTCCGCGGTTTGCTGAACCAGCTTAAATACTTTAATTCCTTTAAGGATAGGCAAATGTTTTATTTCTGTAAGGATATGATCTATTTTCATTTTTACTTGTATCCTGAATTTGCTGCCTTCAAAACTTTTTTTTGGCTTAAAACGATCTTAAATAAGCAAGAGTACAATAACAAAAAATTTTCTTTGACAGAGTTTTCTTTTCCCGATTGCTTTGCAGTAGGGCAGGAGTTGATAAAAGAATATAACAAAATATCTTCCTTTGAACTTTGGAATTTTGAAAGTATCAACAGCAGTATCAGCCAGATCCAGTATTACAAAGATTCAGGTATGTTTAGCGATGCTAGCGAATTAAATGTTGTAGTAGATTCATTTATTAAAACACTTGACCACCAGCAATCACAAACTGAAAAAGGAGTAAAGTTTATGCCAGGTGATTCAGAACTGGTTCACCGTGCGCCGATAAAATTTTATATAAATGAAGTTGTACTTGGCAGCAACACCATTTTACTGGAATTAAATAACAACAGGCTTGCTTTTATCACATACAATGTACTCAGTTATCTTATAGCAAAAGATCCGCGTTTTACCAATAAGGTGTTTGAAAATTTTAATACTTTACTTAGCCGATCAACACTTATCAGTGCCACAGGAGAAAAAGAACGCAATAGATTTTTTAATGCTATGCGGGATAGGGTAAATTCTCTAAAAAAATAGATTCATTTTGTCTTTATAGCGGGTTGGGTATTAAAGCGCAAAGAAAATCCTAAAGAAAAATTGCCATTTTCTTTATACAGATCCGGATTCGTAAAATCAGTTGAAAAAGAATAGCCGGTGTGGAATTGGAATTTTTTCCAGCCGAAACGGAATACAAAACCAGGCTCCCAGATAATATGAAATGGTTGGTCATACAAACTTTTTAGCTGGGTTGTACTGAAAGGTTCCCTGTCTGTGTTGAACAAAGTATCCGTTACTTTAAAGTTGACAGCAGCAAACCTTGAAACAAAACCAAATTGAATTTTTTTATTCTCATTACTTACTGCTATGGCAGGTTGAAGAAAAAAATGAGTAAGATCTAATTTCGAATTACCTGTATGGTGAGTGTTCTTGATTTTGCCATTTCCAAAACCGGCATACGTTTCAAAATGCCAGTTCTTGGAAAGTTGAGTCACAAAACCCGAACCCAGTTCGAACCGGTTATACTTTCCGAAATCGGGGCTGCCTTCAAAGGAATAACTCCCCATAATACCTATATGTTTTCCCGGTATATAGGATGCCTGCACATCAGCACCCGAATATTTTGAACCAGATACCCCCATGACGCTGAAACCCAGGTCATTTTTTTGGGAATGTAATGGAGTATTTGACGCAGAGGGGACATAATAGAGATTCTCCTTTTGCCTTGATTCGGAAACGAAGTAAGGGTCGGAGACACTACTTACAAAAAAGCAGGAACTGAAACTAAAGATTGTCGCTGCAGCAATAAATGTAAGAGCAAAGTATTGTGTAGTGATTTTCATAACAGGAAGTTTTAATAGTTAACTAATAGTTTAGAGCAGATCGATAACTATATAGATACACCACAGTTAAGATCTGATAAGGCTTTGTTTGCTGGCCGAAAGTGGCAGCTGATATTATCAGCAATATTGCGCAAAAGATTATTTTTTCATGATGTAAGCTTTTAGTTGTGAACACTAATTGACCTGTCAAACTTACTTTCACAAAAAGTGCATTCCTAATTGATAAATCAGTGGGGGAAGTAACTTTTAGTAATAAATATCATTTGCCGGTATGTTTGCTTAGGAGAGTATTATTTATTGCAAAAAATACAGTTACTTTAATGAACCAAGTCATTATTACTAAACTTAAGTAAGTCCATTTGCAATTTTTACCAAAACCAACAAAATGGAGTCAACTGGCATACAAGTAACTTTTTTCCAGCACATCAGAAGTTTATTACCTGAACATATTTCACTTGTTGATGCCATTGCAGATATCCTGAACATCAGCAATGATAGCGCCTACAGGAGAATTCGTGGCGAAAAACTTATCAGCCTGGAAGAAATGCGAAAGCTGGCAGCCCATTATAAAATTTCTCTGGATCAGTTCATGCACCTGCAAAGTGATTCTTTTCTTTTTTCTGGCAAACTGATTAATGCCGGTGATCATAATTATGAAAATTGGGAAGAATCCTTATTGCAACTTCTGCAATTCGCCAGTTCCTTTCAAAAGAAACATATAACCTATCTCGCCAAGGATGTGCCGTTGCCGCAACAGTTTATGGTGCCGGAACTGGCGGCATTTAAGTCTTTTTATTTTCGAAAATCCATTTTAAATTATGAAGAACTTAAGGGTAAAAAATTTTCTTTGAATGATATTCAAAATCGCCATTTTGACATCAGCAAGAAAATAGCGGAGCTGTATAACCAGATTGAATCTACTGATATCTGGAACACCGAGAGTATTAATAGCACCATACGGCAAATTGAATATTACCGGGATGTTAATTTGTTTGAAAAAGAAGACGAAATAAAAAGTCTATATGATGCTGTTTTCAAACTCATTGATCACCTGGAAAAACAATCGGAACTGGGACTTAAATTTTCAATGAACGAAAGTCCAAAATCTAATGCCGCACCTTTTCATCTTTATAATAATGAATTAGATCTGGGCGATAATACTGTTTTGTTTGAGTTAGATAATCTGAGAATTACAATTTTGAACCACACTATAATTAATTTCATTTCTACCCATGACGAGATCTTTAGTAACTATACATATGAAGCTCTGCAAAACATTCTTAAAAAATCTTCATCGCTCAGTGTTAACAGCGAAAAAGAAAGGGCAAGGTTTTTTAGTCAAATAAGGTATACAATTAAAAAAGCTTCCCGGGTATAAAAAACCGGATTGTACCTTTGTTATTCAATGGAAAGACCCATAATCAAACTCATCGAATGTCCCCGTGATGCTATGCAGGGCTGGAAAAATTTTATTCCGACAGAAAAGAAAATTGAATACATCAATTCTTTACTGAAGGTCGGATTTGATACAATCGATTTTGGAAGTTTTGTTTCTGCAAAGGCAATTCCGCAAATGGCGGATACCGCAGAAGTAGTCAGGAGTCTGGAGTCAGGAGTCGGCAATACAAAATTGCTTTCTATTGTTGCAAACTTACGTGGAGCAGAAGAAGCTTCGGTATTTGATCAAATAACTTATCTCGGTTTTCCATTTTCTGTTTCTGAAACATTTCAACAACGAAATACAAATTCATCGATTGAAGAATCTTTGAAGAGGGTAGAGGAGATACAAAATCTATGTATTAATAAAAACAAGAAGTTGGTTATTTACATTTCAATGGCCTTCGGCAATCCGTATAATGACTTATATGATGAGGATATTGTTTTCAATTGGGTTGAGAAACTAGTGGAGATGGATATTGATATTATTTCATTAGCCGATACGGTAGGAGTTGCTACACCAGAACAAGTTTATGATATGACAAGTTATCTTGTTGAATCATTACCAGCCACGGAGGTCGGAGTTCACCTTCATTCTACGTTTGAAAACTGGCAGCAAAAACTTGATGCAGCCGTAAAAGCCGGATGTAATAGATTTGATGGAGCATTAAAAGGAATTGGAGGTTGTCCAATGGCAAAAGATGAATTAGTTGGAAATATGAATACAGAATGGATGATCAGTTATTTTGAGAAGAACAATATTGCAACAGGCCTTAACAAAGAAGCTTTAGCAGAAAGTTTACGAATAGCAGGAGAAATTTTTATTTAATGGAAGTAAAATTTATCAAGAATTCTGTAAAAGATCATGTTTTGTCTTGCAAAAGAAATGATGGAACAGAAACATGGAGGCATGTAAGTAATTTTTTTATCACTCATGATATTTGTCATTATGCCACAGAAACTGTTATTCCGTTAAACAACGCATTTTTTGGGATGGTGGCAGCAGGAACAGACATTGGAAATTTTGATTTGCCAAAGGAGCAAAGGAATTTTCAGCTTACTGAAGAACCCATACTCGCAGAACATTTGGTAAATCTTCTGACAATTGAGGTAACTCAGGGCAAAATTGAGAATTTCCTTGATGTATTTTCAGGAATTTATGAAGAGCATATAGGCACGAAACTTTACCGCTTGGTTACCGAAAACAAATTAGAAGAAATAAGGAATAAACTTACGGAACTTTTACAGCAATGGAATTTACTGGAAGAAACAAAAACAATGACGCTTTTATTTAAAGAATAGCATGCAATTTCAATTACCCATCAATATAAAATCACCGGAGGCACGAATTAATTATCGTGATAAAATTTTATTGACCGGTTCTTGTTTTACTGAACATATCGGCAATTCACTTAGTGAATTAAAATTCTCAGTTCTTCAAAACCCAAATGGCATTTTATTTGATCCGAGAAGTGTTTGCAATTCTTTAATATCATATATTGAAAAC
>Ga0193692_1000224_pt1 | contig 14040 bp, 26 predicted proteins | sample L3a1metaG_FD_144917 | JGI IMG/M metagenome (GOLD analysis project Ga0193692, IMG submission 144917) | Soil microbial communities from a riparian zone of the East river system, Colorado, United States - L3a1 | ecosystem: Environmental > Terrestrial > Soil > Riparian zone | place: USA: East River... | reverse complement strand
TAAGGGAATTAAACCTAAAGATATTGATAGGACTATAATATCTTTTGAAGCATTGGTTCAATGGTGCATAGATAATCTTAAACAATGAAAACCATGATTTCTATTTTGATTATAATACTAATTGTATTATCTTCATGTACATCAAATCACTATTGCCCTGCATACGGATACAAAAAGGTAGTGATTGGAAGCAAGACGCAATACTACAAACCAAACAAAGGAAAAATTAAACACTAAAATAATCATGAAAAAGAAACAACCGAATGAGCTACAAAAACAAATCATGTTTTTACAGCAGCTAGTAAAAGACTTGGAAGAAACCAAGAAAAACAATCTTGAAACTATTATAAAATTGAGAGACACAATAAATCAAACAGGTTTATTTGTTAATGATCTTGATAATAAAGTCAGGATAGCAGAATCAGAGAATAAAATCTTTTCTGAAATTGCATTGAATTTAAGCAAGTTTGTTAAGAACTCCAATAGTACATCTAACTTTGAAGATGCCTAAATGCTAACACTCCTAAACTACATCGTCTTTCAATTCTACGTGAAGGAAAGCGATTATTGGATTCAATCGAGTCCATACGAAAAGCAGGTTCTTAAAAAGAGCTTTAGGGTAATACGAAGGAATTGTATAGAGTTGGATATATGTCTGACTTTGTTACTGGTTGTGATGGTTACGTTTACTTACTTGTTACTCTTTACTTCTTATTAATATGGATAATGACATACTTGTAATTATTGACAGAAATAAAGCTTCATTATGTAACGGTTATACTTTTGATCGTTTAACAAAAGAGGATTTATTTGTAATGAAAATAAATAGTCCTGATGGAAGGGATATTGAATTACGTTTCAATAGATATGTAGCAAGAATGTTAAGTAAGGAGTTATTTATATACATAACTAAACAAACACGCAAATCCTAATCTATCATGATAACAATAACAAGCCCCAAAAAACTATTCACCGCCGTCAAAGGTACTGACCATACGTTTGTTTATTACCTCAATACAGAAATAGCTAAATTAGATACCGATCATGAGCAGGTATATTTTTTAGAAAAAAAGCACGGGTTTGATTGTGAGCAGTTGATAGACCTTGCAAATATGTTAAAAATTTTACATTTGAAATTATGAGTTTTAAAAACGGTTTACTAATTACATTCGGCTATTAATGACTATTTTAATTATGGGTTTTTTAAACGTTCGATTAAAAAAGATTTTAAACGAATCACAATAGATAATTTAATATGACAGACCAGCGTACCCATTACGATAATCAGATAGCTAAATTCAAGGCTAAAATTGAGGTATTGGATGCTAAGATAGATAAACCTGAATATATCAGTTATTTCCAGCTTAAAGCCCATCGGAAGAACAGGGCTATTTTAAGAAACAAGATAAAACACTATGAAAAAAAGATACTTTTACTTCCACAATTAGATTTATTTGATTAGTTTCATGTCATGAATTTAGGGTTACCGATACGAGAAAGAAAGATAATTGAATCAATGGCTACAAATCGTAGTCTTACTTTATTAGACCTTGCTTTTAATCTTAGACGTAACATTGAAAATATTAATACTAGCCACTATTTATATTTGGCTTTTATTTATGGTCGTAACTTCCCCGACCTTGAAAGGGAAGGAAACAACAAACAATTAACTATAAAAATTTATGCAAATTAAATTGGTTCTCACAGCAGCAGAATTTAAAAAGCTACCTGTTGCAGCACGTTTGGCAGGTTGCCAAATTAAAGACACTTTCAGAGCAGGTGATGAAATCCATGCTGAAGTGACTGCAAAGGATGGCGCTAACTTTGTAAAGCTTGGTGAATACAAAGCCACTTTGACCCCTGAAGAAATTGCTGCTTTTGATAAGCGAGAAGCTGAAAAGAAGGAGAAAAAAGCTCCTACTAAACCTGCTTCAGGAAAGTAAAATAAAAATTCCTTTTTTCCTCCCATAAGTTACAAGGGGTTTCTTATGGGAGTTTTTTCTTCTAAAATAAATCATTCAACTAAAAACAATTAAAAATGAAACAATTATCTAATGCAACGTTTTGGGCGCCTAAAGAAGGTGAAACTTTGATCGGTACTTATACAGGTGAAAAACTTGTGAGGGAAGAAGATCAGGCACCTACAGAAGGTGATGGAAAGAAAGGTGATTTGATGGGCTATAAATTCGATGATGAGGATGGCCTTGAAGTCATTGTAGGTGCTGCTGCATCTATTGAACAGATTTTAGAGAAAGAAGAAAACAAGATAGTAAAAGGTTCTGTTTTATCTTTCACTTTTGAAGGTAAGGGTATTACAAAGAAAAAAAGACCCTTCAATAAGTACCGTACTATTTTGTTCACTGATTTACAGGAGGCTGTAAATTACCACAAAAGAGAATCGTAATTTTTTAGGCTTACAACCACTGACTGAACCCTGATTTGTAAAAGTCAGGGTTTTTTTATATCTTCCATGATGATGAAGATCATCAAAACCTGATACATTTATCATTGACAAAAAACCCTATGTCTAAAAAGAAATCTAAAAAACATGCAAAAAAGTCAAAGAGTAAACCGATACGGAAAAAAGCTTCTACAAAAGTTCGGAGAACAAACAAGAGTACGACTGTTAAAAGAAATAAAGCAAGAAAAAGAAGCACGAAACCTATTGCAAAGAATCGTGTGGTATCTAAGAGGAAACAAAAGCAGCATCGAAAAAGAGTTAATAGTTCTCGAAAGCCAACTAAGAAAGCAAGAACTAAAAGATCAAATAAACGAACAAATAGAACTGTTAAAAAAACAGCAGTTACTACCAGAAGAAAAACCCATAGAGCACGAACAAACAAAAAACATAAAAAATTATCTTCAGTCTTTATACACGAGAATTTTAAGAAGGATGAAAACGGTTTCCTTACACCGGAACTAAATAATATCCTTTCTATTGAGTTTGATAAAAGTCTTTCATTTGCAGACAAAATTTTTATAATACAAAATCACTCTCTTGATGCTATCAATATAATGATTAACCGTCATAGGTTGTTACCAAGATCATATATGGTAATACTACAGACAGAGAATCCTAAAGACCCTACTTCAGAACCCTATGAAAGAGCTAACCGATTAAGTGACCCAACCGTAAACCCTGACATTCCTAGTATCCGTCAATCCATGTTAGAATTAGTCATGGCATTTCAGGATAACTATTTCGAATACATTTTTGAATCAGAAAATCCTTTAGAATCTGATTGGGTTTATTCTCCTGAAAATATTACTGCTATTCATATTAGATTTTTTTACGCTGGTTAATTCTGTATGAAAAAATTAATGCGATTAAGACCGAAAGTCAAAATCCTAAAGGATTTTTTTGTGTTTGATGTGGAAACGGGTGTAGATGCCCCTTTTTGTGATATTGAAACAAGGAAAGAATATCAAAACGCTATACAATGGATATTGGAAGGGCGTCCTGAAAGGTTTAAATTTGGTGTTATCTATGGATATAATTATACTAAGGTAGTTTATTCATTACAGGAATTAATAGAAACTTTTTTAGAACCAAGATTTAAAAACAAAAAAGTTTTTGCTCATAACGCTATCTATGATTTAGATACTACTTTTGGTTGTGTTTTTAAAATGCTTAAAGATGTTATCTTTAATGGTAGTAGGTTTATCATGGGCACAAATGGTAACTGTATTTTTTGCGATTCAATGAATATCTTTGTAGGACAATCGGTAAAGAAGATCGGAGCACAATTAGGAATGAACAAACAGGAATTAGGGGATAATTTATTTTCTCCTGATGGTATCACAGAAAAAGAAATAAATTACTGTATTCGTGACTGTCAGATAGTTTGGGATGCTTTAATTAGATCGTTTGAATTTGCAGGGGATATAAAGGTTACACAGGCAAGCCTTTCAATGACATACTTTAGACGTCATCACCAAGAATTTAATATAGATCATAACGAAAATGTTAAGTTCTTTTGGGATAGTTATTTCGGTGGTAGATGTGAAGCATTTAAAATAGGTGAAACTATTGCAAGTGTTTACGATGTTAAAAGTATGTACCCTGATAGAATGAGAAATGAAACTTTCCCTAATCCAAAGTATTTAAAAGAAGTATCTATAATTTCTACCAATCAATTTATTAATCAAATCTTACCTGAATATGAAGGTTGTATTTATGCAGAAGTTTATCACCACTATAATAAGTTTGGACTTCTACCTATCCGAAAAGAAAATAAATTATTATTTCCTATTGGAAATATTAATGGATGCTGGAATTTTAATGAGTTTGGTTTTGCGCTCTCTACAGGTCTTATAGAAATTAAAAAAATTCACAGAGTTATTTTTGCTGAAAAAATGCTTTCCCCTTTTATTGGTTATATAGATACTTTATATGATCTAAAAAATAAAGCTGAAATAGATAACGATTTATTTACACGTGATTTAGTAAAGCGTTACATGAATAGTTTATATGGTAAATTTTGTCAACGTATTGAGGAAGAAAGTATTTACCTAGAAAATATTGAAAAACAATTATTCATTATTCAGGAGGCACAAAGAAAAGGAATATTTAAAAAACTACTTTTATTTAACGCTAATAGATTAGATGCCTTTTTAATTACAGGAAATACACAAGCAAAAAATATAAGTTATTCTATACCTTCTTTTGGTTCATATATTACCAGCGCTGCACGTGTGAAAATTGCCAAAAAATTATTTGCTTGTAAGAATAATAAAGTAGTATATTGTGATACCGATTCAGTTTTTGTACAGAATGATTTTGGTATGGAAGATGAAAACTATTTGGGCGGGTGGTGTAAAGAACCTGATAAAATAGTATATCAAATTAATGGATTAAAAAATTATAAGTATGTTACTGAAGATGGATTATTTCAGAAATTAAAAGGGGTTCCATCTTCAGCAATAAAAGTAGATGTAAATGATTATAAGTATTTTAACCTAGTAAAAAGTAAAGAAGGATTAAGGCGTAATATGGATGCAGGAATTTTAATTAAGAGAACAAAGCATATTACCAATAACTATACAAAACGTATAGTTTTACCTGGTGGAGAAACAGAACCGCTAATACTATGAATGAAGATAATGTTTTAGACCGTATTGATTTATTAGACCCTGTTTATTATTGGTCTTGTTCTTGGTTCCGTTTCCATTGCATTCCTTGTGAAGATGGTACGGTAATAGTTTTGATTCTAAATTAACTAATGATATGGGATTTGGTATTTCATCCTTAATTTCCCCTAAAGCGGGGATGACTATAGTAAAAAATGCTATAGAAAAAACAATAAAACAGCCTGTAAATAATTTTGACATTATTTATAAGCATGAAGCAAAGGTAATAGATTTTAGGCTCTACGAGTATACCGATAAAGACGGTGTTTATAATGATACTAAAGTTGTTAAGTATGCTGATGGTTCTAAATTGTGTAACATCATACACAATATGATAAAGGATAAGCTTACTACAGGCGAAACTATTGATGTGGCGATTATTAACTATAAATTTTTAACCTGTAAACTACTTATCACAAAAGAAGGAATTAAAAAGACTAAAAATTACAACCTATGAAAGACTTGACAATAGATAATCCTTTTCCTGAAGATGAAAAGGATGAAGAAAAAGTAATAGATAAAACTAAGGAGCAGGAAACCCTTCAGCCTAAAGATAATACTATGACAATAGTGTTATTAATTTTACTTACTGTAGTAGTAGGTTTTATTGTGTGGTATAAAACTAAAGGTGATAAAGAATGAGTAACGAACCCGATGAAATAGATGCTTTATTAGCCGACTATAATAGCGGTCTAACAGAGGAAAGCGAAACCCCTAACCATACAGAACAGGAGGAAGAAATTCCTATTACTCCAGAGGCATTAGAAAACAAGTCCGGTTCGGACTGGGTAGGTAACCCTGCTTATTATCAAACAGGGAATAAAGCAGGTCAATTAAGACCATCACAAAAGCATAAAGCACCACCACCTGAAAAGATGGAATTACAAGGTAGTAGCCTTATAGATGGTGCTTTATTTATTATGCTGATAGATATGCTCTTCCCTCTTATCATTACAGCACTTAATAATAAGTTCACTGATTCTAAGATTAAATTAGAGGACTTACAATTAAATGATAAACAGAAGAAAGATTTAACCCCTGTAGCTGATGAAGTTATTAAAAAGCTATCATTACAAGCTAATCCTATTTGGTTGTTAGTTATTGCAATGTCTGGTATTTATGGTATTAATTATATGGCTGCTAAGTCTGCTGCTGATGTAACACCTAAAAAGAAAAATGAGCGGTAAATCTATTATAGTGGTAGGTGGTACAGGTACAGGTAAAAGCACCTTCATAAAAGAACGCCTAAAAAAAGTACATAAAAATTCTATTCATCTCTATGATGTAAATAAAGAATATGTAGATTTTTATAATAAACCTTTTACATCGTTTGAAAAGTTTGCAAAAACATCTCAAAAAATATCTGATGGTGTTTTGGTCTATGAAGAAGCTACTATTTTTTTAAGTAATAAAGGGGCTAATGATGCTGTTAGAGATGTACTAGTAAGAAAAAGACATACTAATAATACTATTTTTTTTATCTTTCATTCTTTACGTACTGTGCCAAGATGGATTTTTGATCTATCTAATTTTGTGGTGGTTTTTAAGACTAATGATAGTGAGGGTTTTATAGATAGCCGTTTTGAAAACGAATTACTAACAGCTTGTTTTAAGGAAGTAAATACTAACACCGATAAACACTATCATAAAGTATTCTCAATATATTAGCGCTGGTTCTTACCTGTCCCTTTTTGAGAGCAAGCCCCGCATAGAGCGGGGTTTTTTATTTTGGGAAATGCTTGACATAATCGGGAATTTTTTCTACATTAGAAACTAATTCTTGTTTTGGGAAAGGTTCTCAAAAATAAACTAAGAAAAAATTTAAATGATAATTTACTATGGATTTTAAGCCTGTTCTTATTACAGTTGTAGCGGTACTAATCGGATTGGTAGCCTATGATATGTTCGTTAAAAAAGCTCTCAAACTTGATACATACGATGAGTATGAAGAAGTAGAATAGTCTTTTTAGGATTTAAATAAAAGTTAAACTAAAAAACTATTTAAAATTATGAGAGGTAGAAACAGATATTCAGAATCACAGCTAAGAAGCATCCTTAGAAATAATGTAGATGCTTTTGAAGCTAACAACGCTGATGATGCTCCAATGAGTAACGTAGGAGCGCAAGCATCATTGCAGCCTAATAAAGGCAACCCTTCTTTTGATGCTCAATTCGATGTACAAATTATTACTAAGTATTTTAGCGTTGCAGCGGGTGCATTTACCCTAAGAACTGCTGCCTATATGCTTGCCAATGCTGCTGCTTTAGCTACTGCTGCTGCTTTGTCTTTCTTTATTTTTGGGCAGTCCGATTTTATGGGAGGTTTTAAGAAGCTAAGAAGTCAGTATCCTTTAGCTTCATGGTCATACGGTAGCCCTTTTATCTATGGTAACGGGTCTTATTTTGTTACTGTAAATAGCGTGCTTACTGTTTTGGATGCTACAGCTATTGCACAATTACAAGTAGGTGATTTAGTGATCCCTTATTATGCAACTAATGGAGGTGTTTTTTATGTGGCTCTTGTTATTGTACGTTGTACTAACGTAGCTTATGGTACTCTATTGGCTGCTACTAATTCAGACTCTTTCGTTTTGAATCGTATCCGTTATATTCAAAATGATACTTCTGCTGCTGGTCTTGCACAATTTGCAAATGCTATAGGCTGGTATAAACAGAGTCTATTTGGTAAGTTTGACCAAGATAGTATTACGCCTAACTCACAAAAACCACCCGATCAATTTCAAGCCGGTATTATTGACGTTCCAATCGTTAAAAGTATCACTAAGGAAATTGCCTTTGCTTCATCACTCAATTATGATGCAGTAGATTTACAGTGGTCTATCTTTGTTAAAACAGTTAATAAATTACCTGCTGGTCTTTAGTAGTTAATGGTTGAATGTTAAAAGTCCCTGTAGCAATATAGGGACTTTTTTTCCATCTAAATTAAAATACCATGAATAAAGCAAGTATAGAATTACCTTTAGCAAAAGCTATCCGCCCTAGTGATTTATTAAACTATGCAATTAACCTTAATGTAAAAAGGGTTTACACTGATGTTAACGGTACTATCATAGATAAAGCTTTAGCCCCTGTTGCATTACAAGTAAGATACCCTGTTTTTATATTAGGTGCTTTTGACTTCAAAGGAGGTTACAGGAAGGCACTAGAATCCACACCACCTGAAGTAGGTGTAAAATACTTAAAGACTTTTATTAATGGGCTTAATTCAGCTTCAGAAGTTACAGGGGTAAATATTGCTGCTGATATTCAAGGTCAATTAAAAGTAGGTGATATTGTAAGCGTTTATACTGATAGCTATACCATCCCTAATTATTATGTATGGATTATAGTTAGTGCTAACAATGCTTCTATAGCTTCTATTATGCTGAATCTTAGCACAACGCAAAAAGATGATGTATATAACAGGCTCTATATAGAGGATATTCATTATCTAACCACTAACACAAATGTTAATCAGTGGAATGAATCTATTTATAGAATTTCTATTAATAATATAGGGTTAAATAATACTGATTCTTTCCAGCCTCTAATTTATAAAACTCCATACACGTTTTTAAATAACGTGCTTATTATGGGTGTTAGATTTAAGGCTACACAATTTATAGGTTTTAGTACCTATATCCAGTATGCTACAGAAGATATACAATTCATTTTAAAGGTTAAAAAGTAAAACCCAATAATTATGCACGTAAATAAAGAAGATTTTGAATTAGCTGATGCTTTTGAAATTAACCACCTTTCAAAAAAACTGAAATTGAAGAAGGTAAAAGTAGTAGCTAAACCAGCTACAGGTAATACACCTGCTGCAATTATTGATAAAAAAACAGGTAAGGTTTTAGTAAAAACTACAGGCAAGAAAAAGAAGAAAAAAGGCCTATTTAAAAAAATAGGTAGTGGTATTAAGAAGGGTGCAAAGGCGGTAGGCAAAGCTGTAGGTAAAGTAGTTAAAGGAGCTGTTTATGCTCCACTATTACCGCTGAAAGGTATGATGAAAAAAGCCTTGAAGAAAAAAGGTGTTAGCCCTCCATCTAAAATGCCCGACCTTGCAGAAGCTTTCTATAATAATATCGTTAAAAAATCTAATTTTGATTCTTATTATCATGGTAGGACATTGGAACGTGATGGATATAACGATCATTTTATTGCTGTAGATGTAGTAGCAGGTATTTTGAAGTATGTAAAGGATATACTACAAAGAAAGAAAGCTAAAAAAGCTGGTCAACCTGTAGCCCTTTCACCTGTAGAAGAAGAAATTGCTGCTGGTAGTGAGAAAGTTTTAAATGCTATTAATGAGAGGGCTGATAATTCAGGGGCTGATGTTAGTGAAGATTTACCTGATGAACCTAAAGAACGTAAAAAAAGAGGAGATAAAGAAGGTTTAATTTTAGGTTTACCTACTAGCACTTTATTAATTGTGGGTGGTGTATTTGTAGCTGTTTTAGTATTACGTAAGTAATTACTAAATGACAAGGCGTTTATTTGTACTTAAAAAAACAGGGTTTAAGAATAACCCTAATATTCCTGTAGTAATTAGGGATTTTAGGGGTATTCTGTTTTATAGTACTGATTGGAGTAGTAAACCTGTTCATGAGTTTAATATGCCTAAAGGTGAATACATTGTAGATAGTGGGCAATTTACCCCAATGTCTAACCCTGTATATTATCCGCTTATTAAATTACCTGCTAGAGAAAGGTTTTATCCTAATCCTAAACAATTTAAAGTAGTATTTGGGAAGAACCCGCATAAATGCTCTATTATTTGGGGTGCTAAAACTATTCTCTTTGATAACAAATTAAAAGAAGCTCCTTTATATGTAGTGGATTTTATCCTATTTCATGAATTTAGTCATGCCTGTTATAGTACTGAAAAGTATGCTGATTTAATGAGCGCAAACTTCATGAAAAAAAGAGGTTATAATCCTAGCCAAATCGGTTCTGCTCCTTTAGATACTCTTTCTAATGGTGCTTATGATAGAAAGGTATTACTACTAGAAAAATTAACACGGTTTAAATAAAAACTTTTTATGCAAAAATTAAACTATGTAGATAAACCACAAGAAACTGTTAGCCTAAAAGGAAAGGTAGGAAGTGCTATCTATGGTTTATTGGGTGATTTAGCTACAGCAAAAGAAAGCGGTCAAAAGCTCCCTAAATTTTTAGATAAGGTAGCTACCTTAGTTGTTAAGGGAAAAAAAGAAGGTGTTGTAATAGCAAAAGAAACTGTTAAAGAACAGATTAAGCTAAAACTACCTTTAATTATCATGGGTGCTATTATCATTGTGTTAATTGTTATGTACTTAAAGAAAAAATAACCCTATCAGGGTACGAATATGTATAACGATAATCACATGGAAAATTGTTCTTGTAAAGAGTGTGACTCTTATGCAGGAAATCATACAGATAGTGTAGAAGATAAAACAAAAGCTTCTTATTATCTTGACTCTACAATGGTAGCAAGAAAACCTGTAACGGTTTTTGAACATCCTGATACATCATCTAAAGTAATTAAACAATATCCGAAAGGTTCAAACGTAGGAATTATTTACTCCTATGTTTTACGTGATGGTCAATTATGGTGGCAAGTAAATTGGTTTTCAGGTAAGCATCAAGGTTGGGTTAAGCATGATCTTGCTTTATTCAATAAGGAGATTTTAGAGGCTACTTCTAGTGGTAAAAAAATCACTGATAGACAAGAGGCTATAAAATTAGCTGAAGAAAACCAGCCTTTAAATAAACTTGCAAAAGGTTTCTCTGATGCTACAAGCGGTATAGGCGAAACTATTTCATTTGCTGGTAAGTCTCTTAAATGGGTTCTATTAGCTGTTATAGTTATTGCTGTATTAATGTTAGTGTATAAAATAAAGACTGCATAATGAACAAGCAAACACTAATCATTATTATAGTTATTGCTGCTGTAGCTCTTTTCATACTTAGAAAACCTACAGTTAAATTAGTTGCTGAAACAGTTAAAAAATTAAAAGACAATATGACAAGGCAAGAATTTATTAATGCTTATGGTGAAGCAGCAAAGAGAGCGGTTAAGGGTACTGGTTTATTTCCCTCTCTAACAATAGCGCAAGCTATATTAGAAAGCGGTAACGGTAATTCTACATTATCGAAATTACATAACAATTTCTTTGGAATTAAAGCCGATAAATCATGGACTGGTAAAACCGCTTTAATGAAAACTACTGAATATGTAGGAGGTAAACCTATTACCATAGAAGCTAAGTTTAGAAAATATGATCTTCCTGAAAGTAGTTTTCTAGATCGTGTTTTATTCTTAAAGAAATTTCCCCGCTATAAAAATGCTGGTGTTTTTGTTGCTGGTAACCCTTTCCATCAAGCACAAGCTTTACAAAGGGCTGGTTATGCTACAGACCCGAAATATGCAGAACTCCTTGGAAATATCATAAAAAAGTATAATCTTGAATCTTTAGATAGTTAAACTTTAAACATTAAAATTATGTCAAGAAAAAATGAAGAAATCGAAGTGGTAGAAATTACTCCACTTCATCACGGTGAAGAAATTCTAACCGCTTTAGAAAATGGTTATCTGTTTCATGCAGGTGATGGTAATGTAAAATACCGCTCTACAGACGAACATAACCAAGTAGTAAAAAGTAGAGAGTTTGTAGAACCCGCTCCTAGGAAGCCTCAAACAATCGGTCAAACTTTAGGGCATGAACCCGCTTAAATAAATTTCTAACTAAAAACTTACCCAATGAAAGACGTATTAATTTTTTTATCAGAAAATTGGAAAGAAGGTTTAGGGTTATCTCTAATTCTGTTACCAATTATTTTGCGTGTTATCCCTACTGAAAAGAATAAGGATATTTTACGTTTTGTTTTTGAAATTTTAGACAAGATTATCCCTAACATTAAAAAAGGTGGTGGTACTCATGCTTTAAAAGTTATTGTTTTCCTGATGTTAATAGGTGGCGGACTTTCCGCCCAAAATAACAGCGTGTTTAAAGGTGCTGTTTCTATTAATACAGATAGCGCTGCTTTTAAAACTTATATAGCTAGTCAACAAACTACATACGGCTCTTTAGGTGCTCTCTATTATAATGAGCAAACGGAGAAATGGAGGGTTTACTATGATTCTGCTTGGCATGACTTAATACAACCTGCTGGTTCTTCTTTCCCTGTAGGTACTGCAAATCAGTATTTAAAATTAGATGGTACTTTAACACCCGTTTGGCAAACTGTTTCAGCAACTAGCCCAATTACTTTTAATGCTGGCACTGGGTCTATTTCTACTAGTATGGTTAGCTCTCGTTTACTTGGTCGGACAACTGCTTTAAGTGGAGTGGCTGAACAAATTCAGGTTAATAACGCTTTAACTCTAGCAACTGGAAATTTAAGGCTTGGTGGTTCTTTAGTGGAAGATACTCAATTAGATGGTGGCGGAACTTTTGATTTATCTTTAGGCGGTGTATTTGGGTTAGATCAATTTAATATATTAGGTGAAGGTGCTACTATTACAGCGGGAGCGTTAGATATTCATACATCAAATGCTATTTTTGAAATTAATGGTGATTTAGGTGGTTCTGGTGATGCTTTGGTTTCGGATGGTGCGGGTGGTCTTGTTTGGGGTGTTGTGGGAGGTGGTACACCTGCTGGTTCTAATACACAAGTACAGTTTAATAACGCTGGTGTTTTTGGGGCTGATTCTGATTTGACTTTTGTTACTGATAGATTAACTGCTACAAACACTACGGTAACTACAGACCTTAGATTATCTACTCTTACAAGTGGTAGGGTTCCATTTATCACAACATCTGGCGCCTTTACTGATGAAGCTAATTTTGAATATGATGCTGCTGGTAATAGAATGTCTGTAAATCAGCTTGTGTTAGGTGGTACAAATCCCACTACAAATACATTATACTCACAATCTGGTATACAACCTGCTGATCCTAATTTAGCAGCTACTTGGACAATTTCAGGTAGTGGAGGAATTTCAGGTAATGAAAACGGTCAAGATATTGTAGTATTAGGCGGTGCCGGTTTTACAACTAGTGGAAATGGTAGAGGTGGTGACGTAAATATACAGTCTGGTACTGGTAGGTCTGCTGGTACTGGTAGAGCTGGTGATATTAGTTTATTATTACCTACTACGGGTGCTACTGCTGGTTCTTTTGTTATGCAGGGACAAACCGCTGGCGGTACTGGTGCAGTTAGTATTAATACTCCTACGGGTCAGGTTCGTTTTGCTGGTGGTGCAACTACTTTAGTTGTTACTAATTCTAGTGTTAAAATAACTGACATGATTTTTTGTACTGTTTTAAGAAATGATGCTACAGCACAAATAAAAAATGTTGTTGCTGCTGCTGGTTCTTTTACTATTACTCTAAGTGCTGCTGCTACTGCTGAAACTTATGTTGGGTTTTTTGTTATTGATACTTCAGGTAACTAAATGAATATGAAGAAATTTCTATTGTATGAGTTGGCAACATTTACAACATGGGGAATATCTCTAACCGATGTAAATAATTTTCTTCAGTTTTGTTTACTTGTTATTGGTGTTGCTTCTGCTTGTATGGCTTTCTGGCAAACTATTAAAGGAAAGAAAAAACAACCTCCTGTATTATGATACTCTTTTTACTTGGTGTTATCGCTGGTTTGGTTTTGTCTGAATTTCTACCTGCTGATATAGTGCAAAAAATCGGTAAGATTAAATTAAAAAACTCTAATGATAACCAAATATTAGATAATATTCCTGATACTTCTAATGATGGTTCAGACCCTCCACCACAAAGAATCAAATTCTTTAAACGTATATTCAAGAAGAAAAATAGAACCCCTTAAGTTAGGGGTTTTTTAATTATCTCATTAACACCCTAAAAACATGCCCAAAAACAAGGCTCTGAAAATGATGCCTCA
>Ga0193692_1000223_pt1 | contig 14277 bp, 33 predicted proteins | sample L3a1metaG_FD_144917 | JGI IMG/M metagenome (GOLD analysis project Ga0193692, IMG submission 144917) | Soil microbial communities from a riparian zone of the East river system, Colorado, United States - L3a1 | ecosystem: Environmental > Terrestrial > Soil > Riparian zone | place: USA: East River... | reverse complement strand
CCAGTACTGGGTTAGCGCAGTGTGAGTGGGGGCACTCGGTCCCGTGGTGGTGGCGGCGCCTGTGCCCTCCCGGCCGTCGCGGCGTTCACAACTATCCTACACCCTGTTCTCGAGAATCGTTAAATCCCATGTACAATGACCAGTTTCGTGAAGGAGCGCGTGGCCCGCCCGGGCGCCCACCACGAGCCCATGAAAACTAGCCCCTTGCCGACGCCCCCGGGCCTTTTGACCAGGTAGCCTTGCTAGCCAAGCTCTTCCAGCGGTTCGCTGTTGCACCGCAACGCCTCTCCGCCGCACGACGCCGACGCGTGAACGGCGCGTTCGTGGTATACTACTCCTGGCCCCGGACCGACCGGGAGACAGGAGCACGGAGATGGACAGGCAGGCAACACAACTCCCCAAATGTGAGGGCGAGTTGAGGCTAGTGTGTGGAACTGCAGACCACACACTCATTGCAGTGGAAGGGAAGTGGTCGTAGTGGAGCAGGACGAGGTGAAGCAGTTGGCGAACGGAAAAACGAGGCTACGCAACAGTTGTGGCCACGAGTTCGACTACGTCATCAAGAAGTCGAGTGCAGTGAAGTGGTTGCAGGGCAGGCCATGTCCTAGCTGCGCTCGCAAGAACCCGAACAAGAACCCAAGCAGCCCAAAGCCTCCGAAGCGCGAGGACATCGTGAAGGAGCAAGAGCAGAAGCAGGACAACCCAACTCCGGAGACCGTCGTCGAGGAGACGCCGGAACCTGTTGTGGAGCAGACCGTCTCACAGGAAGACGTGGACGCAGTGCTGGCCACGTTCCCCAAGGTGCCAGACACGTTGCACCACAACAAGATGGCCGACCTCATGCTCCTGCTCCAGTGGGACATTCCTGTTTGGCTGCAAGGACCTCCAGGCACTTCCAAGAGCACGCTGGCTCAGCAAGCTGCCGACGCGCTCGAACTTTCGTTCCACAGCATGCAATGTCACGAAATGATGACCGACTCGTCCTTGTTCGGCTACCGGGATGCCCAAGGTGTGATGCACCGCACGCCATTCCGTGAGGCGTACGAGAACGGCGGCGTGTTCCTCCTGGACGAAGTGGACAACGGCAACCCAAACCTGTTGGCAGCCTTGAACTCTGCGCTCGCCAACGGTCACTGCGTGTTCGCCGGAGACCTCGTGTCTAGGCACCCGGACTTCCGTTGTGTCGCAACAGCAAACACAGCGGGACTCGGCCCGGAGCACGGTTTCATCGGCCGCAACGGAGTTGACCTGGCGACACGAGACCGTTTCGCCACCATCTTCGTTGCTATCGACCGCAACTTGGAGCTTGGGGTCGCCAAGCTTGCCGCGAACGAGGACAACTCGGCGGAAACGAATGCGGCGCAGCGAGTCACGGAGAAGAACCTCGAGAACCGTGCTCGGAACGCTTGCATCGCACCGAACGTTGAGACCGTCCTTGCGTCAGTGGAGAAGTTGCGGACACTCGTCGAGGAGCGTTACCGTGGAAGCGTTGTCAGTCCACGGACCACGATGCACGCCGGAAGCATGGTGCGCGCCGGGTTCACGCTGGCAGAAGCCTTGGGAGCCAAGCTTCCTGGCATCACTGGTAGCGACCTCGACTCGCTCCTGAGGAGTGTGGTCTGAGAATGATTGAGAGGCAAGGCAAAGTTGTCAAGCTCGACCTCCAGGACGCGCTCGACCTCGTGGACCCTGACCGAAATGGCTACCGTGGCAGTGGAACTCACGACAGCTACTTCGCTGGCGCCACGAAGGAAGAGTCCAGAATCCTTGAGGTGGAAGGATACCGGGAAGGAGCGAACTCGCTCAAGGCTCGTGCTGGAGTCATGGCGAAGGTTCGAGAGTCGAACCGTCCCAAGGCTTTCTGGGACACATCAGGAAGCCAAGTTGACATGGGGCGCTTCATGACTGGCGAACCCGAGAACATGGTGCGAGTCATCCGCCAACGACGTGCTGCTCCAGTCTGCAAGCTAGGCATCGAAAGATGGGTGAACGCTGGAGTCTCGAAGGAAGACATCGAGACAGTCGGTGCTGGCGTTCTCGCTGCGGTAGAAGCACTCCGGACCGCTGGCGTGCCGACCGAACTGTGGATTACCTACACGTTCGCCGACACGACTCGTGGAAACTACCGCAGTATCCATGTCCTGCTTCAAGAAGCGGGCAAGCCAATCGACGCCGACCGACTGGCGTATTGGACGATGCACCCTGCGGCGCTTCGAGTCACTGGCTTCGACCTCGCAGCCGAGGCGCTGGAGCCTGGAGACGCCAAAGCGTTCGGGTTCTATCCGGGCGGATGGTGCGGTTACTTGCCAGGCAACATGGACCTCAACGAGCGGAACCGCGAGTTCGACGAACTGGCACCTTCGTTTGCGAAGGAAGTCGAGTCGTGGCTCGACGACGTGCTGATGCGCCGCGCTGGCGTGGACCTGAGGAAGTGAGGTAGGATGCGAGTCAAGGCAAGTTACGAGCACAGCCCCAAGCCTCTTGCAGGCCAGGAGACTTCGTTCTGGCGCAAGTGGGGCGTGGACGGCATGACGGAGGCGAACGAGTACCTGACCACCGCCAACTGTCGAATCCTCCACAAGACGAAGCGAGCCAACAACAATCAGGCCGCGATGCTCGTTCGTAAGCACGAGCTAGGCCACACGGAGGTGTACAAGAACGTCCTGGCAAACACTCGAAACTGGAAGCGTAGCTACGAGATTCTCGCCAAGAACTACGACCCTTGGCAAGCCGAGGTCGAGGCGTGGATTTACGGCATCGGCCAGCACGGAAATGTCTTGACGGACATCAAGACTGCCACGCTGATGCTGGACGCGCTCAACACGTATCGGCGCTCACTGAATGTGGACGACGAGACGTGGAAGGACTCGATTGCGGTTGTGCTGGAGGAGACCTGCGACCCGGCCACCTGGCCGTTCCTCAAGAACTACACGCCGCTCGAACCTGACCCCAACGATGCGCCGCAGCAGCCTTGCGCCATAAGCAACGATGAGTGGCAGAAATGGCAAGAGGCGCAGGAAGACTCGGACGAGGATTCAAACTCGGACGAGAGTGGGCCGGAGAGCGACGCGGACCCCTCGCAAGTACCCGACGCCAATCCGGAGCAGAACGGGCCGGAGTCGGAGCGTGTGGACCCACGTCACATGCGCGTCCAGGAGCACTACAATGCCGAGAGCAAGCAGTGGAACCTGAAGCAGCAGGCCGACTACTGTAAGCTCCTCGACAAAGGCTGGACCGAACACCGCGCGATGGCCGCGCTTGGATTGGACGGCGCCAAGATGTCGCCGTTCGCCAAGGCTTACACGACGATGAAAGGAGCCAACCGATGAGCGAGAAGCAGGACAAGACGCGCGAGCAGTACAAGACCAAGGCCATCTTCAAAGGTGAGCATCCAAACAGCTTGCTCGCGAACGCAACACCAGAGCAGAAGGCCAAGATTCGCAGCGGTAGGATGCGGGCAGCCGCAGACCAACGGTCGATGGAGATGTGGGCCAACAACGGGTTCACCGCCGGTGCGCAGTACGAGGAGAACGAGGAGAGTGAAGCCTGATGGGCGCCAGCGGATACATCTTGCCGTGTGCGCAGAACAATCCGACCGTGGAGTCACTGTACGGGCATGAGGTCGCATATGTGTTCTGGAAGAACGGCCGCAGCCGTCCAACTCGCGTCGTCCAGAGCGGCGGCGATATGGGCGATGCGTGGGACATTGACACGCAACATCAACTGTTCCACGACCAGGACGGTACGAACCTCGGCGTCTACAAGGTCGTCGGCATCGCGTACTACGACGAGGACGGCCAGTTCCAGTACGGCGTAGGCGATGTGCTGGACCGCAAGATGGCGACGGCGGTGTTCAAGTGAGCTGCCTGGACGAAACCCCTATCCTGGAAGCACTTTCAGCGGCGGGCAAGCTCGTCGTCGAGTCGGAGGACAAGGCAGACCTCCGGAGCTCGTTGGGTGGGCTCAGCGCTCTCGGCGGGCTCATCCACGAGCAGCTGGACCTCCTGAAAGCGTACGAGGAAGGTGAGCCAGCATGACCGAACGACAGGCATTCATCGACCTGCTCAGCGCGGCGATTGACGCGCTTGAGCAAGGCAAGAGTCCACAGGATATCGCGGACATCCTGAAGACGGCCCAAATCAAGCTGGAGGTGCAGGAACTTGTTGACGAGCAAGCTAAAGACACGACCGTGCAACAAGGGGACGATTGGCCCCCAAGTGGTGACAAAGGGCTAGCCCGTTAGGGGGTATGATATCACCATGCAGAACACCGAGCACGATGAGCGGTTCAACCGGATGCACTGGCATGAAGGCGAAGCGGACTTCCTCGGCGTCGAGAGCTTCTACGCTCCGACGCGCGGGGAGCCCCGCGAAGTCCTCGGGACAGGCTTCTGGGACCTGTACCTCAGCATGGGTCGCGCCAAGCACGGTGAGGCGTGGGCCACGTACGCACTGGAGGCGATGAAGCGATGAGCGACCACAAGAACTGCAAGCACTACGACTTCGGAATGCTCGGGTTGTGGGTGTTCCTCGCGGTGTGGTATCTCGTGGAGCACGCCGACGCCGTCGCACGGATGCTTGGACACTGAGATGAGCATCATGCAAGGGTGGTTCGACGTGGAGTTCAAGCTCCAGAAGGTCCGGATTCGGGCGCACATGCTCAGGCTCCGCTGGCAGCGTCGGCGGTGGTCGCGATGATGACGCCTCTAAAGGACAACCAGGGCAAAGTGTGCGGGTATATGGTAGTCGTGGGCCTGAAGACCGAGTTCGCAGGCAACCGCAGTCAGGCCGAGGCAATCGAAAGGCGCATGTCGAAGTACCAGTCGTTGTGCAACACAAAGGACGGAAGGGGACCAGCATATGGCACTCGTACACCAGCTCGAAAACGACATCGACCTCGCGGACTATCCTGAGCCCACGGAGGCGGAGTGGGGCAAGGTGTTCGATGACCTCGTGAGGGAGTCATGAGGGGCGCCCACGCCGGAGGCAACCGGGCGGAGAACATGGACCGGCTGACCCAGGTAGGTCGGTTGGACCTGTTCTATCGCATCCTGTTCACGCTGCTCATCATGGACGAGCGCGGTATCACGCAGGCCGACGTAGCGAAGCATCTTGGCAAGAGCGCAACGTGGGCCCGATGGGCGCTGACCGCCGAGCCTCGTTTGTCTCTCCAGAAGCTTGACGACAATCTCATGGAGGTTGACAGAGCCATCACCGCAATCAGTCTCGAGCGAGGGGTGGTGTTCGAGTGAACGACTCGACGTGCGTGAAGTGTGGCAGGCTGTTCTCCAGAGGGCCGAACCAGGTCGATACGTGCTGGGGCTGCGAGCTGATGAAGGTAACATTCTCGGCCGTCCATGAGTCGTGGAAGCTTGACAACGAGATGTTCAAACAGTATCAACAGTTCAAATCTGGGTCGAAGACCGTTGAGCTGACCTATGAGGAAGTCCTCCAACTCCAGAGCACGGTGGACTGGATTCGGAAGCACCCAAAGCAGTTCTCGTGCTCGCGATGCGGTTTGCCTCGGAGTGGTGATACTGACAGCGTAGCATTCAATCCGGGCATGATGCCGGTGCCGTTATGGCAAAGGATTACGTGCAAGCGCGGCGAGCACTTTTGGACCCGTACGGCGGATAACGGATGATGGATTCAAAGAACGTAAGGAACTACATAGTTCAAGATAATCATACAAGAACTAAGTAAGGAACTAGAGAACTATGGATTCTAAGAATCCCTCGGGGCGACCCGGGGGATTTCACTATTCGCTATCGGATGATGGATGATGGTAACTGACGGAAGGAGCAAAGGATGGGCAAGCAAGTGAGTAAGCAAGTGGACTTCGATGTCACAGTCAACGCCACCATCCGGCTGCCCAAGACCACTTGGGACGAGCTTGTGTCTGAGTTCGATGGCGACGAAGACCAGGCGAAGCAGGAGCTGTCCGATGACCTGGAGTCGGCCACGCTCGATAGCATGTACGGCGAGGCGTGGGTCTGCTCGGCCGAGGTCGGAGCGACGCTCTCGTGACTAGAGACAAGCTTGCCGAGATGCCGAAGAACGGTAACACCGTGATTCTGGAGAACAAGCTCGGCGACCGCACCATCTACCACGTCAGTCCTGGTGGGGCATTCCGTTGGGAGCACTCCCTATCTGCGGTAACGGAATGTCCCACCTGCATCGCCAAGAGGCACGGAAAGGGGTAAGGCAATGGCAGACTTCTTCGAGAAGTACAACGCGGCAGAGCAGAAGCGCAACGAGGAGCGGAAGAAGGACGAGGGGGAGAGCAACTTCCTGTCGTCCGCCGAGAAGCAGGTCCTCATCGACGAGGGCATCGGCTTCCCCGTTCTCGAGGTCAAGCGCGTCAAGACGCAGTACGGCGACCGCTGGGTGGTCGGCATCGAGCTGGAGGGCGAGAGCAAGCTTCTCGGCTTTGGCGCGGGCGGCCCGGTGAAGTCCCGTGACCGCATGATGGAGGCGCTGGTCGGCCACCTCGCGAACGGCGGAGAGCCGCCGGTCGTGAAGATTGTGCTCAACGGCCGGAGCCAGGTGCTCGTGGATGCGGAGCAGGAGGACTGATGCGCACGAAGAAGAACGACATCGTGGTGCGCGTCCTCGGGGACCTGGACAACGTGGAAGAGGACCTGGACGTGGACATTTTCTTCAACAAGAAGCGGTTCACGGAGCGCCAGGTTCGCGAAACGCTGGCCCTCCTGGTATTCGCGCACAGGCGGGAGGACTAGCATGGGCGTCCCTTCCGAGAAAGTCTGGAACAGCGTACAGTGCGCCATCGGCGACATTTCGTACGCGCAAGAACACGCCGAAGACCCGGTGCTGCTTGGGCGTTTGGACGCCGTGCTTGAGGAGCTTCGGCGCATCGAGGAGGGCACATGATGTCCGATATCTCCATGATGCCTCCCTGGGAAGAGCTGTATCCTCAGCTCCTGGCCCAACAAGAGGCAGCATTCGCCCGCGAGGCGAAGTGGGACGAGCGGTTCCTGCAGCTCTGCGAGTTCGTCAAGGGGTGGAGCAAAGACCCGAGCACCCAGACCGGCGCTGTCATCGTCCGGCCGGATCTGACCGTGGCCAGCGTCGGCTACAATGGGTTCCCACGCGGCATGAGCGACGACCCCGCGCTGTACGACGACCGCCCGACGAAGTACAGCCGGGTGGTCCACTGCGAGATGAATGCCCTCATCGCGGCGGCCGAAGACGTGTCCGGGTATACGCTCTACACGACCGGCATGTGCTGCGACCGCTGCGCCGTCCACATGATTCAGGCCGGGATTTCACGGTTCGTATGGCGGGAGGATACGGTTGACATGAAGTCCCGCTGGCAGGAGGCCTTCGACAAGGTCGCCGGGTTCTACGCCGAGACGGGCGTCTCCACGAGGGAGGTTCCGCGTGCCTAAGCTGGTCTTCGAGTGGGAGGGTCGGGCCGACTCAGATTGGTTCACTGTCCTGGTGGATGAAAAGCAAGTCTTCCGGGGCCACCCGCAGAACTTCTTCTACGAGTTCAGTCACTACGCCGATAAGTACGGTTTCGCCAATGTCGAGGAAAGGGTGGTGTTGAAGAATGGCTGACGCACTCAACGCCTTCGTAGGCGCGGTCGTGCTGTTCGTGACACTCTCGACGCTGGCAGCGTTCGGGGTGTTCCTGCTCCGCATCACCGGGGTCATTAAGCGGTGAGGGTAGCCGCCGTTCTTGTCGCGGGGAAAGACCTTCATGTCGTAGAGACCGAGGTAGTGGCGGGGACCAACCGTCAGTACCTTTTCCCTTCTCCAGTACTGGTATCGGGATTGCAGATTTCTGCCACCGAGGATGACGGTGACACCTGGCAGGCAGGCTACGCAGCTGCGATGGAAGTGTTGGCAAATCGGGAGGCGGAATGACGACGCGCAGCGGCTACGACGCTGTAATCACGGCTCTGCTCTCCCGCGACCTCCTGAACATCAAGCCGGGCACCCGCCAGATGGCGCGGTGTCCCGCGCACGAGGACAAGCGGGAGAGCCTCGCGGTTGCCCAAGGCGACAACGGAGTGGCGCTCATCCACTGCTTCGCCAACTGCCCCACGCCGGAGGTGGTCAAGGCCCTCGGCCTAAGCATGAGGGAGCTATTCGGCGACCGGCCGGAAGTTGACGCCGCGCAGTACATCTACCGGGACATCGACGGCTCGCCGCTCATCCGCGTCACCAGGACGTGGCCGAAGGGCTTCCGGCAGGGCGCGTGGGACCCCGAGCGGAACTGCTGGCTCAACCGCCTAGGGAACGTGAAGCGCGTTCCGTATGACCTCCCCGAGTGGCACAACAGCGAGTCCGTGTGGCTCGTGGAGGGGGAGAAGGATGTCGAAACTCTCAAGACTGAGGGCGTTCCTGCTACAACACTTATGGGTGGGGCAGGCAAGTGGCGGGACGAATACGCTGAGTACTTCCGAGGCAAGCGGGTGTTCGTTGTGCAGGACAAGGACGACCCGGGTCGCGAAGGCGCGGCGCGCATCCGGACGGAACTGAGGGGAGTAGCCGAGCGATGCCTGGTCTTCGAGGCGCCCGACGGCTACAAGGACGTCACGGATTTGTACAACGATGGGCACGGGGTCGGCGACCTGGTGCGGTACGAACCCGCAGCAGATGTCTTCCAGCCGGTGGACTGGGAGCAGTTCGAGCCTGAGGAAGTCGAGTGGCTGCTGGAGAAGTACGTGCCGGTGAATCGGCGCGTCATCGCGTACGGCAAGAGCGGCAGCCTCAAGTCCCTCTGGGCGATGTGGCTCGCTTCGCAGCTCGCGAAGGCAGGGCATAAGGTGGCGTACTTCAACGTCGAGATGCCGATGGCCGAGGCCGTCAACCGGCTCCACAAGATGCAGCCGCCGAAGGACAACTTCAAACTGTTCCGGAAGCTGAGCTTCGAGTCGCAGTCCGACCTTAGCGCGGCATGCGACCTGCTCCAGGGGTACAGCCTCATCGTGGTGGACAGCTGGTCGGCCGTCCACGGCGAGACGAACAACAACGACGCCGTGGCGCGGCTGGACCGGGAGTTCTTCCTGCCGCTCATCGAGGAGACCGGGGCGACCTTGCTCATTCTCGACAACACCGGCAAGGACGTGATGGGCGAGCGGGGGCCGATACAGCAGGAGGAGGCCAGGGGTGCCAGCGCCAAGAAAGACAAGATGGACATGGCACTTCTGTTCGAGCGGCCCGACGAGATGGACAACCACACGACCCGCATCCGGGTCAAGAAGCTTCGTGGGGACGGGCACATACCGAAACCGCTTCTCGTTCGAACTGACAAGGACGACATCGACTTTCGAGTCATCGACCGACACGGCACTGACCTTGGCAGCATGTGGGAGGGAGTGGCGCCTCCACCTGAACTTCAGGAGGGACCCGCCCCCGACGAGCGCCCGATGAGCGTGCTGGAGAAGCTCGCCGAGGCCAAGGCCGCGAAGCGCCGCGAGCTAGACGAGGCGAGGCTCGAGGAGGTACAGCTATGACGGAGACCCACCCCGAGCTGAGTGAGGACCACGACTCCCGGGACAAGATGCGGGGCCCGCGCAGGCTTCTACAGCCGTGGTGCTTCCTCGTCGGCCACGAGCTACACTCCGAGACGCTGGTCGAGAAGGTGTGGTCGCACGTCACGGGCCACATGCAAGAGCGGGAGCTGGCCACGCTGAGCTGCGACCGCTGCGGGAAGTGGTTCGAGTGAAGTTCTACTGGCGATGCACTACCCCGAGGGCGGCATCGAGTTGACGGAGGACGAGGACATCGACCGCGTTATGGCAGCCCGCCAAGCTCTCGACAGCTCCACAGAGGAAACAGGATGATGCTCTGGCTCATCGTAGCCGCCGCGTGGGGCTCCGGCTGGTTCGCTTGCCGGAGCACGCACCGGCAGCGCGGTATTCAAGTGGACCGCTGGGAACAAATCCGGCGGCCGGACGACGACCTGGTGTCCAATGCATGACGGCCGAAGTTGCGACCGCGGTGTCCACTCGAACCGCGGGAAGGTGGACGGGATGTGCCCCGTGTTCCTCGCCAAGCGGCGGGATATGGACTCCGGAGCAAGCTGGCTGGCGCGGGAATCGACCCGCCTGAGGTGGAATGAGACGAGGAGGGGTCGTGCCCGAGCCAGCAAGACTGAACGGCATCCTGGTACCGCTTGAGACCACGGTCGCCAAGTACGGCATCACACTCATGGAGTGGTCGTACATGTTGGAAGACCAGGACTTCGCCTGCGGTTGCTGCGGCAAGGTGCCGAGCAGCGGCAGGCTGTTCATTGACCACGAGCACGTCCGGGGCTGGACCAAGATGCCGCCAGAGGAGCGCCGTTTCTACGTTCGCGGCTTAGCATGCTACGTTTGTAACAGGTTCGTGCTGAACTACCGCATCAACGCAACGCTGCTGAGACAGGCGGCTGACTACCTGGACCGATACTCGGCCCGCAACCGCCAGATGAGGGAAGGATGACCGATGGCCTGGGAAGTGGAGTGCGTCCTCAGGTTCGAGGGCGCTTTGCCCACGACCGAGGAAATCGAGGAGCTGCTGGAATGTATCGTCCAGGAGTGGGTACCGGAGGACGTGTGACGGACCATGACCTTGCCGTGGTGGCAATCGTGGCGAGCACTGTGAACGCTGTCTCGTCCATCATGCGGACCGTGTGGGAGTACGAGAAGCGTCGGTATCGGAGGAAGAAGTATGAGCGAGGCTGACCTGAACCGGGAGCTACAAGAAGTCAAGAATCAGTTGGAGAAGGTGAACGCCAAGGCCGAGAAGTACAAACGCGCATTGGAAGACATCTTCTTCATCGCCCGGGGAGACGCCGGTTGGGGCGGCTCTACGCTAGACCGGCTATCGAATGTTCGTATCAAAGCAGCCGACGCGCTCGACTATGCGCAGCCCGGCGCCCACGGCGAGGTGGAGAAGTAATGCCATACGTGAAGCAGGAAGTTAGAGACTACCTCGACCCGAAGCTCGAGGCCATCACTGAGGTGGCGCCGCACCTCGGCGAGGGAGAGCTGAACTACATCATCACCTCCATCGTCGTCGCGTGGACCGGCAAGGCGTACGACTACTCGAAGCTCAACCGGGCGCACGGCACGTTCTTCTCAGCGGCGGCGGAGTTCTACCGGCGCCTGGTCGTGCCCTATGAGCGGCAGAAGCAAGCGGAGTACGGGGATGTCTACCTCTAAACGGCTCGAGCTGGACGTGGACGGCGAAAAGGTCACCGTAGACTTCGTGAAGAAGGTCGGTCAGTTCCCTCAAGGATACAGCATGGGCGGGGACTACGATAGAGTCAAGCGTCGCATCCGAATCAACTCCACGCAGACCCGGGGCGGGCAGCGGGCGGCCCTAATGCACGAGCTGATTCACCACGCATTCGTCAAGAGCGGCATTACGATTGGAAGGAAGACCGAGGAGCTGGTCGCGGACGGGCTCGATGCTTGGCTCGCACTGATGCTTCACCGTAATCCGGAGCTGGTCGATTTCCTGACCGAGGAGGACTGATGAACGGACCCAGGACGAAGGGCGAGGCCGAGCTGGCTTGGTCCGCAATCAAGCGCGGCGTCACCGCCGAGGTCAACTTCGAGACGCAGTGCTGGCGCGAGCGCGAGTTGAACGCGCGCCTTGAGGAGGCTTGGAAAGAGTTCAAGGCCGCGCTCGACGACGACCTCATCCTGCAGCCGGGCGCCTTTCACGACAGCGTTTTGGAGCTGGCCGGATGAAGTACGACAAGCCGAAGAAGATGCGAGTCATGTACTTCGACCTGGAATGCAAGCCCGGCCACTGGATTGGGGGAGACTACGTCTCCAAAATCATCACGGCTGCGGCCTGGTCCATCGGCAACAGCAAGCAGGTCACCGTCCTGACTCACTACGACACGGAGCCCGGCCATATCGCCGAGGCCGTGGCAGCCGAGATTCTGGCCGCCGACCTGGTGGTCGGCCACTACATCCGGGGCTTTGACTTGCCGCTCCTCAACGGGGAGCTGCTTAGGGCCGGTGCTCCGCCGCTCGACCAGGTGCTCACCCACGACACGAAGGGCGACTTGTACCCGGCCCACGGCCGGAGCAAGTCGCAGGAGAACTTGTCCTCGCTGCTTGGCATCAAGGCCGAGAAACTGAAGGTCACTCTGGAGGAGTGGGAGCAGTTCAACACTAAGGACCTCCGGGGCAAGGCCGTCGGCATCAAGAGGGTGAAGGACGACGTTATCCAGAACCGCGAGATGCGCCGGGCGCTGTTGGAGCGCGGATGGCTTGGACCGCCACGCGTATGGCAGGCTGGTGGGAAGGCCGCGGTGTACGTGCCGTGATTGTCGCGTTCGACTTCGACGACGTGCTCGTGGACTTCGTGCAGGCTTGGCTGGATGCTTTCAACGAAGTCAACAGCACGAGCTGGACCCGCGAGGACATCCGGCTCAAAGGCTGGGACATGTCGGCGTGGGCGAACGAGCAGGTGAAGGACGGTGACTGGCTTGAGTTCCTACGGGACCGGCTGGAGTATTGGGTCAACGCGGAGACGGAGCCGGGCGCGCTCGAGTGCCTGGAGCGCCTGCATGGGGACGGGCACCGAATCGAGCTGGTTACGAATAAGCCAGCGTGGGCGCGGACGGTGGTCTGGCGGTGGATGGACAGGTACAACCCACCCATCGAAAAGGTGGTCATTGCTAACCACTTCGGCAAGGCAAAGCTGAGTGACGCGACCATCCTCGTGGACGACCGGCCGGAGACGCTGACGGATTGGGAGCAGAGCAACTCAGAGCGCACCGGCATTTTGTACGCTCGTTCTCAGAACCGTCATGCCCGTGATAAGTTTGTCGTAGCGGGTAACATGGACGGTGTGTATGACATCGTGACCATCATGGATAAGATACGGAGGACGAAGCCGAATGCCCGATGACGTTGTGCATGAAGGCGACACTGAAGGTGCGCACTACTGCCCATCAATGCACTCCGTGTGCGACAGCGTTTGTCCTTGTGGAGGAGTAGAAGTGGACGATGAACAGTACAGTGAGAGCGGCGCCGAGGTCGAGCGCGATAACAACCTGAAGAACAGCGTCGGCAGGACCAAGGCGCAGCTCGGGTTGCTGCCACCCGTCGCCACCATCGTCGGCAGCATGGCGATGGAGGATGGTGCAGAGAAGTACGGGCCGTACAACTGGCGACAGGAGGACTCAAGCGTCGAGTACATGCAGTACCTCAACGCCATCCTCCGCCACGTCTACGCGCTCATGGACGGAGAGGACCACGCCGACGACTCGAAAGTCCACCACCTCGGGCACGTCATCGCGACGGCCGGTATCCTCCTCGACGCGCAGGGGTGCGGCACGCTCGTTGACGACCGACCACCCGCCGGACCGGCAGCCGACGCGCTGCAGGAGGCCCGCACGCGCCGTGCCTGAGGCCGTACTCGACATCGAGTGGGACGCCAACGACCCTGATAAACCCCTGCTCTGCATCGGGTTCGCCGGGACGGTATACGACCGGCTCAACAACTCGCTGCGGGAGATGCTGGCCGACGACCGCATCGACAAGGTGGTGTTCACCAAGGCCGACCACGACTGGCTGCTGAAGCACGGCATCGGGGTCGGCGGCGACGTCATCGACGTGCAGACGATGGCCTGGTGCTACGACGAGCGTACGCCCCTGACGTTGGACTGGTGCGTCAGGGAGTACCTCGGCTTCGACCCGGACAAGCGCGTGCTCCGGCGCAACAATGTGGTCCTGTTCCGCTGCGACGACGGTAGTGAGGTCCCCATTGGCGAGGCGCCGCTGGACCAGTTGATGGAGTACAACGCGCGCGACATCAAGGTCACGGAGCAGCTGTACCAGGAGCTTGTCCGTCGCCTGAAGTCCATTGGGTCGTACGAGTACTGGGAGAGGATGCACAAGCCTTTCACCCGCGTCCTCATTGACATGGAGCAGAACGGAATACCGCTCGACGTGGAGGCCACCCGAAAGCTGGAGCGGGAGACAAAGCAGGCGAAGGCGAATCTAGAGGTCAGGCTGAAGGTGGGCGGCGGGCTGCCTGATGAGTTCAATCTGAACAGCACGGCGCAGATGGCGTACTACCTGTTCCAGCCGGAGTTCGACCTATCGGCCCGGGTGAGGCTCTCGAAGGAAGACATGGCGGCCGCGAAGGAAGGGGAGTGGCCGGACGCGCTTCCGCTGACGTTCGAGGTCGAGAAGCTCGGCCGGGACTACGCCACCGGCCGCTACCACCTGGAGGGCCGGGGTCTCAAGCCGAAGGTGAAGGCGCCCAAGTGCAAGGCGAGGGAGTGCGACCACCCGAG
>Ga0193692_1000222_pt1 | contig 14327 bp, 7 predicted proteins | sample L3a1metaG_FD_144917 | JGI IMG/M metagenome (GOLD analysis project Ga0193692, IMG submission 144917) | Soil microbial communities from a riparian zone of the East river system, Colorado, United States - L3a1 | ecosystem: Environmental > Terrestrial > Soil > Riparian zone | place: USA: East River... | reverse complement strand
AACCCTTGTCATAAGCGATAGACTCAATTCCATTAATAACCTGCGAGAAGAAATTATTGGCTATTTCACAAACGACTACTCCGATCGAACGGCTTCTTCTTTCTTTTAAACTTAATGCGATCGGATTCGGACGGTAATTCAATTTTTCAGCACAATCAAGCACTAATTGTTTGGTTTCGGGGCTTATTTCATAGCTATCCCTTAATGCACGGGAAACAGTAGAGGTGGAAATGCCAAGTGCACGTGCAATATCTTTAATAGTTACGGCTTCAAATTTCATATACAGGCGGCAAAATTAATTTTTAAAGATACGTTTTTCACCTGAGTGGCATCTGCATTTGATCTTATTACGATATAATAGAGATGATCGAAAAAAAGAATACTATTGCTTGCAGCATTCATTAATTTATAGTGCTCTTTTTTTAAGGAAAGACAAATACATAATTTTCGTTATCGTTATCGGGAACGTTTGCGTAAATAAACACCTAACTCATTGATTTAAATATGGTAAATACTAACTAGCATTGAGTTTTAATTCCAGACAGTACAGGATGGTTTCTCACGATTTGACGAACATCAAGATTTTTTATTTCAAAAAAACAAAAAGAGCCATATGAAGCATCTTCTATTTTTTCTCTTTCTTTCTTTTTCAATTACAACATTTGCCCAGGACAGAGTGATCAGGGGTCGTGTAACCGATGATACTGGTACACCACTGCAGGGGGTAAGCGTTACCCCAGCAGGATCAAAAACCGGGGTTCAGACTGATAAAGAAGGAAACTTTACAATTTCTATTCCCGGTACGGGGAATGTTACTCTTACGTTTAGCTCTACAGGATATAAGCAAGCTAGTTTTGTTTCGGATGGTAAGTCTGCTGTCACAATACAAATGGAGAAAAATGTAACCTCGCTTGATGATGTTGTAGTAGTTGGCTATCAGTCATTGAAAAGAAGGGATTTAACAGGATCTGTCTCATCTGTAAACGCAAAACAATTAAAAGATATCCCGATCAATTCTGCAGCACAAGCTTTAGCAGGAAGGCTGGCTGGTGTGCAGGTAACAGGAACAGAGGGTTCTCCAAATGCAGAAGTGCTGATCCGTGTTCGTGGAGGTGGATCAATAACACAAGATCCACAACCTATTTATATAATAGATGGCGTACAGGTTGAAAATGCTTTGTCAGTAATTTCTCCACAGGATATTGAATCAGTAGATGTATTGAAAGATGCATCGACGACGGCTATTTATGGAGCAAGAGGCGCAAATGGTGTGGTTATCATTACAACTAAGAAGGGGAGAAATGGCCGGCCTGTGATTACCTACAACGGGCTTGTTGGTTTTAAGAAACTGGCAAATAAACTTGAAGTAATGGATCCTTATGAATTTGTCCTTTATCAATATGAAGCTAGCCGGAGTAGTGCCGCCGCCCGCCAAACTTTTCAAGACGATTATGGCAGATGGGAAGATCTTGATCTTTATAAATCTGTTCCGCCAGTTGATTGGCAGGAAGAAATGTTCGGACGATTAGCGCTTACACAAACGCATAATGTTGGATTAAGTGGTGGTGATCAAAAAACGCAATACAACTTAAGTCTCACTTATAATAAAGAAGAGGGAGTAATGCTATTGTCTGATTTTGACAGGAAACTCGCCAGCTTTAAACTTGATCATACATTTAGCCCCAAATTGAAAGTTGGTTTTTCAACACGTTACAATAATACGGTTGTTAACGGCGCAGGAACCTCAAATGCAGGATCATCTTCAACAAACCGTTTAAGACAGGCAATAAAATACAAACCTATTCTTACTCCGGGGCAAAGTGAAAATGATTATGATGCCGATTATGCTGATCAAACTAATGGAAACAGCTTACGACTTGTTAACCCGATCTTATTGAACCAGGCTGAGTACAGAAAAGACAATACGGATATCATCAATCTCACAGGATATATCGATTTTACCCTCAATAAATATGTAAGTTTTAAATCAACCTTTGGATATGATCTGACTTATCGTGAGCAAAGAGCTTTTGATGATAGTATTACATCCAATTCAAAACAAAACAGTGCTGGCTTGCCACTTGCTTCTATTAACAACGTCAGAAGAAATACGTTTAACATCTCAAATGTTTTGACCTTTACAATGGATAAGTCCGGTACCTCATTCAGTAAAAATAATAAACTGAGTGTGTTACTTGGCCAGGAAACTTATGAGGATAAAGGAAAGCTTTTGTATGTTGAATCAAGATATTTCCCGCTTGGAATAAGTCCTGAAAGAGCATTTGCAAACATGAATCTCGGAAGTGGACCTCAGGGACAACCACAACCAAAACCGACTTCATCAGAAAGCGATAATAAATTAGCTTCTTTTTTTAGCAGGGTCAATTATTCTTATGCTGATAAGTATTTATTGTCATTGTCTTTTCGTGCTGATGGTTCTACAAAGTTTGCACCTGATAATCGCTGGGGTTATTTCCCATCAGGCACATTCGCTTGGAGAGTTTCAAAAGAAAAATTCATGGAGGGCTTAAGCCCAACGATCAGTGACCTGAAATTGCGTATTGGTTATGGAGAAGCAGGAAACAACAGGATCAGTGATTTTCTTTACCTCACTACATATAGCCCAACTACACAGTATGATCTGTTAGAACAGATCATAACAGCCTATCTTCCGCCTACTCTTGCCAATAATTCATTGGTATGGGAAGAAAATATTTCCAGGAATATTGGTTTAGACGTAAGTTTTTTAAACAACAGGATACAGTTTACTACAGATATATATAGGAATAGCTCAAAAAATCTTTTGCTGAATGTAGCGGTTCCGGCAAGCAGTGGTTATACAAAACAGGTTCAGAATGTAGGATCTCTTAATAATAGTGGAATAGAATTTCAGATCAATGCTGCTGTAATGCAAAAAAAGGATTTTACCTGGAATGCGAATCTCAATGCATCATATAATAAGAATGAAATAGTAAGCCTCGGCCCCGATCAGCAATCATTTCTTGAAACTTCAGGCTGGGCAGGAGCTAATGTACCATCTGATTTCATAGTAAAGGTTGGTAAATCAGTTGGAGCAGTTTGGGGATTGGTATCAGATGGCATGTACAAGGTTGATGATTTTAATTATAACTCCACTACAGGTGTATATACATTAAAACCAGGTGTGCCTGAAAATTCAAGTATCATATCAACTACACCACAACCTGGAATGATCAAGTTTAAAGACCTGAATGGTGATGGAAAGATTGATGTTGATAATGACAGAACGATCATCGGTCATACACTTCCAACAGTTGTTGGTGGTTTAAACCAACAGTTCACCTATAAAAATTTTGATTTCAGTGTATTCTTAAATTTTCAATTTGGCAATCAAATATATAATGCGAATAAGCTTGAGTTCACAAGCGGATACACAGTCAATTCTAACTTGCTGACAACAATGAATAGCGATAAGCGATGGGTTACTGTTAATGCACAAGGCAATGTAGTTACTGATCCGACTGAATTAACGAAACTCAACGCCAATGCTACTATCTGGCGTCCGATAACAAGTGCTGGTTCATTTTATACTCACTCATGGGCTATTGAAGATGGTGGGTTTGTAAGATTAAATAATGTTACAATTGGCTACACATTACCTAAGTCACTGATGGCAAAAGCCAAAATTCAAAACCTTAGAGTATATGTAACAGGCAATAACCTTTATGTCTTTACGAATTATAGCGGTTATGATCCCGAAGTAAACACCCGTCGCAGTACACAAGTAACTCCCGGTGTGGATTATTCAGCATATCCACGCAGCATGAGTTTTATTTTTGGTGTAAATCTAACTTTATAAAAGAAAAATAAATTATCAATGAAAACAAGATTTTCACATAGATCAATAGCTACTGTCATTATTGTTTCGTGCGTAGCATTTGGAATTTTATCCTGTAAAAAATACCTGGATGTGCAACCGGTATCTTCTGCAACACCAGATTATGTTTTCAGTAATATCGATAATGCATATAAAGCTGTTCTTGGAACGTATGCTTGTCTTACAGGTGACCAGGGTTATGGCATTAGGATCAGTATGTATTATCCTTATGATAATGATGAAATGATGGGACAAAGCGGAGCCACTGGTGATAATGAAAGAAGAGATATTGCACATTATAACGCAGCGCCAGGTAACACACAATTATATAGTCCTTACTCCCAATTATACCAGGGTATAGAAAGAGCCAACCTGTGTATTTATTATATACCTCAAATGGACCTTTATGCAAATGGTACAGAAGCGCAGCAAAAAGAGTTAAAAAGAATGCATGGTGAAGCGCTTACTTTAAGGGCTCAGTATTATTTTGAATTAATAAGAAACTGGGGCGATGTTGTTGCACAATGGCAACCTTCTTCATTTGAAACAGATCTTTTCAAATCTAAAACAGACAGGGATACTATCTATGATCGTTTATTAAATGATTTAGCTACTGCGGAAACCTTAGTTCCATGGCGGTCAGATGTAACCAAAGATGAAAGGATCACACAAGGTGCGGTAAGAGGTCTTCGTGCAAGAATTGCGCTATACAGAGCCGGATGGTCATTACGTAGCGATGGACAATTGAAGCAAGGAAGCAATGCTGCACAATATTACCAGATAGCAAAGAATGAATGCAATTCTATAATACTTAGTGGCCAGCATAATCTTAATCCGAGTTTTCAATCTGTATTCAAGGATAATATTTGCGGTCATATTATTGAACCGAATGGTGAGGTTGTTTGGGAAGTTGCAATGGCCGGTGGAAACAGCGGATTAGGAGATAGCAAACTGGGATATTATAATGGACCACGATATAATAATACAGGTAACTCTGCTTTGGTTATTCTTCCTACATTTTTTTATTTGTTTGATTCAACTGACCTGAGAAGAGATGTAACGATCGCTCCTTATTTTATTAATCAAAATTTTACACTCGCAGGCAGAACTCTTTCATCTATACCTGATGGAAAATTCAGAAGAGATTGGACGGCTAACCCATCATTGGTAACAACAGCTGCTCAATATATGGGTCTAAACTGGCCAATGATACGCTATTCTGATGTTCTCTTAATGTTAGCTGAAGTTGAGAATGAATTAAACAATGGCCCTACCGCTGCCGCTTACAATGCAATAAACATGGTAAGAAGAAGAGGTTATGGAAAACCAATTGGTACTCCTGATGCAACTGTGGATATCACGCCTGGACTAAATAAAGCTTCTTTCTTTTCTGCAATTGTTAAAGAAAGAGCTTTGGAACTTGCAAGTGAAGGCCATCGAAAATATGATCTGATCAGGTGGAAATTGCTGGAAGAGAAACTCAATGAAACAAAAACTCAGTTAGGTCTTATGGCTGCAAGACAATTCCCTTTCAATTCATTACCGTTGAATATGTATTATAAGACCAATCAAACAACGATGCAATGGGCAGGGTCATTTTATCAGGAAATTGTTACAACTGCGCCAACAGGCTATACGGCTGTTCCATGGGTCGGTACAGGCATCACTGCAGGTATTATAACTAATCAATTTGCAGCAAATTTTAAAAGCGGCAAAAGTGAGTTGCTTCCGTTCCCTTCAAAAGAGATCGAATCAAATCGTAATCTGAAACAAAATCCGGGATACTGATCCTATTAAAATAATCATAATGAAAAAAATATTGAATAACATGAAGATTAAATGGCTTTTTGTAATCGGTATACTTGTAATTAGTTTTTTTTCCTGTCAAAAACATTATGACCCGAATTTCACACTTCCCCGACAATTTAAACCCGGTGACATAGTTATTACAACCACTGAAACTAAAGCAACACTTACATGGTTGGCTTCACTTTTTTCACCTGCTGCCACTTCTTATACAGTACAGGTCTCTAAGGATTCCACATTCGCAGGAACGAATGTTTATGATAAGGTAGTTAACACAACCACAGTGGTGATCTCCGATACCGTTCTGCAGGCAAGACAAATTTATTTTGCGAGAGTAAAAGCGAATACAAATGGCACAACTGCAGAGTCTGGTTGGGTTGTCAGCAGCCGGTTTAGCATAAGTGGCGAACAAATCTTTTTATCACTCACTGCGGCTGATATAATTGATAATGCTGTATTATTAAAATGGAGAACGACTCCTGGGTTAACTCGTATTGTAATTACACCAACCGCGGCAGGAGGTACTCCAACTACGATAAACTTAACCCCAGCAGATATTACAGCAGAGAAAAAAATCATTAGTGGTCTTTCAGCAAGTACAAACTATTCAGCAGAGATCTTTGATGCAGTTAAAAGCAAAGGATATCTCACGTTTACAACCGCTGCCCCTTTAAGTGGAAGTATTGTTGATCTAAGAGGTATTACGGGAAGACCATCTGTATTAGCCGATACACTTCCTTTAATTCCAGATGCAAGCACTGTTATTTTAAAACGTGGTGAAAGTTATACAATTGCTGCAGCTCTCAGCTTAAGTAAATCAGTTAAGATCATTAGCGGTGCCGATCTGAGTAATCCGAACCAGGCAATTATATCGCTCCCTGCTAATTTCAATGTTACTGCAGGCAGTACGATTGCTTACCTCGATTTCCAGGATGTATCATTGATAGCAACAGACTATACATCAAAATATGTTTTTAACATTAGCAATGCCTGTACAATTACAAGAATAGGATTCGAAAGCTGCCGAATTGAAAACATGCGGGGTGTTGTTCGTCTTCAAGCAGCTGTAATTAATTTAACTAATTATGTGATCAACAATTGCATTATTGACAGCATTTCAAATTACGGAGTAATAACAATAGATAATGCGCTCTGCAAAACTGATAATATTTCTATTAAGAACAGTACTATTTATAAAACAGAAAGAGTAATCACTAGTACAAAGCAAACAGCGGGTTCAACATCTGTCATTATTGATAAATGCACTTTTAATGAAGCTCCATTTGGAAACAGTACTGGCAGTTTTATTGTTGATTACAGTACATTCAATGTAACAAACGGTGTAACTATAAGTAATTGCATTTTTGGAAAAGGCAAACCGAATGGAGCTAGCATCGACGTAAGAGATATAAGAGTAGGGGTATCCACAACGATCAATTCATCGAATAATTATATTACTTCTGACCATACTGTAGTAGCTAATGCGCTTACACCGGTTATAAATTATAGCGGTAGTTCTTTTGCTTTATGGGTAAATCCTCTTGGAGGTAATTTCAGATTTGCTGATCTTACTTTTGCGGGTATGAATACCGCCGGCGATCCCCGTTGGAAATAAAATAATTTTAAGGTGCTGCTGATAAAGCCGCACCTTTTTTTTGAGTTTGCTTGTTTAATGATATTTTTTTATTTGATTCATATAATATTTTATGCAAAAGAAGGATCTAAGCCTGTTCTTTTTGTTTAGTTGTATTGTTTTAAGTCTTTCCTGCACATCTCAAAAACAAATAAGTACTACTAATAACGAAAATGATCCAATTGCATTTCCCGGAGCGGAAGGCTATGGTAAATATACAACCGGTGGAAGAGGTGGTAAGACATTTATTGTTTCAAATTTAAATGATAAAGGTCCCGGCAGTTTTCGTGAAGCAGCAGAAGCAAAAGGAAAAAAAATAATTGTGTTCGCTGTCTCAGGTACCATTCATCTTGAAACAAAACTTTCAATAAAAGGCGATGTAACGATCGCAGGACAAACAGCACCTGGTGATGGAATTTGTTTAGCTGATAATTCTGTTTCACTTGGTGGCGATAATATCATTATTCGCTATATGCGTTTTCGGATGGGTGATAAATATCAAAAAGGTGGAATGGTAGATGGGAACGGAGGCGATGATGCATTTGGTGGCGTAAGAAGAAAAAATATTATTATCGACCATTGCAGCATGAGTTGGAGCACAGATGAAGTGTTTTCAGTTTATGCCGGTGATAGTACAACGCTTCAATGGAATTTAATTTTTGAGCCGTTGAATTACTCTTATCATTTTGAAACCGGAGATAAAGATTACGAACACCATGGATATGGAGCTATATGGGGTGGTTTGCATATGACTGCGCATCATAATTTATTTGCTCATTGTATTAGCAGGAATCCCCGGTTCAATGGCATTCGTCATACACCAACAGAATTTGTTGATTACAGGAATAACGTAATTTATGATTGGGGTGGAAATACTATTTATGCAGGAGAAGGCGGAGATTATAACATCATCGACAATTATTTTAAATACGGCCCCAATACAAGCAAGAGTGTAAAGTATAGAATTGTAAACCCCGGGAAAAACGAAACCATTGGTTTTGGCAAATGGTATGTAAATGGGAATTATGTAGACGAAGCCGCCGATGTTACGAAAAACAATTGGCTTGGAGTTCATATGGGAAATAACGGGACAGAGGATGATAAAAAAAATACTGTAATTGATAAACCGCATGACGCATGGCCAATACCAACACAAACAGCAGAAGAGGCTTACGAATCAGTGTTAAAATTTGTTGGAGCAAGTTTTAAGAGAGACACTTTGGATGAAAGAATAATTAATGATGTAAAAAACAGGACAGGCAAATTTATTGATGTGCAAGGCGGTTTTCCACATGGCACCGAGTATGAGATGACGGTGAATGCATGGCCAAATTTAAGATCATTGCCCCCTTCAGTCGATAACGATAAAGATGGAATACCCGACGATTGGGAGAAAAAAAATGGATTAAATTCGGCGGATGCATCCGATGCCTCAAAAGTTTCGTCTCATAAATTTTATACGAACATTGAGTTGTATATTAACAATATTCTAAAATGAGGAAGCTATTTATTCCATTGGTTTTATTTTTAATGGCATTTGCAATGCCTGAGAAAAAGAAGATCACCATTTGGATGTGCGGTGATAGTACAATGAGCATTAAAGAAAAAAAAGCTTATCCCGAAACCGGTTGGGGAATGCCTTTTGTTTATTTCTGGGATTCAACAGTTACAATTGAAAATCTTGCAAAGAATGGTCGCAGTACAAGTTCATTCAGAAATGAAGGATTGTGGCAAATAGTTTTAGATAAAGCAACGGAAGGTGATTATGTTTTTATTCAATTCGGGCATAATGATGAAGTGTCAACAAAAAAAACTTATACTACCGAAACAGAGTTTAAAAAAAACCTTAAACAGTATGTAGCAGAAGCCAGGGGAAAAAAGGCAATACCCATATTGCTGACACCAATGGCAAGAAGAAAATTTGATGCGAATGGGAAGATCGAAGGCACACATGATGTGTATTCACAAATCGTAAGAGATGTTGCTAAAGAAGAAAAAGTTTTTTTATTTGACATGGATAAAATAACCCAGCAGTTATATCAGCAGTTTGGAGTTGAAAATTCGAAACTATTATTCATGCAGCTAAAACCCAGCGAACATCCTAATTATCCTGATGGCAGAGATGATAATACTCATTTCAATGAACTTGGTGCGAGATTAAATGCTCAATTAGTATTAAGTGAAATAAGATCTTTGGTTCCTGATCTGGCTGACAGAATTGTAAAACCGGTTGTAAAATGATAGATGAAAAAGAGTAGCATTGTCATATTACTTTTCCTTCTCCATTTTAATGGATTTCCCCAATCAACAAAAGGTATAACAGGCAAGCCAGATACTACCTATTCTTTATACAGCGCTTATGCTGGTACTATTAAATCAAATCCGGAAGCAAAAATTGTAAACGAGATCCATTCATCTTCGATAGCAGAAGAAAAAAACATCACATATTGCACTATTGGTAGTCGCAAATTCTTAATGGATGCATTTTATCTTAAACGACAAAATGGTAATAAAAGGATAGCAATAATAATAGTACATGGAGGTGGATGGAGAACAGGTAATAGAACATTACACTATCCATTAGCACAGCGACTTGCTGACATCGGGTATGTTTGCTTTACTCCGGAGTATCGGCTTTCAACAGAAGCTTTATATCCTGCAGGTGTATATGATGTAAAATCTTCCATTCGTTGGGTTAGAAAAAATGCAGCAAAATATAATATCGATCCGAATAAAATTGTTGTAGCTGGGCATTCAGCCGGCGGCGAATTAGCTGCAATGATGGGAGCAACAAATGGTATTGCTTCATATGAAGGAGATGGTTGTGATAAAAATATTTCAAGCAAGGTAAATGCAGTGATAGATATGGACGGATTGCTTGCATTCATTCATGCAGAATCTGGCGAGGGAGATGATAGTAAAAGAACGTCTGCTGCGACTAATTGGTTTGGTTATTCTAAAACTGAAAATCCAGAATTATGGAAGCAAGGCTCGCCGCTTACACATATCGGTTCACATACTCCGCCTACATTGTTCATAAATAGTAATGTGGCAAGAATGTATGCAGGAAGAGATGATTATATTAAGATCCTGGATGAGTACAACACTTACACAGAAATAAAATATTTTGATGCGCCACATTCATTTGTATTGTTTGAGCCCTGGTTTACTCCAATGGTTAAATCCATTGATGCTTTTCTGAAAAAAGTTTTTGACAGGAAGAATATCAACTCAACGGTAATTACGGTGGCACAGGATGGGAGTGGAAATTATAAAACTGTCCAGGAGGCATTGAATGCTGTTCCTTTAAATAATAGAATCAGGCTTATTATTTATATCCGGAATGGAGTTTACTATGAGAAACTTCTTCTTGATTCAACTAAAAACTTTGTGACATTGATCGGGGAGGATAAATTCAAAACGATTCTTACCTATAATGATCATACCGGAAAGCTATCTCCAAATGGAGATAGCATCAATACAAGAACTTCATGGAGTTTTAAGATCAAAGCGGATAATTTCACTGCAAAGGATATAACATTTCAGAACGATGCAGGATTTAATGCAGGACAGGCCGTGGCTGTTGAATCCGATGGTGATAAAATGGAATTTATTAATTGCCGTTTTATTGGCAACCAGGATGTACTATTTACAAATAGTGATAAAAGTAGGCAGTATTATGAAAATTGTTATATAGAAGGTACAACCGACTTTATCTTTGGTTCATCTACCGTTTGGTTTGAAAAATGCCATATTCATAGCAAAAAGAATTCGCATGTTACGGCAGCATCTACACCAAAAGAAAAAGAATTTGGTTATATCTTCAATGAATGTGTACTGACGGGTGATACATCATTACATAATGTTTCATTGGGTCGTCCGTGGCGACCTAATGCTCATGTGGTGTATATGAAATGTTTTATTGGTGAACATATAAAATCGGAGGGCTGGAGTAATTGGAACAATACCGATAATTATAAGACGACGCGATACTCAGAATATAAAAATTACGGACCTTCATCAGAACCGGCAAAAAGAGTGGAATGGTCAAAACAGTTGACGGATGAAGAGGTGAAAAAATATACTATTGCAAATGTTTTAAACGGATGGAATCCCAAATCTGAAAAATTTTGAAAACTATTTTTTTTATACTGTCAGTCTGCATCTCTGCTTCTTTTCAAACGGTAGCACAAACCGCCAATCCGCAACAATACAAATATGTTTTTACAGTTGCTAAAGATGGAACTGGCGATTATAGTTCTATCCAGGATGCAATTGACGCCATGAGAGTGTATCCGTTGGCTCCAATTGTATTGTATATAAAAAATGGAGTTTACAATGAAAAAATAGAATTGCCTGCAAATAATACAGATGTGACTTTTATCGGGGAGAATGTTGACAGTACTATTATTACCTACAATGATTATTCAGGTAAAGACAAGCATACAACCTTCACTTCATATACCGCAAAAATTTCCGGCAATCGTTTCAGGGCAGAGAATATAACATTTGCAAATAGTGCGGGGCCCGTTGGGCAAGCTCTTGCTTTATATGTTGATGCTGATAAAGCAATATTTAAAAACTGTAAATTTCTTGGCAACCAGGATACGATCTTTACCGGTGGAGAAAATGCGAGACAGTTATTTGTGAATTGCTATATTGAAGGCACAACTGATTTTATTTTCGGGCCTGCTACATCTGTGTTTCAGAACTGTACTATAAAAGCAAAGACAAATTCTTACATCACCGCAGCGAGTACAACTCCCGGAAAAGAATTCGGGTATGTTTTTATAGACTGCAAAATAATTGCTGACTCTGCTGTTAGTAAACTCTATTTGGGAAGACCCTGGCGGGCAAATGCTAAAACGGTTTTTATTCACTGCGATTTACCCAAAGCAATTGTGTCTGAAGGTTGGGACAACTGGAACAATCCTGAAAATGAAAAGACAGTTTTTTACGCAGAATACAAAAGCAAAGGAGATGGTGCTGCACCGGGCAAAAGAGTTAAATGGTCAAAGCAATTAAATGATAAACAAGCACAATACTATTCTGCAGCAACTATTTTTTCGTTTTCGGTAAAAGAACAAGGAGTGAGTGGCGCATGGTTTTCAGATAAACCAGCAAAGCAGTTTGAATATGCTGCTTTTACAAAGAAACCGCAACTAGTGATCGACTTATACAACGGGTCAGTGCCAAATAATAAACAGGTTGCTAATAAAGAGAACTCAACTACAAGAGATAATGTTACTCGAATTGCAAAAGTGAGTAACCCGACACTTACAGTCTTTAAACCTGCAAAACCGAATGGCCAATCAGTGATCATTTGTCCCGGGGGCAGTTATGCCATACTTGCTTTTGATAAAGAAGGTACAAGAGTAGCGGAAGAGTTCAATAAATGGGGAGTTACCGCATTTGTTCTAAAATATCGCTTGCCTGATGATTCAATTAATATTGACAGAAGCTTAGCGCCACTGCAAGATGCACAACAAGCTATTCGTATAGTAAGAGCGAACGCAACACAGTATGGCATTGATCGGAATAAAATTGGTATCATGGGTTTTTCAGCGGGCGGACATTTAGCATCAACTGCTGCAACACATTTTAGTTTCAGAGCCGATGCTGCTAACAATGATACAACTTCTGCTCGCCCGGACTTTGCTATCTTAATTTACCCCGTAATTACTTTTGATAGCACTTTTGGGCATAAAGGTTCAAGAAATAATTTAGTTGGGCCTAATGCATCAAAGGAGAAATTCGATTTTTATTCAAATGAATTACAGGTTACTCCAACAACACCACCGACATTTTTAATTCATGCAGGCGATGATGCAACGGTGCCGGTTGAGAATAGCATTCGTTTTTACCAGGCATGTATAAAGAATAAAGTTCCTGCAGAGATGCATATTTATCCTAAAGGGGGGCATGGATTTGGTATGTATAATAAAACAACAGATGACAATTGGATGGAAAGATTAAGGAATTGGCTAAATTCAATCAAATAAAATTTGATGCAACCAATAAATACAGCATTGTGTTCTTTCGGAATGAGCGGATGGGTTTTTCATGCGCCTTTTCTATCTGTTGATCCTCGTTTTAAGTTTTATGGCGTTTTGGAAAGGACAAAAAACCTTGTACAGGAAAAATATCCCGGCGTAAAAACATTTCGAACACTGGAAGAAATGCTGGCTGATAAAAATATTGAACTGGTTATTGTTAATACACCCAGCGTCACTCATTTTGAGTTTGCCATGGAGGCGATCCTTGCGGGCAAGCATTTAATTGTTGAAAAACCTTTTACAGCAACTGTTTTACAGGCAGAAGAGTTGATCGCTGCAGCAAAAAAGAAAAACGTAAAACTTTCAGTGTACCATAACCGGCGATATGATAGCGATTACAGAACTATAAGGAAAATTTTAGATGAAGGATCACTTGGTAGAATTATCGAGGCAGAAATTCATTATGACAGATATGTGCCCGAACTAAGTTATAAAATACATAAGGAAACACCGACACCGGGTGTTGGAGCAGTGTACGACCTGGGTTCTCATTTAATTGACCAGGCTTTACAATTATTCGGAATGCCGGTGGCCGTGTTTGGTGATATTACTATTAATCGTCCCGGATCAAAGGTGGACGATTACTTTGATCTAAAACTTTTTTATCCAACTCACCGGGTGACTTTAAAGTCGAGCTATTACGTACGTGAAGCATTACCGGGTTATATCTTTCATGGCACACTCGGCTCGTTTATAAAACACAAAACTGATGTACAGGAAACGGATCTGCAGGCTCACAAAAAACCAGGTGGTGCAGATTGGGGAATTGAACCCGAAGACCAAAAGGGATTATTACATACTGAAAAAGATGGAAAGGTCATTAAAGAATATATTCTATCGGCAAAAGGAAATTATGGAGATTATTACGATGGAATTTATAATGCAATTCGTAATGATGCTGATGTGCCTGTGTCGCCTGAAGATGCGCTGAATGTGATAAAAATTATTGAGACAGCTTATGTAAGCAATGCAGAAA
>Ga0193692_1000221_pt1 | contig 14346 bp, 12 predicted proteins | sample L3a1metaG_FD_144917 | JGI IMG/M metagenome (GOLD analysis project Ga0193692, IMG submission 144917) | Soil microbial communities from a riparian zone of the East river system, Colorado, United States - L3a1 | ecosystem: Environmental > Terrestrial > Soil > Riparian zone | place: USA: East River... | reverse complement strand
GAAGTCTCGACCATTTTTTCAAGGTCGGCATTTGTGAGGACGCGTTCAGGCACATAGGAGCCGACCGAAATGATCGAGCAGGTGCGGCCCTGAAAGCCATGCTGCGCGCGTGGATTTTTGAATTTCCTGGTAGATCTCATGACGCCTGCCCGCCAGCGGGTGTGGCCTCAGGCAGGTGTGCGGCCCGCTCATTGGCCACTCCGATCGCACGTTCGATTTGTTCTGTGATCTTGTGTTGCACGGCAGACGCCGTTTGGCGAATGGCGTTCTTGAACATTTGCTTGCGGGCCGATCCGTGGACCTTGATCACCGTGCCGTTGAGGCCTAAAAGAGGTGCGCCACCATGCTCTTCGGGATCCATCTTTTGCTTCAATTCCTGAAATGCGCCTTTCGCCAGCAAAGCGCCCAATTGCCGGAGAGGATTAGCAGTGAGCGCGTTCTTGAGCAAGCCCTTAAAGCCAGTGCCCATGCTTTCGATCGTCTTCAGAACAATATTGCCAACGAAGCCATCCGCGACCACAACGTCCACATGTTCGGCGAATAAGTCATGTCCTTCCACATAGCCGATAAAATTCAGGTCGGCCTCTTTGCACAGCTTGAGTGCGGCGCGGGTGACGTCTGTGCCTTTCATCTCCTCGCTCCCATTGCTGAGCAGCCCAACGCGCGGTTGCTTCTTCCCCAAAACTTCGCGCGCGTAGACGGTGCCCATGATGGCAAACTGGAGGAGGTGGATTGCCTTGCATTCGGGAGTTGCGCCCCCGTCCAGGAGGACAAAATTGCTGCTCGATGTTGGAATCACCGTCGCAATCGCAGGTCGCTCAACGCCTTCAATGCGGCGCAGCTTGAATGAGGCAGTCGCCACGAGAGCTCCCGTGTTGCCGGGAGAGATCACCGCATCGCATTCGGAATCTTCGACCAGGTTGATCGCTCGAGCCATGGATGAATCCTTCTTCTTACGGACAGCTGTAAGAGGATTGTCGTCCATCGTGAGCACCTCGGTTGCGTGGACAATCCGAATGCGCGAATCACGGCACTGCACACGATCAAGAGCACTTTGAACTCGCTCCCTGTCGCCGACCAGAACGACCTCGGTGACCGAACGGTTTTCGGCCAGACCGAGAGCGACGCCATCAACGACGACCTCAGGACCGAGGTCGCCGCCCATGGCATCCAATGCAATGCGCATAAAAGAAAAAGAGCGCGGGGAGATAGGGACTCAGCCGCGCTCTAAAATCAATTATGCCCCGGCAGTAACAGTCAGGATTTGACGGCCTTTGTAGTAGCCACACGCTGGACAAACCCTGTGCGGGATATAAGGAGCCGCACACTGGGGGCAAGTGGTAAGCTGCGGGAGCGTCAGCACGCTGTTATACGCGCGCCGCTGCCGTTGACGGCTTCTTGAAGGTTTACGCTTGGGTACGCCCATAAATCGTTAATCTAAAGTTTCAGTTTGTTCAGTTCGGACCAGGCAGAAGACGGGGCCGGCTGCTTGCCTAACCCGCCCGCCACGAAGTCCTTGGAAGGACTTTGCAGGCCTTTACACTCCGGCTCGCACAACGGTTGTTGCGGAAGCGAAAGGACGATATCCTCGCGGATGTACGGCGTCAAGTCAACCACGTCATTAATGACTTCCGCCTTTTCCTCGCCTTCCAGAGGCAGGTGGGCAGCCCAATTCTCGAAGACGAGTTCCTGGGTATAGGGCTTGAGACACCGAGCGCATTCACAAGTCAGCTTGAGGCGAAGCGAGCCTTGCGCCAGCACCGCATTATCAAGCTTTTGCACTTCAAGGTCATAATGCACCGGCTGGTTGGCGTGAATCAGCTCATCCAGACGCTCGATTTCAAGCTCCGAAACCGGGATTTCCCCCTTGAGCAGCAGGTTTTTCTGTTCAAGATGACGAATGTTGAACTTGAGGGGCATAGGTCCTCCGCTTTTACGCTTTTGAGCCCAACTTCTTTGCCAGCGCAGCCCGAACGGGGGCTGGAACAAACGCACTCACATCGCCCCCCAATCTTGCTATCTCTTTGACAATACGGGAGCTAAGGAAGGTGTAGGTGTCCTTTGGCATCATGAAAATCGTCTCAATTCGCTCGTTTAACTTACGGTTCATCAAAGCCAGTTGGAATTCAAATTCAAAGTCTGAAACCGCCCGCAGACCGCGTATAACGGCTTGTCCGGACCGTTCTTCCACGTAGTTAACCAGCAGTCCATCAAAAGAGTCGGCTGAGACATTCTTGATCGGGGCGACCACTTCTGCCACCAGGGCCATTCGTTCCTGCAAATCGAACAAGGGACTTTTGCTCTCATTTAAAGCCACAGCCACAATGACGTTATCAAAAAGACGGGCAGCACGCTGAATGACATCGAGATGACCATTCGTTAGCGGATCAAAGCTTCCCGGATAAATCACCGTGCGCATGGGGTGGCAGGCTACTGCCAAACTCGCAGAAGTTAAGCCGAAAGTTACATACGCACCGGCAAGTCGGGCTCGGTGCCAGTGCTGGGCTGTTTATGTTGCCCGGGGAAAGGAATTGGCTCGGACAGCGGTGTGACCTCCCATTGGACCTCAAAAATCTTAACTGCCTCAGCTATCCCGTGGACAAGCACAGGCTCGAGTTCGATGCAACGCTCAGCGAGAGCTGAGTCGTAGTGCAGGAGCTCTGCATAAGTCGCTTCGCCAATGATGATTTTCTCGGCCCCAGCGCATCCTTCCAGGCGGCTGGCCACATTCACATCACGTCCAAACACCGTGTAATTATAAACGTGCGCGTCAGAACCCATGACTCCCACCGTGACGATGCCGGTATTGACGCCGATTCCAACAGTCAAGAGTTCGAGCATGGGTAACAGTTCCTCACCACGGTCAAGGCGTTCCGCATTTTGCCGTTCCCGGATTCGATTTTGTTCCGCACGCTCGTGATTGAGCTCGCGAAGTGCGCGCTGCATGTCAACAGCAGCCCGGACGCACACGAGCGCATGCTGGTCGTTGAGCTTCGGGGCGCCCCAAAATGCCATGACGCAATCCCCAATGTACTTATCAAGAGTACCCTCATGCTTTTTGACGATATCGGACATCAAACCGAGATAGCAGTTTACAGTCTGCAACAGCTCGCGCGAACGCGACGCAAAGTAGGCCTCGGCCTCCTGATCCGCCACATGCCTGAGACGGACGGTCTCTTCAGCCCGTGCCTGGCTTACATCCGTCAACTCGGTAAAACCGCGCACATCGGCGAACAACACCGTCACTCTCCGGCGCGCACCTACCAGGGCGAGATTCTCGGCGTTGAGCAATTCATTCATTACCGCGGGTGAAACGATTTTGCCGAACACGCTCTTAATGCGGCGGCGCTCATTCTGCTCGATGAATGCCTGATGGGCCATGACGCCGAAATGCGAAAGAGCAAAGGCTCCCAACGGTGCTACCATTGGCATCCAGACACGCGCCATCAGATATGCCTGTTCGATGATGACGACGTAAACCATACCCCCGAAAACTACAGCGAGCACGGCGTAGGTTGGATTCAACCGAACTGTCGCGAACCCTGCAGCCACTGCGAGGACAATCACGAGTAACAACTGCAGCCAAAGCCTGGTTGGTTGGATAAAACGATCGCTGATCAGGGAATTCGCCGTGTTCCAGAAACGGGTTGTCAGATAAGTTTCTTCTTCGAGTGGTGTGGCCCCAAGATCGGTGAGGTCGTTGCCGCCGGAAGCTGTGGAACCGATGAAGACGAGCTTGTCCTTCCAGCGGTTTGTTAGAAGCATGGTTGCGCCTTTCCGCCGGTTTTGCTCCTGGAGCAACAAGCTCTCGATGGACTCCCGCGTGAGCCGCCGGTCGTAGGCGCTGATACTCCAATCAATCACGAAGCGACCTTCGCGATCGATCGGAATCGTTCGTTTGATCCCCGGTCCGCTCAATTCAATGTGATGCGCCTTTATAACAGCCGTTGAAAGATCGAGCTGCAGTTGACGGGCCGCGACCACAAGTCCCATATCCCACACACGCAACGCTCGATAAGGTTTCTGGAACGGCTTGACGATGCCGGTCACCTTTTCGCCGCCGAGTTCCTCATAAAGTTCAACCCAGTCGAAATTCCCATCCTGATCGAGCAGGAATTCCCGGCGGAGCGGTCCGCCTGGAATTGGAAATGAAATGCGACGATCTTCAATGATTGGTTGACGTAATTCAAAACCGTAGCGGACAGCGGCGCGCCTGATGAGTGGGTGCCAAATGTAATAAGTTTCGAAGGCTTTGGCGCGACGGAGCACGCCATCGGCATCTTTGCGTGCCGAGATGTCACCCACAGCGAGGGCGTTGGTGCGGAAAAGATCGTGTGGCACCATCCCTTTCTCCGCGGCGAGCACAACATTGCCTGCCAATGCCATTTCCCGAGCGAAGAATGCATCGGAGGTTTCGCGACCACTCCGTAATTGAACCGCAGGGTGGTCAGGTCGAAGGTCGGGAAACAAAACGTCGAAAGCGCTCGTCGCCGCCCCTTGAGCGGCCAACTCACGCACCAGACGGCCATAAACCTGACGCGGCCAATACAGTCCTACCTGATAATCAAGAGTGCCATTTTTGAGTGCTTCAATACTCTCATCGCTGATAAAGACGAAGCCTAGATTCGTTGATGCAGGAAGGGGATGGAGAACGGCCTGCCGGGCACGCCAATCGAAGGTGATCCATTCCAGACGTCGTAACAGACCAGCAAAGCCAAAACCTTCCTCAATGACCAGCAACGTACTCACGAAGGCAATAGCGGCCGCCACCATTAAGGCTGACCCACGCCCTGGTACTGGAAAGTTCAGCTTCACCCGTTTACAAAGAAAGACCCGGAGCAACTCATAGGCCGCTCCGGGTTAACTGTAATTCTTATTAGCCTACTTGGCCTTATTTAACTGGTTGGCCAGTACCGGGCGAAATAAAGGGATCCTTGAAAGGAACCGCTGGGGGAGGCCCTGGGGGCGTAAAAGGAGGCCCATGCTGCTCGCGCACTTCACGAACAAGGTCCTCAGGCGCGGGTGCAACACCCGTCGGAGGCGAGAAATAGACCGCGGGAGGGCCGGCCAACGTATAGGGGGTCGGATTGCCACCCGGCGGGACATAAACGTAAACCAGCGTTCCATCGAGGAGAACAATGAACGAGTTGGAGCTCATTCGGAAACGGGTGCCACGAATTCCAGCAACGCCGTTAGGAGTCTTGATTTCGTAACGTGATGCAGCAGAGAGCTTATTGACATTCCCCAGGATGGTTCCCTCAGGGAGACCCAATTGGACGTCCACAGCCGTATCCGCGCCCGTGTCGGTCAAAGTGAGCTTATCCAAGGAAAGCGTCGTGTTTTCGGTGAGGCGGAGAACACCCGCGCTGTTACCGAGGAACAGGTCGACCGTGGAGTTGGCTCCCGTTTTGATCGTGCTTCCAGGACCAAGGACCGTTCCGGCTTTGAGCGGCATGGAGGGACCGCCAGCAGCGGAGTAAACGGCAGCTCCCTTGACAGCACGAACCTCCGCTTTGCCAGGGACGGTCTGTGCCTGGAGCGGATTCGTTAGGGCGCACGCCAAGGCGGCAACTGCGAAGATTTTTAGGGCAACGCTTGGGCGAAATGTCATATTCAGGCTTTTCATTAAGGGTTTATGCAATAAACCAATGGCGGCAGAAACTGCGTAATTCGTGAGATCATGTCAACGCAAATTCGTTTGGCATCAGCTTCTTGCACTGGGTTATACGCGGAGCATAACATTGGCCAAGAAGCAAGGTTTTGCAAGTGGCCGGTTATCCATCCGTCTTCCCCGGTATTGTTCAATAGATTGGATGTAAAGGTCTTACGTTCAAAAATCATTTTCGGCTGTTTTCAGGGATTTTACTCTTCAAGATCTGCAAATAAGCTCGCGCAATAGGGTTGTCGTACCAATAAAGCTCAAGAGAGCGCTGAAAATAAACCCGCGACCGTTCATAATCAGCAGCTTGGAAGTAGTGCCAACCAACATGGCCGATCGTATAGGATCCGTTTGGATCGAGTTCTTCAGCCATTCTGAAATAAGGCTCCGCTTCCCGATGTTTATCCAGCCAGTCCAGACACATCCCGTAGCGAAGGAGGGGATATGGATCGAACCGGTTCAGGTTTTTAGCCTTCTCAAACCACTGAATTGCTTCCTCAGCTTTAGCCCGATATCCTTCTCCTCCCTCCCAACTAAGCAGTCGAAGCGTTTCCCCAATATCGTAGCTGGTTTCCGAATTTTTTGGCTCGGCAGCGAATGCCTTTTTTAGAAAGCCCAATCGCTCGGTTGCAGGGGTCTTGTCATCATCCGCCAAAGCGCGCCAGTGGCTCTCAATTGTATGCTTCCATGTTTGGTTTCCCAGATAGGTGATCGCAGCGAGCAAAACGAGACTAACCATGATCTTGAGCGGCCAACGAACGGTGTACCAGTACTTTTCCGTAGCGAAGCGAAAATGACCCGTCACCAGACCCAGCAACGTTACAGCCAGCAGGGCGTCCGCAGGGACATGGAAATTGAAGTCAACAAACGAATGAACCAGGATCGCGACGAGCCCAAGCGTCGCCCCCATCACAAACGAAGATTTATTGCTCCTTTTCGTAGTGAGATCGTTCTGTGATCGCTGTACAAATTTCCAACTTCGAAGCACTTCCCAGAAGAAAATTCCCCAAACCGAAGCGACGAGCGCGAATCCGATCAAGCCCCAATCCGCGAGCGTATTGATGTAGTCGTTATGCACCCATCCCGGTCGGCGCTGCAACCAATCGTCCGGCGGACGATATTGCCGAAAACGAGTATCGAAATGATCAGGTCCCACCCCGAACCATGGGGCGTCCTTCCACATCGCAAGCGCCGGAACCCAAAGACGGAGTCTTACGTCCTCGGTCGCCACCTCAGTATTCAACGCCTGTCTTCGGTTTTGAGAGACCTTTGACAGAGTCAATGATCCTGCGCCGACTACGATGAGTGCGAGCGCGAGCAAAATGCTCGGCAACCGATAAGCCCGCTGCCGAAAGAGGAAATAGAAAAAGATCAGAACAGACACTCCGGTGCCGAGCCACGCACCTCGAGAGACGGCGGAAACGATGCCGGCGAAAATTACGAGTGAAGCATAACCGACCAGCACTTTCTGCAAGTGCGAAAGCCGTCCTGAAAGCGTGTACGCGAGGCCAAGCGGCAAGAGCATCGCCAGGTAGCAAGCGAAGCTGTTTGGGGATATAAACGTACCGCTGCCGCGGCGATGATAACCCTCGGGGCGAATGAAATTGAGGACACGATCGGATCCACTCAGAAACTGGTACACGCCGTACAATGCAATGAGAGCGCCCAGAACGAGCAGCGCGATCATCACTATCTGCGTCAACTCAAGCTTGTGAAGATTCGTGATGACGGCGAAAAGAATAAATCCGTAGGTGAGGACCTTGATCATCTCCTGGCGAGCGAGGTATTCGATGTCGCTCGTAGCATAGCGTGCGACGGCATAAACCATGAAGGCAGCTGCTGCCCAACACACCGGCCCCCAAAGCAATCGATGCTTCGGATTCAGCCAGAAACGGCAAAGCCAAACCACCAGCAGTGCAAGTGTCAACCACTGGACAACGACGAAATCCTGCGGGCGAACGCAGCCTGTAGCTATTGCGGAATACGCCAGGATTGCGAGAATGATCCCAAGAATCGCCTTCTCACACCAATCATCCAGCGTCAAGCGGTCCATTGTTCCCAGCAGTTTCGGGGAATCGCGGACCTGAGGTTGGATCGGCTGACCATCAACTCAGGAATTCCCGTGGATCGGTAATCACTCCGGTGAGTGCGCTGGCAGCGACCGTGACTGGCGATGCGAGGAACACCTGCGATTCCTTGTGCCCCATACGGCCGGGAAAATTTCGATTCGTGGCGCTGATGCATTTCATCGGAGAATTCATTCGCCCGAATGTGTCCACAGGACCGCCAAGACAAGCTGCACAACCGGCGTTCTCAGTCATCTGCACGCCCGCATCGACGAGAATTTCCCAGACGGTTTTTTCGCCCCAACGCGCCGATTGAAGGTCATGGACAATCTCCGGCGTGGCTGGCACGCCAAACGTATCGATTGAGACACGCTTGTTGCGGAGGACTCGCGCGAACTCGAGGAAATCGCTCGTCTTTCCGCCAGTGCACGAACCAATGTACGCTCGATCAAGCTTCACGTGTTTCAGATCGCGCGCGAGCTTGCGTTGACCAGGGTCGGGATGACAGGCAACCGTCGGCTCCAACTTTGAAAGATCGACCACCACATCGTAAACAAACTTCTCGTTCTTATCGCGAGCAACCGGCTCATAAGTGGATTTTGTTCCATTGAGCTTGCAGCGGAAATCGACAAATGCCTTCGTCTGGTCATCGAATTCGAAAATGCTGTTTTTGCCGCCCGCTTCGATTGCCATATTGGCGATGGTCATGCGGTCGTCGATGGACAAACTTGCCACTCCACCGCCATCGAACTGCATCGCACGATAAGTGGCGCCATCGAAGCCAATTTCACCGATGCAATGCAGGATCACATCTTTGGCCATGACGCCCGGTTGGAGGGCTCCTTCGAGCCGGAAGTGCATCGTTTCGGGAACTTTGAGGAGCAATTTTCCAGTCCCCATGACAAATCCGGCATCTGTGTTGCCAATGCCAGTGGCAAATTCGTTAAACGCACCGGCCATGCAGGTGTGCGAATCAGTCCCAAAAAGGATTTCCCCCGGTCGAGTATGGCCCTTTTGCGGAAGTGCCGTGTGGCAAACACCGGCATAGTGCGAACCGTATTGGCGCTTGAGCATTCCCTTCGTGGAATCGAAAACCCAGTGTCCGTTTGGATCGTCAATGACGTCGTAGAAGTAAGTGATCCCCTGCTCTGTCACGAAGTCGCGAAGGATATCGACGTTGCGGTTCGATTTTGAGTCTGCAGTAAAAATGTAGTGGTCAGGGATAATGACCACTTTGTTGCGGTCCCAGACCTTCGCCGCTTTGCCAAATTCGCGCTTGAAGACGCCAATAGTGCCGGGCCCGCAAACATCATGCGTCATAAGCACATCGGCTTTGACCCAGACATTATCCCCTGCCTGCACCTGCGGCTTGCCGGCAGCGCGGGCAAGTATCTTCTCGGTCAACGTCATAAGGCCGAAAACCTAGCGGGGAAAAGAGGCAGGTGCAACAAGGAGTTGGATGATAAGGACATGGCGCATCAGGAACTGAATCACCGTTGGAAATGCATAATGGTTCGAACCTCTACCGCCCCATCGGTTCCCGACTTTTGCGTCTTTTTTGCTCAATAGTCCTTTCTCGACAGGGGCCCGAGGGCGTCTTAAGAACTTCGGACAAATGACAGCGCCCAAAACTGAGTCCCCCTTGCGCCTGGCCGTCTGGAGCGGACCCCGAAATATTTCGACCGCTCTGATGCGCTCATGGGGCAATCGTGAGGACACGTTCGTGTGCGACGAACCGCTCTACGCGCATTACCTGGTTAGAACCGGCCTTCCTCACCCAATGGCTCAGGAAGTGATCGCGTCACAGGACAACGATTGGCAAAAAATCGTGCAGTGGCTTACCGGGCCGGTCCCGAACGGAAAGGCAATCTTCTATCAAAAGCACATGTCGCATCATCTACTTCCAGAGATTAGCCGGGAGTGGCTGCCCCAACTGACGCATTGCTTTCTAATACGACACCCCGGTGAAGTACTTCCATCTCTTGATGAGAAATATGAACGCCCCAAATTGCTGGACACGGGGTACCCGCAACAGGTCGAGATCTTCGATTACATCCGCCGACTCACAGGCCGCGTGTCGCCGATCGTTGATTCGCGTGATATTCTGCAAAATCCTCGCGGACTTCTCGCGAAACTTTGCGAAGTACTGGGGATTTCCTTTCAAGAACGAATGATGAGTTGGCCTCCCGGCATACGCGACACGGATGGAGTCTGGGCGAAGCATTGGTATAACGCGGTGGAGAAATCGACAGGATTCCAGCCTTACATTCCGAAGAACAAACCGCTCCCCGAACATCTGAAATCCTTGTATCGGGAATGCCTTCCCTACTACGAGCAACTCTACGCCCTGCGCCTGCAAGGTGCTTAAGCGAGAAACGAACTCTAGCGAGACGGCTAGATTCGCTTCGCCAGTTCAGACTGGCTGGAAGCAAACACTTCGCGATGCAAGGAGTTGCCGTTCGCGTCCATCGTCACGACCGCCGGAAATTTTTCCACGACCAGTTCCCAGATCGCTTCCGGAGCACCGAATTGCTCCATTAGATAGACATTGCGCACCTCGGTGATGCATTCGGCCAGCACCTGGGCTGCGCCACCGATCGCATGCAAGTACACACAGCCGAATTCTCTGCAAGCGGCGGCCGTTCGATCACCCATCCCACCCTTTCCGATGACTCCACGGAGCGCGAATTTTTTTATGATCTCAGCCTGATAAGGCTCTTCACGGATCGAGGTTGTTGGACCCGCAGCGGTGACTTTCCATTTGCCTGTATCGTCCTTAATCACCACCGGGCCGCAGTGATAAAGAATCCCATTCTCAAGGCGCACACCGTTAGGAAGCTCCCCTCCTTCATGCAAATACTTGTGAACGGCGTCGCGGCCAGTGAAAAGAACGCCCGAGATCTCGACGGCATCGCCCACTTTCAAAGCGCGAATCTGCTCTTCGCTAAAAGGAGCCCTGAGTTGAATCATTGTTTCCGCACTTTTGCGGACGTATCAGAGTCAGCCGCCCGACGGGTCAATGCTTCGGGCGAAGCAACACAGCTTTCTTGTTCGTGCCTTCCACCTCGACGCTATGCGTCTCGACACCGGGATCGTCCTTCAAAGCATTGTGAACAATCCGCCGGTCAAAGGCGCTAAGCGGCTCCAACTCCACCACATCGCCCCAGCGCCGGACCTTTTCCGCAGCTTCCTTCGCTTTTTTAACGAGCGCTTCGCGCGCCTGGGCGCGGTAGCCTCCGACATCGACCATCACCTTGGGCGCCGAAGTATCCTTCTGAAACAAGATGCGGTTGAGCAAGTATTGCAGGTCAGTAAGCGTCTGTCCCTGGCGGCCGATCAAACGTCCCGATTCTTCGGTCTTCACCTCGAGGAGAAGGCCGTCGTCAAAGTGATGCTCCTCGATGGTGGCGTTGAAACCAAGGCTTTGAAGGAGTTCCTGCAGCGTTTCTTTGGGTTGTGCTGTCATACCTGTTATTTGTTCTTACGTCCGGGGACGGGTGCTTTAGCCGCCGCCGCCTCGTCTTTGGCGCGGGTCAGCTTGGTTTGCGCAATGGTCAACAAGTTTTGCACAGTCCAATACAGCGTCAAGCCCGCGGAATAGTTGTAAAGGATCACCAGAAAAATTAGCGGCATGTATCTCATGATCCGTTGCTGCGCCGGATCCATGCCTGGCGACGGCGGCGTCAGGCGAGCCTGCCACAGCATCGTCACTCCCATGAGCAAGGGCAAAGGGTTGAAGGGGAAATTGAGACCCGGAATGTAGAATAGCGTGTCCGGCTTGGAAAGGTCACACGCCCATAGAAACTGCGCGCCGCGCAACTCAATAGCGCTCCGCACCATGGTGAAGAACCCGATGAACACCGGAATCTGCAGGAGCATCGGCAAACATCCGCCTAACGGGCTCACCTTGTGCTCTTTCATGAACTCCATCATCTTGCGATTCATCTTCGCAGGATCATCCTTGTAGCGCTCACGAATGGCAGTCATTTGCGGCTGCAGGGAGGCCATTCGTTTCATCGAACGAGTGCTCGCCTGGGTCAGCGGCCAAAAGAGCAGCTTGATGATGACCGTGATGGAAATGATCGCGAGAGCGTAGCTGAGACCGAGCGAGTATAGGCCGTTCATCGCCCAGAGCAAGGCTTTCGAGAAGATCCCAAACGGTCCGGTGTATCCCATCACTATATCCACCTCGTTCTTGAGCTCGAGCGCGATGCGTTCAAGAACGCGGTTTTCCTTCGGACCTGCGTACAATCTAAATTGTCGCTGAATGGCCTGATTCGGCGGCAGATTCGTCGCGGCATAAACCACACTCGACTGGAATCCGAATGGCTTCAGATTGGCGCGTGGATTGACCTTGAGAACTTCTGGCGAAGGCGGAGGCAAATCGATCTTATGGCCCAGCACCTGGTTGGCAGCTTGCACCGGCATCAGCACCATCGTGAAAAACTGATTGTGGACCTCGCTCCAGACGACGTTGTTCTGCCCTCCAACGTATTCGGATCTCGGACTTCCCGGCAAACAGCCGCAACCCATCATATGGTTCATGAACCAGGATTGATCGATGGCCGTTTTGCTAGAGCCATTGAACCAGAGCATTCCGGCAAACATTTCGTTCTCGGTTTCATCCATCGGTCCGGCAGTGCCGACATTCCATTCCTGCGCTGGAATGGCGAGTGGCTGCGCGCCCCGATTCTCAATCCGGACTGATGCGTTAACGAGGTAGTTCGAAGTCGGCTCGAACTCTTTCACAATGGCAAGTCCGCTCTGGAGCTGCTTCTCCGCGCGAACGCCGGTCGCGGTTCGCGTCAGCTTAAAATATCCATCCCCCTGAAGCGCTTCATTCGCGGGCAGCGCAAGCATTGGAAAGCTTGATGACGCATTCAATGCAGCTGGTGTATTGGTCTGTGACGTGTTGCCTCGACACGCCACACGCTGGGGATACCGGAGAAGTTCAACAAGCTTCAAACCACCTCCGTGCGAAGTAAAGGTGTAGAGTGCAAGAGAGTTGGTCACCACCATTGTCTCTTCAGGTTGAGTCGGCCGAACGGCGTTGGTCGAACCACTGCTCAGGGCCGGGGGGAGGTTCGTGGCCGCAGAAAGACTCGGCTGGTTGGTAAGCGATCCTGCACTGTTCGTTGCGAGCACGACCGCGTTGGTATTTCGCGGTATCGGGTGCGGCGGAAAAATCCGCCCGACAATAAAATACCACGAGAACAGAAGGGCGACAGAAAGTGCCAGGACAATGATGGCTTTGCGGTCCATGAAAAGTTAGTGAACGGGTGTGCTTGCCGGCGGCGGCACTGGATCATCGCCGAAGCCACCCCAGGGATGACAGCGACAAATTCGACGGACGGAGAGAATACCTCCGTGAAAAGCACCGTGTTGGGAGATAGCCTCCAGAGCGTAAACGGAGCAGGTTGGATTGAAACGGCATCCGAACCCAAACGGGGTCGAAAGCAGGCCCAGCACCGGCGAAACGACAAGCCGGTACGCTCGAATCGAAGCGATTAAGATCAACTGGGCTCCATTCACGCTAATTCCTTTAACAGCCTGCCTTTACGAAATGCCTCGAGCAGATCCCGTTCAACATCCGAAAAGCCTTTCCCCACAATCGACGAACGTGCGACCAGGACCACATCCACCTCACTCCGCAAATCGGCCTGATGAACCCGAAAAGCTTCCCGCAACAACCGGCGCGCCCGCGAACGAATGACCGCGTTTCCGAGCTTGCGGCCCGTGATAACGCCCAGGCGCGAACGCGGACCGGAAGCCGCTGCCCAGTTAGCAATCAAACAACCACAGCTAAAGCGTTTACCTTCAATCCGAATCCGGTGGAAGTCGCGTCCTTGTTTAATGCGCCGGTCCCGCCCGAAACCCAGGCTTTTTCCCATGAATGAGTTAGACGGGCGTCAACCGCTTGCGTCCAACTCGGCGGCGGTTGCGTAGAATGGCGCGGCCACTCTTGGTGGAGTTGCGGCTCAGGAACCCGTGTTGCCTTTTGCGGCGGATCTTTGATGGCTGATATTGTCGCTTCATACCCTACAGTCTAATTGACCCGCCGGAGGAACCCTGCATTGGGAGCCGCCCTTTACGGGAGCGCCAGAACATACCAGCCGAGGGGGGGGTGTCAAGAAACGTGCGGCCCACTCCCCCGATCCCGTTGTTACCGGAACGTTACCCCTGCGACGTTTGTTTGCCACGCGCAGGGGCTAAAACAGCGCGCGATTCAGGTACGACCTCAACCAAATATCAAAAGAAACTAACATGTTGCTCCACAAATCCTATCGAATGGCGCTGCTGGCCTTGATTTCTGCCGGCGGCATAACCTCTGCAACCGCGGGCCAATTTACAGGCCCGAGCAGTTCCCAGTCGCCCTATCTGGTCCCCGCTAAACCGGGCGTGAGCATGATCTCCCTTCTCACCGTCGGAGACTCGGTAAACACCAAGGAAGACGGCATCACACCTTATCGCATGGTCGGCATCCCGGACGGACTTGCCGCGTTTGCCAATGAAGACGACGAGACGTTTACCGTCCTCATAAATCACGAATTGCCGGGAACCGGGATCATCCGCGCCCACGGTTTCAAAGGGGCGTTCGTTTCCAAATGGATTATTGACCGG
>Ga0193692_1000220_pt1 | contig 14354 bp, 32 predicted proteins | sample L3a1metaG_FD_144917 | JGI IMG/M metagenome (GOLD analysis project Ga0193692, IMG submission 144917) | Soil microbial communities from a riparian zone of the East river system, Colorado, United States - L3a1 | ecosystem: Environmental > Terrestrial > Soil > Riparian zone | place: USA: East River... | reverse complement strand
GCCCACTAGTATTGAATAGCTCTATTCAACCTTATGCAACTTGTTTTCTACATAATCCAGCACAGCTGGATGTAGAGATTCTGGGCTTACAGATTCATTATCCTTGGTCATAGAGGCAAGGCATACCTTAGCCATAATGAAGGTGGTAACCATCTTAATATCTTCTTTGCTTAATACAAAATTCTCTTCCATAATCCCTTCTTGTTAAAGCGCAGTATGGGAATTGAACCCACCCCTTTCATTTCCTAAAGCTAGGAAAGACATTGCTCACCGTACACCACTGCGCAGATCTATCTTACTACGTGTATTGAGGTCACAAAATGAGGCTCACCATTCTCAGATCTTACTATGCTAGTGATGAAATCGGTCCGGTAATTGATAATCACTTCCGCCTGATCTTGAAAAGCCATTAGGGCAACTTGTCGTACCCGTGGGTCCTCGATTGTAAAGTGGAAGGATGATCCTAAGGAGCCAGAACCATCCATCAACCCACCCCTAATAAGCTCGCCTTCGCATGTCTTATAAAGAAGACCTTCGTCAGCGAGCTTTACTATGCGACCAATCTTTTGGCCTTCCTTCGGGGTATTGATCGTGCATCCAACTAAACACAAACAAAGGAGTAACTTTAACATTTATATCCTCTCTTATTCTCTTCGAGTTTTTCAGAAATCAAAAACCTTAAACCACATTCTTTAGGATCATAATCTGTACCCCAAATAGCGCGATTAACGACCCGCTCAGGGTTTAACACCGCCTCCCTATAGGAAAACTCATTAAGGCGATTGATGTGCTCTATGAATCTATAAAGACGCTTGGTTGAGTTTCTCATTAGCAACATCTATTTGGGTTTTCATCTTCTTCTTTTGCTTCCTGGATACCATTTAAAATGGAAATAAGGTGCGACTGAACGGTCTTGATATCGGAAAGATTCTTCCCAAGACGGGCGATATCGTTAATCAATCCCTCTATAGTATGGTTTACAGCCGCGAGATCTCTCTTAGCTGTATCTTCAATAAAATTAATTTCTGTCTCGTTAAACATTCTAACCTCTTCTTAGAGTTATAAATAATAATATTAACCAAATAATAATAACTAATATGCTTAAAGCAATAGCTTGAGACCCCGCATCTTGATAAGGAATAAACAGCTCAAACATCTACGCCCCAGCATCGATCTTAACCACAAAGACAGGCTCATTAGTTTTAATCTCAGTCTTCGTATGCTTATTGGTCATACGCATAAGAATGTCTATTGCATCATCCAAGAACTTAACCACCTCAGCACGATCCTGAACTAGATCGCCAGATACATCACTACTGTATTGAAATGTATATGATTCACTGGAATTTCTATTGATGATTATCTGATTTATCATATGCCTCGTAACTGGAATTTTAGTCTGTGTATATATGAATATTCAGAAACAGGTCAAGAAAATTTTTACAAAAATATTCCAGGAAGAAAAAAGATTAGAATTTGTTTAGAGAAGCTCTATAGAACCATAGTATTTTCTACCCACCCAATGACGGTGGCGGCCAATAATACACATGCAAATCTTAGCACGACATTTACATTTCTTGCGGTAATACCGCTTCTTAGAGAGAGTTTTTTTACACATGCACATTCCTGAATAAAAATTTGTGATGAACAATTCAGGTATTTCTTCACCACGAACTTGTGACTATCTATATCGGCTAAATCCGTTCATAGCAAATCCAATAAAAACACATCCATTAGCTACACAGCATAATATTGATAAAATCAATTCCATAACAACCCCACAAAAAATTTCACAGAGTATAGCATTTTGTAATCCTAAATAGGAAGTTGAACAAAAGATATGCTAGAGAATTTTTTTCTCTAATACTTCAATGCGTTGTGCCATCTCATTGATCACATGACATAAAACTTCAATAGACAACTTGTTTTCTAATTTAGAACAGTACCCATGAATATTTTTTCTTATAGCTTCTTTTATTGATGGATCAAAAGCATCCCACTCTTGTTGCTTCTCTTCACTAAGGAAGATCATCTTTTCCAAAGGAGCACTACCAAATTTTTTTTCCATAACTTTTCCAGGTTCATTTGTAGGTTAATGTATAAAAAATACGAATTTAAACAAAAGGATGTCTTAAAACATTTTCATGGACGGGGATTGATATATATATAGTACCGGTAACATTAAGGAAGGTGGGGTCAGTCTTTTGATGGTAGAGTCCCATGAACGCCTAACCAAGTGTTACGTTCGCTATACCCGAACGCTAGTCGGATGTTAAACGTTCTATGTTATGGTGTTGATTGTGTATATAATGTGCTCTCTAGATATGTTGTGAGCACTGTGTGTACTACTAAGACTCTGCTGGATTCTTAGACTTGTTAACGATGAAGTCTAGTATTCCCCTTGTAGCACCTTCCACGATGACATCTCTGTCTTGATCGTATCCACGCTTCTTACCAATAGTCTTTAACAAGAAAAGGGTCATCACACTATCACCAGAGAGGGCTTTGTTCTGTGCCACATCCTCGAGATCGTCGAGAAACCTCTCGCGATTGTCATCTACAATCTGTTTGAGTTCTGTTTCTTGGTTTATTCGGGAGTGTAAACATGATCTAGATACACCGATTTTATCGGCAGCCCTAGCGATATTGCCTCTAGTCTTAACTAAAGCTTCAGCTATTAGCTTAGAGTCTATCTTAACGCCATTAGATGGCCTTCTTGCCTTATCGCCTGTACGCTTATCGCCTTTCGGAAAACCCATCTATCATTTGCGCATGATCCTAGTTGTTATTGAACTAGCTAACTAATCCGCTGACGCGGGGTCAGATTCAAGATTGATTATACTGGCATCGTATCATTTACTTGAATTATGTGTCAAAACCACCTGTTTTGTACTGGAATTTGACTAGATGTTGACTGGAATTTCAGTTGATGATTGAGATAATGGTTGACTGGAATTTCAGGCTGTGTTAATGTCTTACACATGTTTAACGAATAATGCCATTAAACCTAGTGAGCGAATACGCTAAGACCTAGAGCCAACGCATTAACGATAGACATACACAATAACAACTAAACTAAGAGTGAATATGTTTCGAGTATATATAGCCTGCTTGGCTTCTTATAATGCTGGTACCCTATATGGGGAATGGGTAGAGATTAGCGGTTTAACTGCTGACGAAATACGCGAGGAGATTGCTCGCGTATTAAAAGGCTCTCCAGAACCTCAAGCGGAAGAATGGGCCTTTCATGACCACCAGGGTTTTGATGGCTATAAAATGTCTGAAAACCCCGATTTAGAGGCATTAGCTGATCATATGGACGCTTATTCATCTAGTGAGTATGCGTGTGATCTTATTGAGGGAGTTTGTGACAATCTTGGAGTTGGAGCCCGTGAAGCAATTGAATATATCGATAACAACTATCAGGGCGAGCATAAGAGCCTAGAGGATTGGGCGGATGATTATCTAGATCAATCGGGTGAGTTATCTAGCCTTCCTAAGCATCTAAGCTATTATTTCGATTATAGCGCATATGCTAGAGATTGCGAGTTGAACGGCGATATATTCTCTATCTCCACAAATGGAGGCGTATATGTCTTATCAAATTGCTAAAACATGCCTCATAGCCCTATCGTATATCGCGATAGTGGCTTTAGTGTTCGCTATTGAGATAGTCTCAATCGATCTAATGCAATCAAAACCCATGGTAAAGGTGTGTGCATTATGAAACAAGACATCAAGTCCCTGATTGAACGCTATAAAGTTGAGTTGAGATATATGGAAACGAGATATGTACTTAACCATCTCAAGGGAAACACTCAAGACCAGCTATACTATTTCGGACATATTAATGTGTTAGAGAGAACTATAGTAGAGCTAACATCTATATTACGTAAACAAGAATATAGACATTAGTAACTAATAGTTATTATTTGATAAGTGCTATAATAAACCTATACTCATAGGCTTAATCCTAGGGCTTATCGTCTATAGCTGAAGTGTATATTAAAACTTACCCTATGCGTATTTATTGAGGTACGCATATGGGTAATTCTCCTCACAAGCGGAAAACAGCCGTTAGGATAGCATTTGGTAATAAGGTCAGATTGCTTAGATATCAACTAGGAATCTCTCAAGAAAAGCTAGCCGAGAGATCTAATCTTCATACGACTTACGTAAGTTCTGTTGAACGAGGGGAGCGTAACATCGCCTTGGAGAATATTATTAATATTTCTAAAGGCTTAATGTGCTCACCTAAGGACCTAATGCCGGAGTGAAATTCCTTGAATCAAAACAACAAGTGAAGACATAACAACCTAATGGAGCTTAAGAATCTCTATACCAAGACAAATACATATCACGGTGACTACTCTATAACAGCGTTTTTTAGAGTAGTTAAATCAGGAATTTGAGTAGAATGTTGACTACATTTTCAGATAGTCATCATTTAAATGAAGGCATGCCTATGATTTAGGCATCCAGTAACAGGTAAACAGTAATTTATAAGGAGGAAAGACCTATGGAGCATGAGCAGGAAATCAAGCTACCCGAAATCGTTGTATCATATGCGGACGTGTTAACAAGACCTTTGTTCTACCCGCAGAACGTATTTTCTAAAGCACTTACCGACCTAATGAGACGAAAGACATTCACTAAATTAGAGCTTGAACAGCTCCAGAGGATGGGATTTAAGATCACTATCAAAACTAGATCAACCGAGGTCCCGAGTAAGTACAGGCCTATAATGTCGGATGTGCAAGACGCATGAAAAGATACATCATATACAAACGAGTTTCAGACGTAAAACAGAAAGATCGCATAGTCCAAGATGTTGAAGAAGAAGGACTAGGACTGCAAGCGCAAGAGCATATGTGTCGAGAGTGGATTAAGAAAAATAATCCCAATGACGAGCCTTATGAAATACTAGTCTTCAAAGACATCGTCACTGGGACAGATAAAAAGCGTAAAGAGCTTGAAGAAAGGCCTAACCTTCTTGAAGCTATCTCTTTATTGGAAGAAGGCGATACGCTACTAGTCGCTAAACGAGATCGTTTAGGACGAGATACGTATGTAAATTGCATGATAGAGCGACTTATTGAAAAGAGAAAAGCTGTGTTGGTGTCAGCATGTGGAGATATTGGAGGCGATGAACCCCACAGTATCTTAATGCGCAGAATTATGGATGCATTTGCTGAATACGAAGCCTTATTGATATCAACCCGTACGAGAGCTGCATTATCACGTAAGAAGGCTAAAGGAGAGCGTCTTGGTCACGTTCCTTATGGGTATAAATTGGATGGAAACCAGAATCTAATTGTAAACCATGAAGAGGCTAAGATTCTTCGTGTTATGTACCAAATGAGGGTTGAGAAGAAGATGAGCTTTAGAGATATAGCGAATACCTTAAACTCTCAAGGATATAGAAACCGAGGCACAGCTAAAAACCTAGATGCACCTTGGAATCATGGATCTACTTCGCGCGTTTACAAGAACTACCCTGGGGTTTGCGACCACGTGTTTTCGGCGCATCCTTCTTCGGTTTCGCAGGACGTATTAGTTCCTGTATTGGCCTAGGATCATAAAAGAAATCCGGTATGTACTGATAGACTAAAGTACGTACCGGAGGCCTTAAGCTCCAAAATGTAAGAATATCTAACAATCTAGTCATATTTGTTACATAGAAACGCTTGGTTAGATGTTTACATCCCAACGAGCATACCCTTTCCCAATAGAATTCAATCTTGATATCGATCTCATTCAAGGGTCTCTCAAAGAATCTCTCTTCGAATCTTTCTTGAGCATAAATACCATCAAAATCATCTTCATCGTCCATGTACTCGTCATTGTACAAGCTAAATTCCATCGGATGAAATTCGTTGTTATTGGCAAGAAGACAGCCAAAAGTATATTGAAACTTAACATCTTTAAATTCATGATTCAAAGCATCAAATAATTCTTTTAGTTGTTTAAGTAAACCTTCTTTTACCATTCTCTCTTTAGTATTATTAGACATGGAATTATAATAAAAACTTGGACTATTGGATATAATGTTATCTAATAATCTTTTTCTAGAGAGCTCTAGAGATTCTTCTACTGCGTCGGCCATGTGCCATCCAGGGTTTCATTTATTGTTATTATTGGTTGGGTCTCTTCAATGTAGATATCTGTCCTAGGTATCACAGAGTAAGCCTTGATGGCATACCCCAAAGACACGCAATTATCATCTTCAAATGCAAGACCACTTAAGACATCGAGATAAAGCTTTATCAAGTTGTCCACGTCAGGTTTCTTCACATGCTTAAAGTTGCCTTGTTCAGCTAAAACACGCTCTTTTTTAGGCATGCTTTTAGGTATAGGCATGTAAAACCAGAACGTTACACGTGGATATAATGCACGCTTTCAGCCGGATTCCTCTAGCTGTTCGCGCACTTCATCTTTAAGAGATTTTTTTAATGCAGCTTGAGGATCGTAAGTCATCACTCTATTACCACGTTTAAAGATCCGAACCCGAGCTTGTGATACTGGGTCTCCTCTAAGAGAAATCTTTAGCATTAAGATTGCTCCTTAACTTCTACATCGGTAGACTCATAGTCTCTAACCTTCAACTTGAACATAACAGGGGTTTTGTGGTTTCTGAACAACATCAAAGGGACGCTACGCGCTATTACTCCCTCCATCACCAAGGTTTTGTCTTCCGCGATATAGCTTTTGGGCTTAGATTTTATGAATTCAACGATCTCGTTAGTGGTCATGATTTTTTGGTTAATAGTGTGCTCGATATCAAGTGCGTCGGCAATCTCCAATACACTATTTTTCTCAAGCCACCAGCCATCAATCCATGCATCGAAGAGTATAAAGGAGACGTCAGACCTGTATCTACTTCCGCATGCTTGGATCTTTGGCCCGTACCCTTCTCCGAAAAGGATGACCTTTTTGACATGGGGAAATTGCTTTTGAAGCTTTTCGCGGGTGAAAGTGTGTTGAAGGTGTTGAAGAAGCGTGGTTGGCATTTGCGCGTTATCTGTCCTTCCGCCGAAATTGGGGGAAAAAGGGTCATCTGGTTGCCAAAAGATCCTGACATTAGTACCGTCAACTTTCTCATCGATCATCCAGGAATTAATTGCTCCGAACTCTGGGCAAGCATAATCCCCCTCGATGAAAGACTGTCTAAACTTCTGTCTTGACGGGTCAAAGACACTCCTTCTTTTCCTTTTGATCGAAGTACCATCCTTGACGTTTCCATAGTGAATTGATTTTAGGGTATTCCATTTGCCTCCTCGAGAGTTTTTATATTATTTTGAAGAAGACTAAATAATTTACATTCTTGCCTACTTAACTCAACATCTTTATGCATAAATTCAAGACGTTTATTATTTATTCTATGCATATTTGTTACATAGTCTTCTATTAAGTCCCTTAAGTGGTCATACTGTGCCTTGATGCTTTTTCTAGCCATTTGTACCACCTGTAAGACTACGCTCACACATAGCGATAAATACCTTGAATATCACAAATGCGAAGATGAATGCCGATATGACTAATAAAGGTCCATAAAGAGGAGCAAATACATAAACCCAACTCCAATCGATAAATCCTGTTAGCTTTAAACCTAAAAATAACAGAAACAACAACATGCAAAACAAACTATCTATTTTTATACTCATTTATTATCCTAAAATGGGAATTCTTGATCGTCTTTAATTACATCTTCCGGCACAAGATCACCATTTTTTTCGATGTATGCTTCAACTGCTTGAAGAATTTGATCACGAAAGCGTTTATCTGCTGCGGCATCATCAAACTCGATTAACTTAGCGTACTTGGTTTCACCTTGAGTTTCATACTTCCTAGTGGGAAGGCTTATCCATCGATTGATACCTTTTTGCCATACCATGATTTCATGAATCTTCTGCTTCCAAGGCTTGATATGTACCGAAACACTAGCGACCATGTCGCCTTTATTAATTGGATTAACACTTATAACTTCAATCATTTTATTTCCTAACGTTTAATATATAAATTTGGATTATCAACTATGTTTCCTTCACTCTTAATTAAGTGAATTAAGTTTCTAAATAAGTCATCCTTAGTTAATTCTTTATGGTAATGCTTTTGTCCATACATAACTAAAGACACCACGTAATCAACCTCCGAAATAGTTAACTTGAGAGAAAGAATATTGTTGGGAACCTCGTAGGGCTCGCTTCGACATCGCTTCCAATAATCAAGCACATCATCTGCATAAATAATTACAGACCTTTTGTTAACTTTATCAAACTTAAGCTTGCCTGAAGTCATAGCATCTCGAACAAAATGCTCTGAATAGAACAATCCTAGTTCAACTAAGTCAAAAGCTCCATATGCACCTCTAGCTAGCTTTTTTTTAACATCTTCTAACTCTATGAAAGGGCCAGGTTCACTCTTTTGCATACCTACCTTCTACTCTTATCTTTAAATTTTAATTTTACAGCTCTTTTTAATCGGTCTGAAACCGCATCTCCACCTAGACAATTTAAATACAATTTTTCATCTTCTTCTTTATCTTCTAATAAATTACTTAATATTATTGTTTTACGTCCTATCCATTGCATTCGTGTATTAATTAAATCGAAGAAAAATGCTTTAAAGTTAGTTGTTGGAATTTTTGCTCCGAAATCGTCTATTATTAATAACTCTACATTTTTAACTCGTGAGATAAAATTATTTAATCCATCCGTTTTAAATGTATCTAACCAATCACTTTGCATTTTCTCATGCGATATAAACATGCAAGAAACTTTTGTGCGTGTAAACAGCTCACAAATACCCATAGCTGCGTAAGATTTACCGGAACCTTTTGGACCGCGCATAGTCATAAAGTGATTTTCAGACTTTAAGAAATCCTGCATTTTAAATTTCATTTCAGGAGATTGTTCTATAGCTTCAAACCTGACAGCATGAAACTCATCGCCGATGTTATTCATTTCGCAGAATAAAGGCCATTCCGAGGCCCTTCGGACATCAGTTGGTGTATAGGTAGCCTGACGATGCTTAAGGTCCGCATTCGAGCCGCAATTGCGTGTATGGCATATCCATACTCTTTCATTCGAATTTCCAATAGGGGTAGCAATCGTTACACCATGATCTGTGCCACCGCAAATTAAACATTTCATTTCTGTGGACATTGTGGGAATTTCTAACCTTCTCCATCCACCGACAGCGGCTTGAAAGTGAACTAATTTCCCGTCTGAATTGGCTAATTGATTTTCCATGAGTTTTGTGAGGGTTTTCATTATTCGACAACCTCCCCACAAGACCTGTATTCCTCAAGAGCTAAGTCATCGTCAGAGCAAGGTAAAAAGCCTCGCTTTTCGGGCTTTGTGTGCATTTGAGTATGCAAGGTATCGTATCGTTCGTTAAGGTAATGGGCTTTGTTTTTGCTGTTCCAGAAAGGTTTAGACCATCCACCCCAGTCTCCTTTTTTGGTATTGTCGTTCAATGCCCATGAGAAAACTTTCAATGCTTCTTCAATCTCAATCCCGCGATCGATGATTTCTTGAGCCGCTTCATACCAAGTGTCTTTCGATTTTGGAATCTTGCATGTAGGGCGTATCTCCTTCATGACTTGGATTATTTTTTCAGTTAGATCTTTTGCATGATTTGAAACACACACTTTCGCGGCTTTAGCCGCAACCCCCTTGGGGGTAGGGGGTGTGTTATCTTCTTTACTTATCTTTTCTTTAGTATCTTTATCATAATTACAATTCCCGACTTCGCGATTTCGATTTCCCGATTCACAGATTTCGATTTCCCGATTTCGGGAAATGGCAAATCTCTCTTCATTTTTGAAGGAGTACCATGCAGTTCGATCATATTTGTTTGAGTTGAAATTTCCTTTGACAAGGATGCCTACCTCAACCAATTTATTTATAAATCTTTCGACTTGCTTAACAGACCAATAAGGAAAGCTAGCAGCAATCTCTTTCAGAGATTGATACATCCATGTTTTTCCATCCTGGAAAGCCTTCCCGGTGGAAGCATTATGTCTTATCCAAAACTGAAAGTGATGGACTAATACAGCTAAATCTAGTGATTTTAGCTCAGTTGCAAGATCTACATCAAAAGTATGGTGTAAACCAAACCTTTTAATTTCCAACGAATTCATTCTCTTTTCTCTTTTCCCAATTGCATAAAAATTCCCAGCGCTCATACAATGGGGTTAATAAGAGCGCTGCATCCATATGTTCCGTTTCTTAGTTAGTGGCCAGCCTCAAGCTGGCCATTGTGTTTTTATTGCCAAGACTCAAAATGCGCCTCTCTATCAAGGCAGAATGTGTCTTTGTAATCTGGATGGTCTTCCATCTCTAGAACATCATATCCATTGACTCTTACCTTGACTCCATCCTCACTATCAGCTGTGAGGATGTAGCCAAGTTTTTCTAAGAGTTTAAATTGAGGTATCACCCAAGGAACCTTGGACTCTCTTAAGATAAAATTACCTTTATTTTTATTATGTTTGTCCATTTCTTCCACTTTTCTGTGGATCTTAAATCTGGACTAGACTTACAATTTGAAGCGATCCCCGTCAAAAGATCGTTTTTGTTGTAAGTCTCTTACTTCAGATTTAAAACCTGAATAAGGGTTTCCAGATTTAAGACCTCACAAACCCAGCCTAAAAACTGGGTTTGTCATTTTCATACTCTCTCACCCAATATTATTGCACTACTTTTCTGAAATTCTAGTGTACCATTCAGTAAGATGTTACATGTCTCGTAACACAAAATCGTGTTAGTCCTCATAAAATCTTTTTTATTAAAATAAAATAGTTCCACAAATTCCAGTTGTATTGTAAGTTGGGCTTTAACTGGATGATTAACTGAAATTTCAGTTCTGCATCGAGTGAATAGGTATATGACTTATGCATTTACTTCCAAGAGACAATCATTCAGAAGAAATCCTATGGTTTGTCATTGGAATCATAGTCGGTATACTGCTACCAAGGTAAAGTAAACTGAAGAATCAAAACTTTCAAGATAATTCTGAATATACAAGAGTAACTGAAATCCTTTCGCCATTTAGCGGACTTGATAAGGTTCCTAAAGATATCCTGGCTAATGCAGCTAGAAGGGGGACTAAAGTCCACGATATATGCGAAGGTATAGTAAAGGGACTTGGCGAATGGGAAGTAGACGAAGAAGTAAAAGGCTACGTAGAGAGCTTTAAACTTTGGTGGAGTCAAGGTGTTAAAGTACTTGCCATAGAACAAAGATTCTACTGCTCCAAGCTAATGATTACCGGTGCAGTGGATATGATTATAGAAGCTCCAGAAGGGGCTATCATTCTAGATTTAAAGACATCATCAAAACCATCTAACACTTGGCCTTTACAAGGCTCAGCATACGCCTATATGGCGCGTCAAAACGGCTACGACATCAAGGGAATACACTTTCTCCATCTTAATAAATTTGGATATGCCCCAGAGCTCTACGTTTATGACGATCAATTTGAGTTATTTAGTAAGTGTCTTGATGTTTACAAGCATTTTTGGGGAAAGCATGGACGAAAACGAGTCGCCTAGCGAAGAAGAGTTTTGGGATTGGTGGAGTAATATAATGAGACCTCAAGTAAAAAAACAGGAGAGAAAATGGATCGACAATTGGTTGAACAGCCAAGAGTACCGATGGTACAGGGACAGAATCAAGTATCCTTAGTTGGCTCAATGCCGTCACCTCAAGAACTGATGGTATATGAAACATGGGCTAAGAATGCAGCGGATAGCCAGATGTATCGAAACGTTGGTAAAGAGTCTGGAATCATGATGATTATGCTAGCGGCAAGAGAGTATGGGATTGGACCAGCTCAAGCCTTAAACGGGGGACTACACATCATAGAAGGAAAGGTCGAGTTATCGGCTAGGGTGATGCTTGGTTTAATCCGACGAGCAAAACACGTCATAAGCATATTGGAAGATACAGATGAGAAATGTGTGGTCTATGGAAAAAGAACTGATACGGGTGAAGAACATACCGTTACCTACACAATTGATATGGCCCAGAAGGGAGGACTTATCAAAGAAAAAGGAGCTTGGAAGAAAACTCCTGAGGATATGCTTTTTAATAGAGCGGTATCTAGGCTGGCTAGGCGCTTATTTACAGATGTTATTGGTATAGGCTATGTCGAAGGTGAGATAAGCTGTCTAACATCAAGTAATGAGCCTTCTTGGCCATCTAATGATGTAGACGTATTGGAAGATGAAAACGAATTGCTTCAAGAGCTTCTTAAGAACTTCGAAGAAGCAGATCACTTTCTTCTAGCTGAATTTATTACCTCAATACACCAAAACTTCAATACCTCAAAATTTAATGTTATCAGTGCCTTTTTAAGAGATATAAAGGGTGCATCTCAAAAATTCCATCATTGGAAAAACCAAAGGAAATTAGATGAAAAGTAAGATATTTTTTATTATAGTAGCTATAGCACTAGGAATTTATTTCACTACTTCATGCACGATAAGCTTTCAGAATATTTCAACTCATGGCACAGCAACTGATTTGGTCGATGAAAATCAAACAGCAACTCCTAAGATAGACACAAAAATTTCAGTGATACCAAATGGATAAGCCTGCGCCAAAAAGAAGGCCAAGGTCTATCTATAACCATTCGTGTGAGAATTGTGGTGTAGAGTTCCAGTGTAATCAAAAAAATGCTTTATATTGTTCTCCAGAATGCAAAGAGCTACGCAGAAAGACGCGATTAAAGAAAAACAGTATCCAAGCTGCGAATTTTAAGTGGCTACAAAGGTAAAAACTTCTTCTTTTTTGGTTTTGATTCCTTTTTTTCTTTCCTGTTAAGCATGGTGCATTGGTGACAGTATCTTTGTTTGATTATTATACGTTGATGCTTTTGACCGCACCGCTTGCAAGTGAAAAACATAAACATTGCCATATTACAAACCTAGCCTCTTTAGTCTTGCCTCCTTCTTACACTTAATGGTGCAATATTTTCTAGGCTCAAGATAAGTGGAATCAACTAAAACATTGCAATGTTGGCATCTAGCTCCTTTTTGGGCACCTCGGATACGACCTCTATTCTCGGTCAACTTTAAGCATACCTTACAGTAAATCTGTCTGTTAGATTTTCTTTCAAACGTGCCCTTGCATACCTTACAGACGAAGAGATTCATTGCCTTTCCCCAAGTTTTTTGAGATAATAGTAGTGGGATAAATTTTTTGATAGTGTTACACACAACTTAGAGGTGAATTATGGGATGGGAACAAGTCGCGACGATTATAGGGGTTAATGCAGCTATTGTAGGTATATTAGCTGGATGGGTTACATGGGTAGTTAGTAGAGTTGATGGAGATGTAGGAAAAATAGACACAAAATTAGATGCAGTCGCCGCAAGGATGGATTCAAGATTCGAAAGTCATTCAGCTAGATTAGATCAACTCTATAAAATGTTTATCGATCTTCTTAAGGAAAAAAAACTGTAACTAAATGACTCTAGGACAAACAATTAAAATAATCGCGATAAATATAGGGATTATTTGGACTCTAGCGATACTATATATATTTTCACTAGATTGGTAAAGAAGTAGCCGTAGCTACTTCTTATATTTCACTTTCTTAGGTGGTTTCTTAGGATTCTTAGGATTAGGCTTTTCACCCTCTACGAAGCTTCCTTGACCTTTAAGCTCTTTACCTTTCGGTAGAGCTGTTACCATGATTTTACCTGATTCTTTTACGCGTGCCATTATTTTTTCTTCCTGTTGCCTAATTGTTTCATAAGCTTAGAGTCATCTTTAATCTGCTCTTTGAATTCTTTTTTGTCATCTTTTAGATGAGCTATAACTTTTTTTATCTTAGAGTTTTTTTTCATTACTTTTTCTTCTTTTTTGTACGTGCTTCGCTATATGCTATCGCTACAGCTTGTTTCTGAGGTTTTCCGGCGTGCATCTCTCGACGCACGTTTTCGGAAAAGCCTTTTTTTGTTTTAGCTTTAGATCCTTTAACTAGCGGCATATTAACCTACAATTGCCCAGTTTACAACGCTGGAATCGTTATTAGCAGCTGATACAGGAGTGAAACCTACACCTGTGTCGATTGTAGTTAAAATAGCTTGAGCGGCTGTCACAGTACCTAATGTGACTACTGTGTAAACTAAAACGCAACCTGTTACAGCAGCTGTAGTTAAAATTTTAGTATGCGTGCCTGAACCGTCAAACGTAAAGGTACCTTTACGTTCAGCTGCACCAGCAGCTGCGGTTAAAACATTTCCTCCTCCAGATGGGAAAGTGATTACGCCTGATGCGATCGTAGGCGTGTTGCTTAATAGCTTATAGCCTGTTGTAGAGCTCCAAGAAACAAGACCGTTT
>Ga0193692_1000219_pt1 | contig 14395 bp, 7 predicted proteins | sample L3a1metaG_FD_144917 | JGI IMG/M metagenome (GOLD analysis project Ga0193692, IMG submission 144917) | Soil microbial communities from a riparian zone of the East river system, Colorado, United States - L3a1 | ecosystem: Environmental > Terrestrial > Soil > Riparian zone | place: USA: East River... | reverse complement strand
ATGCAAAAGCTTCGTCGCACTTTTTCTTTTTTGCTTCAAAATCAACTTCACGGATATGACCATCATAAGCATGAAGACCGACAACTGAAATGCCTTTTAAAGATTTGCAATGATTGAATAAAGCAACCGCATTTTCATCTGGAGCAATTCCGGTTCTATTCATACCAACATTAAGATCAAAATAAACAGGAACGGTAATGTTTTCAGCACTAAATGCCAATGCTTGTTCGGTAGCTGCAGCAATATTATCTGTAAGACAGGAAAATTTAGTTGCAGGATATTTTTTAATAAGTGAAATGAACCGATTCAATTTCGGTCCGAGTGGTTGGTAAGCCAGCAAAACATCAGGTGCATCGCATTGAGCCAACATTTCTGCTTCGGCAATAGTTGCACATTTGAATTTTGTAATGCCTGCCTTCAACATTAGCTTGGCTACATCTGGAGATTTGTTTGTTTTGATATGCGGTCGTAGACGACTCACGTCACCGATCATATCAACGGCCAATTTAATGTTGTGTTTCACTCTTTCAGGAAAAACAACCAATGCAGGAGAATCCAGTTCCTTGATATTTTTTATTTCAAACCAGTTTTCTGACATATTTAATAGATTTCAAACATTGCTTCAATTTCTACTGCAACATTTCCTGGCAATGAGCCCATACCTACGGCGCTGCGTACACCTTTGCCATTATCTTCTCCCCATAGCTCAACAAACAATTCGCTGCATCCATTGATAACGATCGGATGCTTTTCATAATCAGGAGTTGCATTTACCATTCCGAGTACTTTCATCACTCTTTTAATCTTTTGCAGATCACCTAACTCAGCCTTCAGAGAAGAAAGTATAGCCAGGCCGCATTGCCTTGCAGCAACTTTACCTTGTTCTTCACTGAGATCCTTTCCTAATTTTCCGGTTATTGAACTTCCATCCGTATTTACAGAAATATGTCCGGAAACATAGAGGTTCTTTCCATCAATAAGGCAGCGTTTATAGATCCCCTTGGAAGCAGGAAGTGTTGGTAGTTCGTAGCCAAGCTCCCTTAGTTTTTCTTCTATTGATTTATTTGACATACAGAGTCTTTAATTTTTCTCAATGTAAATAAAATCTGCTAATCGCAATCGTTTGGGCAATGGTCTTTAATCCGGTATTTTTGCAGACCTTGGTTGTTTCCTCTCTTTGATGAATAGAAATACCAAAAGTACAAGAGTGCGACGCAACGAACGATGAGCTAAGAACAGGAAGATGATATCATAAAAAAATCACAGAATACGAACAGATGACTGATTATAAAAGAATACTAGTTACAGCAGCATTACCATATGCAAACGGGCCAGTACATATCGGGCACATGGCTGGCGTGTATGTACCCGCAGATATTTATGTTCGTTATCAACGGGCACGGAAACGGGATATAAAATTTGTTTGCGGCAGTGATGAACATGGTGTGCCTATTACCATCCGTGCAATGAAGGAAGGTGTGACCCCACAACAGATAGTTGATAAATACCATGCCCAGATCAAAGAAAGTTTTGAGCAGATGGGAATTTCATTTGACATCTACTCACGTACTTCCAATAAGGTACATCATGAGACAGCTTCAGCTTTTTTTAAAAAGCTGTATGATGATGGTTTGTTTGAGGAAAAAGAAACTGAGCAGTATTATGATGAAAAAACAAAAACATTTTTAGCAGATCGTTATATTATTGGTACTTGCCCTGTTTGTGCAAATCCAAATGCATACGGTGATCAGTGTGAGAAATGTGGCTCCTCTTTAAGTCCTGAACAATTAATTAATCCCCGCAGTGCATTGAGTGATGCCGTGCCGGTAAAGAAGAAAACAAAGCATTGGTATTTCCCTTTGCAGGATTATGAGTCCTGGTTAACAGAGTGGATCATTGAAGGGCACAAAGAATGGAAGAATAATGTTTATGGTCAATGTAAGAGTTGGTTGGATAAAGGTTTGCAGTCAAGGGCAATGACAAGAGATAGCAGTTGGGGAATAAAAGTTCCATTGCCTGATGCTGAAGGAAAAGTGTTGTATGTATGGTTTGATGCGCCGATCGGGTATATATCTGCTACAAAAGAACTGACTGAAAAATGGGCCGATTACTGGTGCAAAGAAGATACTAAGCTTGTTCATTTTATTGGCAAGGATAATATCGTTTTTCATTGTATCATTTTCCCTGCAATGCTGAAGGCGCATGGAAATTTTGTTTTGCCGGATAATGTTCCTGCCAATGAGTTTTTAAATATTGAAGGTGATAAAGTAAGTACCAGCCGCAATTGGGCCGTATGGGTTCCTGATTATATAAAAGATTTTCCTGGTTGTGAAGATGTTCTTCGTTATGTGTTATGTGCCAATGCACCGGAAACAAAAGACAATGATTTTACATGGAAGGATTTCCAGGATAGAAATAACAATGAACTGGCTTCCATCTTCGGAAATTTTGTTAATCGTACATGGGTGTTGATGCATAAACTTTGCAACAGTAAAGTGCCAAAGCTTCATGAAGAGATATTAGATGACGAAGACCGGTGGGTCATGAAAGAAATTGAAAGTTCAAAGTTGAAGGTCGAAAGTCTAATTGAAGAATATAAGTTCCGGGATGCGTTATTTGAGGTGATCGATCTGTCAAGAAAGGGAAATCAATACATGCAGAAGAAAGAGCCGTGGATAAAAGCTAAGAAGATCACGGACGACAGACCACAGTCCGCAGCTGCTCAAAAGGAAATTGATAATTGCTTGCATCTTTGTTTGCAGTTAACAGCAAATCTTGCCATTCTTGTTAATCCATTTTTACCAAACACGGCAAAGAAAATGCTGTACATGATGAAAGTGGTTGATAAAATGCTGGACTGGGAGAATGCAGGCAAACTAAAATTGTTGAGCGTTGGATATTCATTAAGACCTCCTGAAATATTATTCAGGAAAATAGAAGATGAAGAAATAAAGATTCAAATTGAAAAATTAAAGTCAGGCTTAATAAAAAAGGATGAACCAAAAATGGAAGAATCAAAACCAGTAAGCGAAAAACAAGAAACTAAGAAATCAGAAATTATATACGATGATTTTGCCAAATTAGATCTTCGTGTTGGTACCGTCTCAGCTTGTGAAAAAGTAGAAAAGGCAGATAAGCTTTTAAAATTAACAATTGACCTGGGCACTGAAACCAGGACAATTGTTAGCGGTATTGCCTTGCATTATTCGACGGAAGCAATGGTTGGCAAGCAAGTTGTAGTAGTAGTCAATCTTGCGCCCAGGAAAATGAAAGGGATCGAGAGCCAGGGAATGATCTTAACAGCAGAAGATAAGGATGGAAAACTTCGTTTATTGAAGCCTGAAGAGGCAGTTAGTCCCGGTTCTTCTGTAAGCTAGAACTAATAAAGCCATCGCCAGCCGCAGATGGCTTTTTCTTTAGCGCAAATTTGAGTAATTTGATAACTTATTAACCCCATTTATTGAATGTGGATCGTTTGGCTTGAGAAAAAAATTCTTAAAACACTCGGAATCATCCTGGGGATCATTATTATTCTCATCACTGCTCTTCATATATATGTCGTCAATAATGCCGAAACATTAGTAGAAAATATTGTAGCAAGTGAATCAAAAGGAAAATTAAGACTGAAAGTAAAGAGTATCAAGTTCAATTATTTCAGTAAAAAAGTAGAACTGCAGGATATAACTTTTTTTTCAAATGATTCACTTGACCTGCCAACCTATTATAATTTCCACGTAGACAAAATAAAAATAAAAGTAAAAGCTTTAATTCCAATTTTCACAAGAAAAGAGTTAAAGATCGATTCACTATTTCTTTTTGCTCCAAAAATAGAAGTAACAAGATTAAAGCCTTTGGATACAGCAGGACAAAAAGATATTTCCATTCCTCATGAAATGGGAAAAGTATATAACTCGATCATAGATGCGTTGAAATTTCTGGAAGTAAAAAGATTTCAATTTGATGATGGAGAATTTAAATTAGTAAATAAGGTTTTGCCCAATCAGCAACCGCTGATTATTACGAGAATGCATTTTCATATTGAAACGGATCCAGATACAAATGCAGAAGACTTTCTTGAATCAGATAAATTGGTATTCTGGACGAAAGGCCAGGATATTACTTTTCCGGACGGAAATCACCGTCTTGCTTTCAGTCGTTTCAGGATCAAGATAAAAAAGAGATTAATAGAAATTGATAGTTGCACACTAATTGGTAAGAGAGCCGATGGCAGCGGATCTGGCTTCTCTCTTTATATCGATACACTTAAATTAACCAATGTTGATTTTCAATCATTGTATGAAAAAGGTTTGATAAAAGCTGATTCGGTCAAATGTCTCGATCCCAAATTTAAAATAGAACTGGAATTAAAAAATAAAACAGCGGGTACGAAAAAGATCCCGAACCTGGATACATTGATCAACCAGCTTACGGGTGATATGCAATTAAATTATGTAGGAGTAAGAAATGCTGAAGTGAGTATAACGACCAATCGAAATGACAAAAGCACATCATTTACTTCCGAAAAAAATAATTTCGAGATGACGGGCTTACGAATTGATCATAGCCTGCCACAACCTATTTCATTGGAGAGTTTTGATATGGCCATTCGCAATTACGAAAATTTTGTAAAGGACAGCAGTTACTTTTTGCGATTTGATAGTATCCGGTTAAGAGAGAGCAAGATATTATTAAGCAACTTTTCTATTAATACCGAACCATATAAAGACAAACGTAACATACAGGTACGTCAATTTATTCTCAGCGAATTGTCATGGGCCGATCTTTTGTTTGATCAAAAAGTTATTGCGAGGCAAGCGTTATTAATACATCCCGTTATCGACTATTATCCTTCAGCAAATGAAAAGGCAAAAAGCAAGAATCCAATTGTGAATTCGATGGCAGGCATCAATAATTTTATGAGTCTTGAGAAATTAGTAATAGAAAACGGGAAGATAAAAATAAAAACAAGACATTCAATTGACCTGTTGTTAGATGATGCTAATCTTATTTTAAACACTAATAATGTTGCTGATTCTCTGTCAGTAGAAAATGTGCAAGGATCTGTGGAACTGCTTAATTTTAAGAAAGGCATAATGAAAACAAAAGGGCTGGTTGTAAATATGGATAATGCCTCGTTTAATGGAAACAGTAAGCAATTTCTATTTGATAAGGTAATTATCTATGATCATCAGCAGACCTTTAATGTAAATGCGAGAAATGTAAAATTGGATAGCCTGGTATTCACTGATTCTTTAAAAATGCTGACTGGCCAGGGAATCAGCTGGGAAAAAGCTCATGTCGAATTAAATCTTTTACAAACTGGAAAAAAGGCCAATGACCCATTGACAATTCTATTTACTAAAATACAAGGAAATAATACTCAATTATACATTAACAATCCAAAAAGTTCATTAGCAGTTTTTTTGAATACGATCTCCATTGCTTCAATTGATAAAAAAGAAAAACTAAAGGTCAATGCGCTAAAAACTGATGGGAAAGATCTTTACTGGTTTGGTCCATACACATCGCTAACTGCCGATAAATTTTCATTGGCGGATAATTCAGTCTCTACATTAACAAATTTTCAATTCAAACAAGCAAAAAATAATGATAGTGTTGACGTAAAAGCTTCCAGTATAGTTTTTACTCCGGATATTAATAGCATTATAAAAGGAACATCACAAATTAAAAATGCTAAGATCAGTGAGCCGTTCGTCAAACTTCGGTTTGCTGAAAAAAAAGATAGCAGCCAACAGGCGCCTTTACCAGAAATTTATATTGACGAATTGGAGATGCAACACCCAGTATTTTCTTTGGAAACCCTTGCCTCAAAAGGTTTACGAAAACTTTATTGGGATGGAAGCAAAAGCAATTTTCTGCTTAAAGATTTTACGAGCAAAGGAATTGACAACAGGATCAGCATTGGTTCATTGAATACGACCCTTTCAAATTTTTCATTTACAAACGCTAATAATAGAACGACATCATCCAGAGAGGGTTCGTTGAAAATACAGCTGAGTAATCTTGAAGTGAGCCCGGGCAAAAAATTATTTTGGTCAGCGAAAGTAAATGAAATGATTGCCAAAAACTTTACAGCTGATAGTCTTGGTAAAAAACCAGCTACTGTTAAACTGTATGAAGGGATATTAAAAAATCTTCAATTAGGTTCTGAAATAAATGGGGATCTCAAAGCCATCATCAAAAAAAATCCATCGTTCACAATTTCTGATATCTCAGGAGAGATCATTGATGAAAAAAATCATTGGACATGGTCTGATCTTTCATTTAGTAAGCCCGGCCAAAGCCTGTCAGTTGATTCCGTTTCTTTTCACCCGGTGAAGAGCCGGGATGAATTTGTATCGGCAAGCAAATGGCAAACTGATTATATTACTTTAAAAACCGGGAAGATTTCTGTTTCAAAATTCGACCTTGGCCAATATCTTGAAGACAGTGTTTTTCGATCAGGCAATATTACAATAGATGAACCCTATTTTACATCCTACAGGGATAAAACTCCACCATTTCATGCCGGTATCATTAAACCATTGGCGACAAAATTGATTCAGAAAATACCTTTTAAAGTTTCTATTGATACAATTCTCATTTCAAATGGTACAGCTGTTTATACTGAACTAAATGATAAAACAAAAGAGACGGCGGACGTTCGAGTCACAAGAATGAGTGGTGATATTTTTCCAATAAAAAACTTTGAATTAACTCCAACAGACAGTTTCAGGATCAGGTTAAATTTTTACCTGCTTGATTCCGGATGGGTAAGATTAAGAACAAGGGAATCTTATCTTGATACACTTTCCGGCTTCCTGATCACTTTAAGGATGCAGCCCCATTCTATGTTATACTTAAATAAAATCTTGCCGGCTTTATCGTCTATTAAACTACAATCTGGTTATCTCGATACGCTAACTATGCGTGCCGTAGGACAGGACTACCTTTCATTGGGCGAAATGAGAATGTATTATCATGACCTGAAAGTGCAATTCTTAAAAAATGGGAGTGAGGAAAAGAAAAGGTTTTTACAGGGCTTGATGACATTTATTGCAAACAGCTTTGTTATTAAAAATGAAAACAAAAAGAGAGTAGGTGTAGTTTATTTTCCACGGTTACGTGACAGGTCGTTCATAAATTATTTTATAAAAATTGCAATGAGCGGTGTGGCATCAAGTGTAGGAGCAAAAAAGAATAAACGATTAATGAAACGATACAACAAACAAATAAAAGTACGCCAGCTACCACCTATAGATTTTGATTAATTTAATATAAGTGGGAAATTAATTTTAAGGGAACATCCATTACCGGGAGATGATATAAGCTCCATATCTCCTCCAAACGCATCCACACGGTTATAAATATTAATAAACCCAATGCCTTTTGATTGAATGGAAGCATCAAATCCTTTTCCATCATCAGTAATTGAAAGAGAGATCTTGCTATTTTCTTCTTTTAAAGTTATCAATACATTTTTCGCATTGGCGTATTTGATAATATTATTTGTTTGTTCCTGCAGTATCCGGAAGATCATAAGCTTTTGATCGTCTGAAAGGAGTTTATCCAATTGTTGATCATACTGAAACCTTGTTTCGATCTGCTGAAAGGCTTTCATATTGATGATAATATCGTCAATGCTTCGGCTAAGACCGATAACTTTTACCAGCGATGTATTCAAAGTCTTTGAAAGCTTCCTGATCTCTTCCACAGCCATTAGTTGATAAGTGATCGCTTTTTCAATATGTTCATTTGCCTTTTGAGGGTCATTCTGCGCAGAATTCATGAACAACTTTGCACTCATCAAAAGCTGGTTAACATTATCATGAAGTTCGCGACTGATATTACTGCGTTCTGTTTCCTGTGCCGCAATGCCGGCCTGGCTTACTGCTTTATGCTTATGTTCCTGCTCCTGCAAAAGTTGCTGCTCCAGTTTTTTCTTTTCAGTAAGATCACGAATGGCGCCTAATATTCTTACTGGCTTCCCATGGCGTGTTAAAATAGTTCCTGAATCGAGTAAAAATTTATAACTGCCATCAGCGCAAAGAAAAAGGTATTCGTCTTCCCATCGTTCATGCCCATGTTGAATATGCTCCTGAACTTTATTCTTCACCCTCTCCCTGTCCCTTGGATGTATTTTATTAAACCACCAATCGAGGTCAGGTTTAATTTCTTCACGACTATAGCCGGATAATTCGTAAAATGTTTCACTTCGATAGATCTGTTTTGTTGCAAGATCAATATCCCAAATAGCATCAGAAGTTATTTTTGAAACATAGAAAAATCTTTCGTTGCTTCTTCTAAGTTCTTCTTCGCGATTCACACTATCTGTTATATCAGAAAATGAGATCACGACTGCATACGGATCAAACTCTCCGTTACGGATCAATGCTTCCGAATTGATCAGCAGCCAAACAAATAATCCATTAGGAAGATTAACCCCCATTTTTACATTCCGTTGCGGAAACCCTGTTTGCAAACTCACAACGGTAGGAAACTCATACCAGGGAAAAGGTGTTCCGTCTTCTTTTATTGCATTCCATGATGAATCCCCCAGCTCCTTTCCTAATAACTCTATTTCATTTGTTCCTAAAATTGCAGATGCTCTTTTGTTACATGTTGTTACTTTGCCGTCTTTATCAAGCATGATCACTCCATCCACCAATGTATTAACCAGTTTCTCATATGTTGCTTCTGCTTCCGCTAATTTTTTTTCTGTGCTTTTTACCTTCGTGATATTATGATTGACAAAAATTATACTTAAAGGCTTATTATTATCATCCAGTATTGAAGTAGCAGAAGTCTTAAAAATATATTTCTCACCATCATGCCTGTGATAGATAACCTCACCTTCCCAGGTTCCCCTATTTAGTAATTCGGCATTAATAGTTTCAAAAGTGGAGTCCAGTAGATCGATCTTGATAAGTTGAAAAAGATTTTTTCCCTTTGCTCCGGGCAAACCGTGTAATTTTTCAGCAGCATCATTCCAGCCAGTAATATTGAAAGTAAGATCAGTAGTGATAACTGCATCGGGTAGAAGATGTAGCAGATCGGATTCCCCACCAGTTTTATGACTGACTGTGAGAATTGGCTTGCTGTTCCTTTTAGCAGAGGAATTGGTTTTCATTGAAATTGGTTCGAACAATTAGAACGCATATCAACTCATATTTCTTGCTTTAGCTCGTCACCTTTTATCTAATTAATTAAATTTAATGACTCCGGTTAAGTTTAGTTGTCAAGCATAGTTCTCTAAAATCGTATTTCTCCCAATCAGAAATCAACCTGTTTCGTAAAATCACTTAACTTCGGTCTTGAATAGTTGTTTAACTAACTAATTTGATATGGAAAAAAGAATCATTAAAAAAGTGGCGGTTTTAGGAAGTGGGGTTATGGGTTCTCGCATTGCCTGTCATTTTGCAGGTATTGGATTACAGGTTTTGCTACTTGATATTGTACCTAAAGAAGCAGTCGAAAGTAAAAAGCCATCAGAACGAAATAAGATCGTAAATGATGCATTGACTGCAGCCATTAAGTCAAACCCCTCTCCTGTCTATCATAAAAATGTTATCAAAAAAATTACAACAGGAAACTTTGACGATGACATGAAAAAAATAAGTGATTGTGATTGGGTGATAGAAGTCGTTGTGGAAAGATTAGACATAAAAAAACAAGTGTATGAAAAAGTAGAGCAGTTTCGTAAACCAGGCACATTAATTACTTCAAATACATCTGGTATTCCTATTCACATGTTATCTGAAGGACGCAGTGATGATTTTAAAAAACATTTTTGCGGTACACACTTTTTCAACCCACCCCGCTATTTAAGATTATTGGAAATAATTCCAACACCGGATACAGATCCTGCTATTATAGATTTTTTAATGAACTATGGCGATCTCTATCTTGGCAAAACAACTGTTCTATGTAAAGACACACCGGCATTTATTGCAAACCGAGTTGGCGTGTTCAGTATTATGTTTCTTTTTGGATTAGTTGATAAACTGGGATTATCAATTGATGAAGTGGATGCATTGACTGGCCCCATCCTTGGTCGTCCAAAATCAGCAACATTCCGAACTGCCGACGTTGTGGGTATTGATACATTGGTAAAAGTTGCAAAAGGTGTTGCAGATAATTGTCCGAATGATGAGGCAAGGGATGTGTTTAATATTCCGGCATGGCTGCAAAAAATTGGTGATAACAATTGGCTTGGTGATAAAACCGGCCAGGGCTTTTTCAAAAAAACAAAAGGAAGTGGTGGTGAAAAAGAAATTCTTACACTTGATTTGAAAACGTTTGAATATAAAGCAAGAGTAAAACCAAAGTTCGCAACCTTAGAAACGGCAAAACCTATCGATGATCTATACACCAGGTTAAAAATGCTTGTTGCTGGACAAGATAAAGCCGGTGAATTCTATCGTCATTTTCATTATGGATTGTTTTCTTATATCTCTCATCGCATTCCAGAGATCAGCGATGAGCTTTATCGTGTCGATGATGCAATGATGGCTGGCTTTGGTTGGGAGATCGGCGCTTTTGAAAGCTGGGATGTGCTTGGAATAGAAAAAACTGTAAAGGCAATGAAAGAGGCTGGTTATAAAGTAGCCGCATGGATAGATGAAATGTTAGCAGCCGGGAATAAAACATTTTATACAATTGAGAAGGGTAAAAAATTATATTACGATCAAAACAGTAAGACATACAAACCATTACCAGGTGGTGATGCATTTATCGTAATGAGCAATTACCAGGATAAACAGATCTGGAAAAACGGAAGTTGCAAGTTATATAACCTTGGTGATGATGTGTTAGGACTGCAATGGTTCACAAAAATGGGAAGTATAGGAGGTGATGTGCTTGCGGGCATTCAAACTGCAATTGATAAAGTCGAAAAAAATTATAAGGGATTAGTGATCGCCAATGAAGGCGCCAATTTTAGTGCAGGTGCAAATGTTGGAATGATATTCATGTTGGCCATTGACCAGGAATATGATGAATTAGATATGGCAATAAGAATGTTTCAAAATACAATGATGCGTGCCCGGTATTCGTCAATACCTGTAGTAATAGCTGCACATGGTTTAACCTTAGGCGGAGCATGTGAACTTAGCCTGCATTCTGATAAATGTTGTCCCGCTGCTGAAACTTATACCGGTCTTGTTGAACTTGGAGTTGGTTTAATTCCGGGTGGCGGCGGAACAAAAGAGTTTATATTAAGAGCCTCTGATGAAATGCATGAAGACGAACCAGAAACTATTACTCTTAAAAACAGGTTTCTTTCAATTGCAACTGCGAAAGTTGCAACATCCGCATTTGAAGGATTTGATATCGGTATCTACAGAAAAGGCCTGGATGAAATAGTAATGAACCAGGGAAGAAGAATTGCAGAAGCCAAAAAGTCTGTGATCGAAATCTATGATTCTGGTTATTCAATGCCTGTTCAACGTAAAGATGTAAAAGTGCTTGGCCAATCTGCACTAGGCGCTTTGTATGCCGGCATTAATGGAATGTGGCGGGCAAACTATGCAACAGATCATGATGTAGTGGTTGCAAAAAAATTGGCTTATGTAATGTGTGGCGGCGATCTTAGTGAACCTTCTTTGGTGTCAGAACAATATTTACTTGACCTGGAAAGAGAAGCTTTTTTATCTCTCTGTGGAGAAAAGAAAACGCTGGAAAGAATTCAATCGGTTCTAAAAGGTGGAAAGCCTGTCAGAAATTAAAAATTAGGAATTACTAATTAAGAATTGATAATTTTAAGCGTTAACCAAAAACTAACGCTTTTTTTATGATCTCAAAAAGAGTTTTTCTTTACAGGCTTTATATCGTCTTTACCGTCGTCATCATTTGGGTGCTATTTAGTGTAATTCTTCTTTATAATATAGTAGAGGTAGACAAAGCAGTGTTGGAAAGCAGAAGACTTAGTTTCTTTTCTCTTGCATTTGCCCTCATTGGTACTATTGTGGTAAGCGCAGAAGCATTCTTTTTGAAAGATGCTTTTCGAAAATTACCGATATGGCTTTCCACGATATTGAGAATGACATTAACATTTTTGCTTTTTCTTATCGTATCTGTTATTGTATTATTTGCCTACTACCTTTTCCGTTATAAGGGTGAACTCAGCTTTATGGATTTTGAGAAAAACTTTGTTCAAAAGGTGATACTCACATCTAGTTTCCTGATGGCCATGATCGATCTTGGCGTACTGTCATTTATTTCGATACTTGTACTTGAAATAGCTGACAAATACGGACCCGGTGGATTAAGGAATTTAATTCGTGGCCGTTATCATAAACCCAGGAAAGAAAACAGGATATTTCTTTTTCTTGATATAAATGATTCAACAACCATTGCAGAACAAATAGGTCATGAAAAGTATTTCAACATGCTGCACGATTTTTTTGCTGATATTACTGACCCGATACTGGCAAATTGGGGGCATATATATCAATATGTAGGTGATGAAATAGTTATCTGCTGGAAAAATAATTCAAAAAATAAATTACGCTGCTTAAGATTCGTAAAGGAGTCTGTTCTTACATTTAAAAGAAAAGAAAATTACTACCTGAAAGAATATGGTGTTGTCCCAACTTTTAAAACAGGTATTCATGCCGGCGATGTAACTGCAGGCTATATCGGCATCATAAAAAAAGAACTTATATTCAGTGGTGATACCCTCAATACTACGGCAAGGATCAGGAGTAAATGTCACGAATTAAAACATTCTTTTATTGTATCTATAGATTTTCTCCACGATTTTGACGTCCCTGTTAAATATCATATCAATGAGATCGGTGAAATGGAATTCAAAGGAAGAAAAGAGAAATCGAAAGTGTTCTCTTTAGAATTTAATTGATAATTTTATCTTCCTGTAGAATTGTTTAAATGGGTCATAATGATCATGCAAACATTAGCCCGGAAGATTTTTTTGGCTCGCCAATTGGCTAATTGCTGATTCCAAATTTGAGTATTGAAAAATAAAACCTGCTTGCTGAATTTTTTCAGAACTGACTGTTGCGCTTTTTAAGACTTCAACGCTCATTTCACCCAATCTGATTTTTAAAGCAAAAGTGGGAACATGAACAGCAATGTAAAATTTGCCTCTCTCCTTTCTTGCAATTTCCAGTACCAGTTCTTTATTTGAAACCGGATGAGGTGCTACTGCGTTGTAAACTCCTTCCATCTTTTCGTTTTCCATTGCAAAAAGGATCGCTCTTACAAGATCATCTATATGTATCCAACTGACAACTTGTATTCCGTTTCCAAGTATTGTGGCTAATCGAAACTTTAATGGTTTCTTAAACTCAACATAAGCACCACCTTCATTGCTTAAAACAATTCCAATACGGATCTTCACTAATCTTTTTCCAAGAAAAGACACTGGCTCAATTGCAGCCTCCCATTGTTTGCTTGTTTGTCCAAGAAAATCAGTTGATGATAGATCATTTTCTCTGAATTTCTTTCCATCATTTTTATCAGGACCGTACCAACCAATAGCTGTTGCAGATATAATTGTTTTAATTTTATTTGGAAGGATTTTTAAACTATCAGCTATCAGCTTTCCACTATCCACTCTACTACTAACTATTTCCCGCTTTCTTTTTTTCGTCCATCTTTTTTCAGCTACCGATGCGCCGGCGAGGTGGATAATGTAGTCTGCTTTCGCAAAAGCGTCTTTATCAATAATTCGTTTCTCTAAATCCCAAATAGCATAAGATAATTTATCGATTTTCGCTTTTTGTTTGTCGCTAATATGTCGTGTAAGAACAATTACATTAAATCCTCTTTCGAGCAATGCTTGTGTCAATGCTTTGCCAATCATTCCTGTGCCACCGGTGATTAGAACTGTTTCCATAAATTTGATTTATCCATTACTTATAATCATCTATTTTTCTTCGATTAGCTCCAAAATTAAAATGATGATACCACCATTTACAGCTTCTTTATCCACTCCCTTTCGATCTTTGTCTATAATCGTATATCCCACCCCCGCCAGCGGGGGATATTAGAGATCACTTTATTCGAAGTAAATGAATGCACATTGTCCCCCGCTGGCGGGGGAAGCAGTTCAATGAAAATGTATTTTCAATTGGGGGTGGACAAAAGTTGAATAGAATTACAGAACATACAAGAGTGCGACGCAACGGAAGATGATAAGAATTACCAAAGCTTGTAACATAATCATAGCCTTCGCAAAAAATAACCCCCCGATAGAAATCGGGGGGAACAACTAAAAACACAAGCCGTTAATAGGCTGGTGGAAGCAATTCAACAGGATTAGGATCTGTTTATCCAACGGCTATTTTAATCCGGTTTTTTTCCGTCTAAGAATGTATTGATAGTGCTGATCTTTGTTTGATTGTTTTCGTCAGTTTTGACTTCGTAGTTGCTA
>Ga0193692_1000218_pt1 | contig 14440 bp, 6 predicted proteins | sample L3a1metaG_FD_144917 | JGI IMG/M metagenome (GOLD analysis project Ga0193692, IMG submission 144917) | Soil microbial communities from a riparian zone of the East river system, Colorado, United States - L3a1 | ecosystem: Environmental > Terrestrial > Soil > Riparian zone | place: USA: East River... | reverse complement strand
ATCAGCTTCCCGTCACCACGACTTTCTTCGATCTTGAACCGAAGGACTACCAAAAGGACATGCTGGAGCAACTCGCGCTTGAAAGAGGGCATGGTAGAACCCGCAACCTTGTTGTTGCCGCAACCGGGACCGGAAAAACTGTCGTCGCGGCATTTGATTATCGAAGCACTTGTGATGGTGAAGGGGGGCGACCTCGACTTTTATTCGTTGCACATCGAAAAGAGATATTGGCCCAAGCGCGGCGCACCTTTCGCGAAGTTCTGCGGGACCATTCATTTGGCGAGATATTAGCAGACGGAGCGGAACCGCAAACGCACGATCACATATTTGCGACGATCGACAGTGTTACCTCACGCGCTCTTGTCGATAGGTACGGATCAGATTATTGGCACACAGTCGTAATTGATGAATGTCATCGACTTGCTGCTGAACGCTTTGATGCTTTTGCGAAATCGATTCATCCTAGAATCCTCCTAGGTCTCACTGCCACTCCTGAGCGTTCTGACGGCAAGCCGATTTTTCCATATTTCGAGAATCGTCGCGATGGTTCCCCAGCGGTTGAATTGCGTCTGTGGCACGCGCTGGATCTCCAATTACTCAGCCCATTCGAGTATTACGGGTGTGACGACGACACAGATTTTTCTGAAGTGCCGTGGGATGAACCCGGTGAGCGAGAAATTCTCGACAAACTTGTCACCGGTAACGATACGAGGGCGAGGCTCGTAATCGACGAGTGGCGACGTCTCACGGGGGATCCCAAACGTACAAGAACGCTCGTGTTCTGTGTGAGCGTGGCGCACGCGCACTTTATGTCTAAAAAGTTTAATGACGCGGGCTTTCCATCACTCTGCGTCGTCGGAGGAACAGACGCGGATCTCCGTCGTCAGGCGCCCCAACGCCTGGCACGAGGTGAACTCTGCGCCATCGTAACTTGCGATCTTTATAACGAGGGCGTTGATTTGCCTTCAGTCGACACGCTACTCCTCCTCCGGCCCACACAAAGCCCAGTGTTATTTCAACAACAAATTGGGCGTGGCCTGCGTCTTCACAAAGGCAAGGAAAGCTGCCTCGTTTTGGACTTCGTTGGAAGGTATAGGGTCGATTTCCGATTTGATCGGCTCCTATCTACAATAACTGGCCTTTCTCGCGGGGAGATGATCGAGGCTGTCGAGAATGGATTCAGTGCGCTGCCACCAGGCTGCCATATCCAGCTTCAAAAGCTCACGAAGGAGCAGATTCTTAAGAGCCTGCGGACGGCAGTTCATCAATCGTGGCGGAGACTTCGTGCAGAACTCCAAACCTACGTTGCCCTGCGAGGGCGAGCCAACGTTCGCCTAACGGATTTCTTGCACGACCAGGCGGTCCAATTGAATGAGCTTTATCGTCCTCAAAGCCCCAGTGGTTGGACTGCATTGCAACGCCACGCTGGGTTGTTGAGCGGGCCGGCAGCTAAAGAGGAGGACTATTTCGGCCGACGCTTTACATCCTTGCTTCATTCGGATGATCCAGAGCAGCTAAGTCTTCTGGCGCGCCTCGATGACCCATCAGTGAGCTTTAGCTCGTTTACCGATCGTGAGCAGAGGAGGCTTCAGATGTTAGCCTACCAAATCGACGGAAGCGAAAAGCAGGTGGGAAGGGCGGCCGACTTCCTTGCTAGGCTCACAGATGCTGCAACCCGCTCCGAACTCGCCCAGCTTGGTAGCGTTCTGCAGGCGAAGGGCACCTTACGCTTTCGCCCGCTGCCGGGCCTAGAGGACGTGCCACTATGCTTGCACGCAGCCTATGAGCGGCGGGAAATTCTGACTGCGGTAGGTTGGCTTACTCCAACGAAACGGAAATCCTCTCGGGAGGGGATGGTGAGGTTAGATGATCGAAAGATCGAGCTGATATTCGTAACCCTCGATAAAAGCCAGGGGTTCCACGATCGAATAGCTTACCACGATTACGCCATCACGACCGAGAGATTTCACTGGCAAACTCAAAATGCAGCCGGGCCAGACACACCGATTGGTCGTCAATATCTCGAAAGTCCTAGGAACGGCTGGTCTTTCCAGCTTTTTGTTCGTCGGAGTCCAAACCACCCTTACCGAGTCTGTGGCCCGGTAACACTGGAGACGGCTGAAGGGTCGAAGCCCATGTCCATCGTTTGGAAATTGGCTGTTCCGTTGCCAGTACGACTATTTCAGGAATTCAGCGTTCTTCGCGGACAATAGCATCCGATACCCAGCGTTAAGGCACTCGGGGTGCGGTGACCACGATCGATACCGCCCGCGCCGTTCGCCTCGCCAGCGTATCTTGAAAGCTGAGCTAATCTGGAACAGTTGGTGCGTCTGGATTTATCAGCATTCCTCTTGAGTCAAAGAGATGCGACAAGCGAATGGCTTCGCTCAGCAGCATTTCGGGAAACGACTTCCATGTGGTCAGTGCCTGAGCTGACCGGCGTGTGCAGCGAGTCACAGTCCCATTCGAGGTATCGATGTAAACGTAATAGCCTTTTCCACACGGATATCCACCGACGAAGAGATGGGTCAGTTTTGCATCTCTCAGGCGTTCGAGTGTGTTTGGCGTGACGATGTCGAAGGCTTGCCATACATGGTCCAGATCGGAGCGATCGTATGATTCTCTTCGCCCGTAAATGGAGAGCTCGCCGGAAAAGAGGCTCAGCCCGTTGCAGAGGTTCAGGAAATCACTGAATTCTTCCGGAAAGTGAATTCCGATCTGCGACTCAAGTTCGCGGATTTCGAAATCGTGAATCGGCGGATACATGGCATGCAGCCAGGCTTCCGGTGCGACATGCGGAACATGGCCGATCAATTGGGCCCCGTTTTTTAAGCGCCGTTCGCCCAAGTGTCGGGCTCGCTGCATGATTTCGTTTACCTGTTGGAGGTAGTGCATTTCTTTGCCATCTCGGCTTGTTCTAAAGATAGCCTATTAATCGTAGCGGCTGGCTCAATCGTCAAAATGGGATATCAGGTAACCGCGGAATGGCACAACCCGCTTTGGGGTTGAGGTAAAATCCCAAACGAGACCCAACGTAGCGCCGAAGAAAACAAGACCGCGCAACGTTGGGCTGGAGGGCACAACCGCGTTGCGGTTGAAGGCAAAAACTCTGGACGTCGGAGAGGGCGGCGAAGAAGCAAGAGCAAGGAAGATGAGGTCTACATCTGGTCGTCCACCAGATCACGGATGAACAGACGTTTGGGCCCGCGTTGATGCAGGCGCGGACGAAAGCGTCAAAGGTCATTTTGACGATCGGATAGGTTGCGAGCGGATCGACGGGAAAATAGTAGAAGTAGCGCAACTTTGGATCGGTTGGATCTGATAAATCGAGGATGAGTTGGTCGTTCCCGGACCCGAAACAGCCAAGGGAGAAACAGCGTTTGAAGCCGATCAAGGCGGGATCTGTGTGCTGCTCCGGATCAAGGAAGGTGAGGTCGGCTACCGTGACATCAAACGTCGGGTTGAAATCAAACGACCCTGCGGTAGTCATCACGCCTTCCGGCACCACCGTTTCGAAGAGATGAAATCGATAGATCTCCGTTGCGAAGGCGGCGACATCGGCTGGGCAACCTTCAGGAAGTTTTCGCAGGGATGAATCAAACGGCCAGGGAACGACGGAACAGCCGGCAGTCTCGGAAATCAGGGTGGCGAGCGGGTTCACATAGAATCTTCGTCATCAAACAGATGAGAACTCAACCGCGAATGGGAAAATAAGGACTTAATAGGAGGGAACGGAGAGAACGGAGCCCGGATGCAGTGGATTGTTGGATGAATGGATGAGTGCGGAGTGCGGAAAGAGGTGAAACACGCAGTTCGAAAAAACGAAAGAGCAGGGGGTCGGGTCTGGACCGCCGCGAATCAGTGATGGCCGGTCGGCGAATAGTGAAATTGGAATGCCCTTGCAGGGCGAAAACATCTTTGCGGTCTGGACCGCGGGCGTTGCCCACGGCTACGATGGTTAAGGCCTTCGGCCTTTTGGGGACAGATGCGTCTCGAGGATGTTCCAACGATGCGATTCGCCATTGCGTTTTTGGCGGGTCTCTGGCTTGCTCGAACTGTTCCACAACGCGAGTTCCCATGAAAAAATCCAGGCTTATCGGCGTCCTTGTTTTGACGCTTCTTTCTGTTTTCCAACTCACCTGCGCGCACTCAGCTCCGGGCGATGAACATTGGGACAATCGTTTTGCGCGGCCCGGTGTCTCCAACTTCGTCTACGCATTGACGGCCCGCGACGGCAAACTGTACGCTGGCGGGATTTTCGTCCAACCCACCGGCGTCACGAACAATCAGGTGGATGTCTGGGACGGGAGCAAATGGTCGGCGCTGCCCCCGCTGGAGGGCGGGTTCATAGTCGCGTTTGAATTGATCTTCTACAACAACGACCTCTACGTGGGCGGGACTTTCACTGGCGCCGGTGGCGTGCCCGCCCGCGGTCTGGCGCGCTGGGATGGCGCTGCATGGCACGATGTGGGCGGCTTCAGGGGGCTCGTTGCCTCGATGGCCGTCTACAATGGCAACCTGATCGTGGCGGGCAGTTTCACAAATCAAGGCAGTGTGGTGGTGACAAATATCGCAGCATGGAATGGCGGAAGCTGGCTGCCGATGGGAGCAGGCCTGGGATTCTATGATTCGACGGCGAACACCGGCGCCAGTGCGGTGACCGTTTACGAGGGGCAACTCTACGCCGGCGGAAGTTTCACGAATTCCGGCGCAGCGCAGGTTCGCGGGCTTGCGATGTGGGACGGCGCGAATTGGGTGGAAGTCGGCGGCGGAATCGCCGGGGGAATCAACGCGCTGGCGGCGGACAACACCGCGCTGTACGCGGCAGGCAAGTTCACTTCGGCTGGAACAACGGCTGCGGCGAATATTGTCGCCTGGAATGGAAGCACCTGGTCAACGCTGGGGCCGGGGCTTGGCTCGGATGTCTATGGAGTGGCGGTCAACAACGGAGTGGTTTACGCCGGTGGCGCTTTCACGAACGCCGGTGCGGTGGCAGTCAGACGTTTTGCGGCATGGAACGGCTCGGCCTGGTCTGCTTTCGGGTCGGGCGCCAACGACGTCGTCGAGACGATCATTGCCGACGGTAACGACATCTACCTCGGCGGTGGTTTCACGCAAATCGATGATCTCGTGATGAATCACGTGGGAAAATGGAATGCCAGCACCGGATTATCCGGGCTCGGAGATGGCGGCGCCTTTGGATCTGTGTTTGTGAATGCGATCGGCGCAGGCGGCTCGAACGTGTATGCGGGCGGTCTTTTCACCGGCGCGGGAACGACTCGAGCCAGCCGCATTGCGCGCTGGGATGGGTCGCACTGGAACGCGATGGGAACGGGGCTCAAAGGGATCAACGAAGGCTCGGGGACGGATGTCCGTGCCATCGCGGTTCGCGATGCCGATGCCTACATTGGCGGCGTCTTCACCAATGCCGGCGGTGTGACGGCGAACAACATCGCGCGCTGGAACGGCTCGAGTTGGTCTGCCCTGGGGCTGGGCGTCAACAGCAACGTACTCGCATCGGCGTTTGATTACCGCGGCGTGCTCTGCGTGGGCGGACGCTTTACCACTGCCGGGCCAATCGCCGCGAATCGCATCGCATTCTGGGATGGCGTGAACTGGTCGGCGCTGGGCAGCGGCCTCGATAACAGTTGCCTTTGCCTCGTAACCAACGGTTCAGACCTTTACGCGGGCGGATCCTTTCTTAACGCCGGCGGCGCCCTCGTGAATCGCATCGCGAAGTGGAACGGGACGTCGTGGTCTGCGCTGGGCGGAGGGATGGGGAGCGGCAATGTTTCAGCTCTGGCCTTTTTCAACAATGAACTCTATGCCGGGGGAAGCTTCACCACTGCGGGCGGCCAAAGCATTTCGGCGATTGCGAAATGGAACGGCAGCACTTCGTGGAGTGCTCTGGGCAGTGGCCTCACCAACTACTTCAATGGCGCGCTCTCGGTGCTGTCGGCCGCGTCCTCGGGGAACGATCTTTACCTGGGCGGCGCTTTCACGCTGGCCGGTGGAAAGCTCTCCGTAAGCTTTGCCCATTGGAACGATCAGATAAATTTCGATATCCTTCCGGAACTTCGGCTGAGTAACCCGCAGCTGGTGGCTGGAGGATTTCAATTTCGTGTGAATGCGCTGTCGATCCCCAGCTATGTAATCGAGCGCACGACGAATCTTTCCAATTGGACGCCGGTCAAGACCAACTCAACGACACCGTACGATTTCGTAGAACCCGCTGGGTCCCCTTCCCGCTTCTATCGCGCGCGGCAGGGGCAGTGATGAATGGATTGGTGGATGAGTGAAGATGGGAAGATGGGAAGATGGAAGATCGGAAGATCGGGAGATCGGAAGGAATTGCGGGAAATCGAGCACGAGCACGAGGACGAAGGACCTAGCACGAAGCTTGAATCGTCTCTTTCGTCGGAATCCGGAATGAAGGTCACTACTGCTTTGCCCGTGCCAGCGAGATCGCCAATTCCATCTCCTTGTCCCGCCCAGCCAGAAGGTCACTAATTGTGTGAGTCGCGGGATAATCGGGCATCATACCACGGCTCGCGTGGCTGTAATCGGCGCCGGCATAGTAGTAGGTGACCATTCCCAGGGGGAGACGAACCTTGGAGTTGGGAAGTATGAGGTTCACGCGAAACCCGCATGTGGATCCGAAATAGCCACCCGCGGCTTCTTCACCTATCAGCACTCCGCGTTTGTGAAGTGGAAGCATCGAGAGAAATTCGCATGTGGTTGAAAACGATCCTCCATTCATTAAGGCAAAGACCTTCCCTCCGAAATGTGGTTGGCTCGGTTGTTGAAGGCCCAAACCGGCGCCCCTCTTGAAATGAAACTTGCCATCCGCTCCTTTTTGCACCCGATCGGCCGGTACCCGCTGCGCCTCCGGGGCATATTTGAAAAACTCAAACTCCCGAGCATTCATCACCTTGTCCTTGTAGTATTCGAATGGCTGATCCCAGAGATATGAAAATAACTGCGCGCCTGGCGCATCCAGTCCGCCGCTGTTATCCCGCACATCAATAATTAAACTCACCGATTGTTTTTCGCGGATCTGCTCAAACGATCGCTGAAGAAAATCATGAATTGTCAGTTTTTGCCCGGGATCGACGTATTCCTCGAAACTGCGGATCGTGAGCACGGCGATTTTGCCGTCATGCAGAAACTTCAAATCCGAAGTGACTGAGGGTTTGGGATCGCGTGCGGTCCAGTCCGCATCCAGCTCGGGAAAGGTCTTTCCGCGAAGCTCTACGATCTGTTTTCCGCGTGTATTCCGGAAGAGGACGCGAAATGGGCTCTTAATTCCCAGAAGCCCGTAAAGCTCCGTCTTGAACCAATCGTAGTTTCCGATGCGATATGGAACCGCGCTCTTCGATGAGCCTTCGCCGGTTACGGCCGTGCTCATTTTTTGCAGGATGCGTTTTATCGGAACATCATTAATCGACAGAAGTTCCGCCCCTTCCAACCGATGGTCGGAGGTTGAAAAATCGCGATACACAAAAACGCGCTGATTAAGGACTCTGACGGACAACGGGAATAGAAGGACTTGATCGACCGGAACATTCGTGGGCCAGAGAGTGAACAAATGGCCGTCCTTAATCTGTGCAATGACCGGGGCCACCAGCGCCCGGAATTGAAGGCCTGTCATTGGGTGATCGATTGTCTTGTAGGCGTGATCAAAGGTGCGATCCATTTCCGGCTTTCTGGTGTAGCGGTAAAGCCCTCCGTGCGACTCCTCTAACGCGCGCCGCATGATCTGAAAATCTTCCTGCAGCAGTCGTGGTGCAATTTCCTGGCCGCAGGCTGAGCGAAGAAAAACGAGCGGTAACGCCAGTAAAAGCATCGAACCAGTTGGACGAGCGATGTATCGCGGCTTCATCGATTGATAGACACCGGCGCTCGGCAATTTTGTCTGGGCGGTGCGAGGTAGCCTTCCTCGCGCTGCGAGGAAGGTCTCGTTCTCCGATTCGAACGCTCGTCGCAGCGCGACGAGCGTTACCAGTCCGGCGATGGCGCTACTAAATGAATTAAGACTCCTTCATCGCAGCGCGACGAAGGCTACCGCGGAATGGCGCAACCCGGCATCCCTGGCGGCATCGTCTCACGGCTTGATCAAACGGAAAAAGCGCATCGGCAAGCCGACGCTGTTTGTATGGAAGTGATACTTTTCGTAGCTGAAGTAAGGTCCGGCGATATCCGACCAAATGGTTTCCGCAGAAGACTGTGCGAGATCACGCGCGGCTTGAAGGCGGAATCCAGCGGCATTCGTTGACCAGCGCACGACTACGCTATTATTGGACGAAGTGAACGCCTGAACATACTGTGGCGCTGATCCGGGAGGAGGTGGGCCGGGAATTTGGGAGAACGTGAGCGAATAAGCGCCGGAATCGAAGAAGTCCGAGTCGTGCACCGCAATTCGATAGCGACCGGTTTTTGAAAGGTAGTACCTCCTCGCGCTCGTGCCACTCGTCAGAAGAGAACCATCCGAATCCCAAATCTCGAAGATGGGAGAAAAGGATAGTCCGCCACCAGCATTGTTGAGCGAGACGAACAGCGCATCACCGGCGACGGCCGCGAAATCGTATAGATCCCAATCAGCCCATCCGGTGTTGCCGCTTACAGTTTGTGTGCCGGAAAGGGAATTGGTCTCACCTTCATCAACCAGATTGGGACCGTCGGTCCGGATCACTGACAACTCGTAGGCGCCCGCGTCAAATGAATCCCCATCGCGCACGAGGATTTGATAAACACCGCTGCCTGTGAGCGTGAATTGACGGAGCAACGTTTGATCCGTTACCAGCACAGTTCCGTCCGGCGCGAGTAGATCAAAGACAGGATTAAAGGAAAGTCCGCCGCCTTTGTTCGCGAGAGTGATGGTCACGCGTTCATTGGCTACGCCGCTGTATCCGTAAACATCCAGATCGCCCCAGCCTGTATCACCATCAACAACCTGTCCGGCCGCGAGGTTGTTGGTTGGCCCAGGCGTGCGGACCAGGGTCATCTCATAGGTGCCGGAATCAAAGGCGTCACCATCCCGGACAAGAATCTGGTATAGGCCTGCATCGCTGAGTACCAGGTCACGGGCAAACAGCTGATTCGTTACCAAAGGGACTCCGCTTGTATCGAGGACGTCGAACACAGGATTGAAAGAGAGTCCGCCACCGGTATTGGCCAGGTTGATCGTCACTCTTTCATTGGCCGCGCTCGTATAGGTGTAAACGTCAAGATCACCCCACCCGATGTCTCCACTGACTGTTTGTCCTGAAGTGATTCTGTTGGTCTCTCCGTCATCGGCCAGATTGCTTCCGGGCGTGCGAATCAACGTCATGTCGTAGCTACCGGAATCAAAAGCGTCACCGTCCCGAACCACAATCTGGTACACTCCGGCATTGCTCAGTCCCAGGCTCCGGAAAAATGACTGGTCTGTTACCAGAGGGGCTCCGTTTGTATCGAGCACGTCGAATACCGGATTGAAGGAAAGCCCGCCGCCCTTGTTGGCGAGGCTGATTGTTACCCGTTCATTGCCCTGGGAAACGTACTGATAGACGTCTAAATCCCCCCAGCCGATGTCTCCACTGACCGTTCGGCCTGCGAAAACTGTGTTGGTCTCTCCGTCATCGGCCAGGTTGCTTCCCGGCGTGCGAATCAACGTCATGTCGTAGCTACCGGAATCAAAAGCATCAGCATCCCGAACGACAATCTGGTACACTCCGGCATTGGTCATTGTCAGGCTCCGGAAAAATGACTGATCCGTTACCAAAGGGACTCCGTTTGTATTGAGCACGTCGAACACTGGATTGAAGGAAAGCCCGCCGCCCTTGTTGGCGAGGCTGATTGTTACCCGTTCGTTGCCCTGGGAAACGTACTGATAGACGTCTAAATCGGCCCAGCCCACGTCTCCGCTGACCGTTTGACCTGCCACAATGCTATTGGTTTCTCCGGCGTCAACAAGGTTCGCGCCAGGCGTGCGGATCAACGTGACCTGGTAGTCACCTGAATCATCGGCGCCACCGTCCCGAACAATGATTTGGTACAATCCGGCATTCGTGAACACGATGCCGCGCGTAAATGTCTGGTCTGCTTTGAGAATGGTTCCGTTTGTAGAGAGCAGGTCGAACACCGGATTGAAGGAAAGTCCCCCGCCAGTCGATGTCACCAAAACTGTGACGCGTTCAACTGGAGCCGCCAGGTATCGGTAAACATCAAACTCGCTGAAGCCGACGGTTCCGGCCTGAGTAACGCCGGCAATGATATCGTTCGTTGCCGCTTGTGATCTCTCTCCTGCAAGACACAGCACCGCAACTGACCAAACGACACCACGAATGTACTTCCGCATTAAGGAACTCCTTCTGTGGTGCTGTAAGGGTTGGGGTTAGGGACCGCAATACGGGAACGCCACGCCGCACCACCCTCGCAGCGTCCCGAAGATCTTGCGAAAACAGCAGCCGACCGCTCGTAAGGCTCACCGAGCTCAAATTGCTCTTTTAGCTCGTACAGCTCACCGGGCTCAGCCGCGCCAGACATTCCTGTGGATTACCATAAATTTGCTCAGGTTTATAAAGTTCGAACTGCGAATTTGAACAATCGTCAATCGTAATTCGGAAGTCGTAAATCGAACGTCCCGGCGTTTATCGCCGCGGACCGCTCATTGACATCTTAAATACGGTGGTCAGCGCATCGGACACGTGAAAGCGCGCGCAAGGTCCCTGTCCGCGACTCCTCACCGCGTCGCGGACAGGGTGGTTATCCAGCAGGGGTAGCCGACGTGAGCTCGGCTCAAGATTCGCCTGCCCTCTCCTGGGGGAGAGGGGAGGGTGAGGGCGGATTTCCTCTCCATGGTCTCTGTTCCTCCGTGGCCTCGGTGTAAGAAATCAGATTCGTGCGTTGCAGTTGATTGCGGCAGATTGCGGCAGATTACGCTCAGAAAAAGATTTCGCGTGAATGAACCCAGTCCCCGTAGCAGCCGCGGTAACAAGGCTTACTTCGGGAGGTTTTGGAACGCTACGGAAGGTGACGACAGGCAGCTTCTTCATCATCCATCCACTGATCCAATCGTCCCCTCCGCTCGGTGTAAAGAATCGAGGTCATCGCGGTATCTAGCGGTTTTAAGCGCCTTTTAGCGGCTAAAATTTTTTTTCTGCTCCGGCGCGGGACGAGAGCCCTCGCGAGCCGGGTGTTCGCAGTTTCCCGCCACGATTGTGACCTACGCGCACTTCTGCGCACCTCCAGTAGCTAACGATCCCCCCTCTTGGGGGAGGGGAGGGTGAGGGCGGATGTTCCGGTCCTTTCCGATCTCGGCTACCAGTGTAAAACGTCGCTCAGTGGGCGCCGTTGAGGATGCCGTCCTCGAGATATTTGGACGAGGATGACAGAACCTGCTGGGCGAGTTTGTAGCCTTTGCGGTCGCTGTTGTGTTTGACGCCGTCAAAGCGCGCTTCAATGCGGAGACGGGCGCTGGAACAGAAGTAGTCGACGAGTTTGAGCAGCGAGTCGTTTTCTTCACGCGTGCCGCTGGCCAACATGGCATGCGCGCGGGCGCACGTCGCGGCCATGGCGAAGATTTCGGTCCCGATGTCAACGAAGCGGCCCAACAGGACTTGTTCGCGTTCGAGTTTCGGGCCGTGCTTGCCCATGGCATGGAACAGGGAACGCGCGAGACGTTTGCTGGCACGATTGGCGTAGCGGAGGTGTTTCTTCAAAAGACCATTGACCGGACGATCGGATGAAAGCGAGGAGCCCGAGGGTAGCCAGGTCTTTGGATACCAGCCGGCGTAGAACAAGCTGGCTTTGAGCGCGGCTTTGAACCGTTCGGATTTGGGCAGCTGCGAGTTGAGGACGGCTGCGCCGACTTTGAGATGCGGATCGAGCGCTTCGCGCGCGATGAAGAGGCGCATGATTTCGCTCGAACCTTCGAAGATGGTGTTGATGCGGCAATCGCGCATGAACCGTTCGACGGGGATCGGTTCGTCACCGCGCGCTTTGAGGGAATCAGCGGTTTCGTAGCCGCGTCCGCCACGAATTTGCATGGTGTCATCGATGATCTGCCATGCCATCTCGGTGCCCCAAAGTTTGCACATGGCCGCTTCGAGCCGGATGTCCGCTTTCTTGTCGCGATCGACGAGGCTGGCGGTGTAAAGGGTCATCGATTCCATGGCGAAGGTATTCGCAGCCATGCGCGCGATCTTGTCGGCGATGGCGGCGTGTTTGCCGATGGCCGCGCCCCATTGCACGCGTTCGTTCGACCATTTCTTCACGATCTGGACGCATTTCTTGGCCATGCCGACACACGCAGCAGGCAAGGTGAGCCGGCCAGTGTTCAGGGTCATGAGGGCGACTTTGAGCCCTTTGCCTTCGGCGAGGACGATGTTTTCGCGCGGGACGACGACGTCTTTGAAACGGAGGACGCCGTTATAGAGAGCGCGCAGGCCCATGAAATGGCAGCGATGAACGATTTCGAGCCCGGGCGTGTTGATGTCGACGATGAACGCGGTGACCTGCTTGCGTTCCTTGCCATTGACCATCTTCGGCGGCGTCTTGGCCATGACGACGATGACGCCGGCTTTGGTGCCGTTGGTGCACCAGAGTTTTTCGCCGTTGATGATGAAGCTTTTGCCGTCAGGCGTCGGTTCGGCGTGAGTGGTCATGGTGGCGGGATCGGACCCAACACCGTGTTCAGTGAGTGCGAAGGCGGAAATCTCGCCCTTGGCGACGCGGGGCAGATATTTGCGCTTCTGTTCCTCGGTGCCGAAGAGGATGAGCGGTTGCGGCACGCCGATGGATTGATGCGCGGAAATGAGAGCGGTGAGGTTGCCGTCGTAGCTGGCAAGCATCATGGCGGCGCGGCAGTAATTGGTTTGGGAAAGGCCAAGGCCGCCGTAGCTCGGCGAGATCTTGATGCCGAATGCGCCCATTTGAGCGAGGCCGTCGATGACCTCCTGCGGGATTTCGCCGGTGCGATCGATTTCGTCGGCATCGACATGTTCGCGGAGAAAGCGCTCGAGCTTCTTGAGGAAGGCGTCGCCCTGGTCGCGGTCCTCGGGGCTTTGCTGCGGGAATGGGAAAAGCCGGTTGAGGTCGAGCTTGCCCATGAAGAGGGCGCTGCCGAAGCTGCCGCGTTCGGAAGCGGTTTCGCGCGCGGCCTCGGTCATTTCGAGGGCGGCACGCTGGCCGGCCGACATCTTTGAAGTGTCGATGAGCGTTTGCTCTTCGTTGGTCTTAGGTGGCTCTACTGGGGCAGTTGTGCTCATAAGGGTCCTTTAGGATAAAATGTTCGATGGTCGCGAGCCATTTGCTTGAGGAGCTCGCAAGGGGCAAAACGGGTTTCACCGCGGGCGGCGAGATCGTTCATCTCGGCGACGACGGTTTCGATGCCGACACGATCGGCGAAGCGGAGCGGTCCGCCACGGAACGGGGCGAAGCCGGTGCCCATGATCATGCCGAAATCGACATCCTCTGGCGAAGCGACGACGTGTTCTTCGAGGCAACGGGCGGCTTCATTGACCATGAGATAAACCATGCGGTCGCGCAGGGTTTTCCGGTCGAGGTTGGCGGAGTCTTTACTCTGCTGAAATTTGTCGGTCTCCATGTTGACGTCGGGCTCTTTGCCTCGGCCTTTTGCGCCATGGAGATAGAAGCCACGGCCACCTTTCTTTCCGAGGAGCTTCGCCTCGAGCATGCGGGTGAGCACGCCGGGGGTAGTCATGCGGTCCGCGTATTTTTGGGCGAGAGTGTCGGCGACATGCTGAGAGACATCGACACCGACTTCGTCAATGAGGCGAAGCGGGCCCATGGGCATGCCGAAATCGAGCATTGATTCATCGATATCCTCGATACGAGCGCCGGTTTCGAAGAGATGACCGGCTTCGATCAGGTATGGCATCAGGATGCGGTTCACGAGGAAACCGGGGCTGTCCTGGACGATGACCGGGAGCTTGCCGAGCTGTTGCACGAAGCGAACGGCGCGTTGTGTGACTTCGGGCGCGGTGCGGCGGCCGACAACGACTTCGACCAGCTGCATCTTGTGCACGGGGTTGAAGAAATGGATGCCGACAACGCGTTCCGGATGGCTGGTGGCTTCGGCCAGTTCGGAGATCGAGAGAGCCGAAGTGTTCGTCGCGAGAATGGTGTTCGGACCGGCGCTGGCGTCGAGCTTTGCGAAGATCTGCTTTTTGAGATCCATCTTCTCGACGGCGGCTTCGATGACAATCTCAACGCCATTGAGTGGAAACTCGCCTGCGGAAGGATAAATGCGGTCCATGCCGGCGCGTCCTTCAACAGGTGTGAGGGCGCGGCGTTTGACGCCGTCGTTGAAAAGTTTGGAGATCGTGGCGACCCCTTTGGCGACCTGCTCGGCATTGATGTCACGCAGGACGACGCCGATGCCGCGCGAAGCGGACCATTGTGCGATGCCAGCGCCCATGACGCCTGCACCGATGAC
>Ga0193692_1000217_pt1 | contig 14451 bp, 21 predicted proteins | sample L3a1metaG_FD_144917 | JGI IMG/M metagenome (GOLD analysis project Ga0193692, IMG submission 144917) | Soil microbial communities from a riparian zone of the East river system, Colorado, United States - L3a1 | ecosystem: Environmental > Terrestrial > Soil > Riparian zone | place: USA: East River... | reverse complement strand
CGCCAATCCCCACTTGAGGGCATTCATGAATTCCTGCGGGAAATCGAATAGCCCCGCCGCCAAGTCCGTATCGCTAATAATCATCTGAGCGACAAGCCACAGGGACCGGCTCACCCCATCGTTGCCGGGGGGAGGGTAGACATAGATCTGCCGATTCGGAATTTGGAGATCGGGGAAAAATTGACACGGCACGGTTCCGTCGTTAGACTTATTCCCGAGCATGTTGTATTCGATCCGAGAGAGCATCGTGATTGTAGTGTCGAAACCCTCATCATTGTTTCGAATATAATTTCCCTGGTCGAGGAATTTAACCGGCAAGCTCATCACAACCGCACCCGTCCCCGTAGCGCTCGGCCCCACCGCATATTGAATAACATTTGCGACGAGGGGGATCTCAACCATCTCAATCTTCCACAACGTAGGTCCGCGATTCATCCATGCCTTGAGCATCAGATTGAGGGCCTGGCTGCAATTCGCGAAATCCTCCGGAGTGGCGGTTTGCGTCTGACCAAGCTTACCGATCGTCCGCAACACGGCGTTGATTACGTCGTTACGAGTAATCGTAGTCCCAAAAGAAGTAGTCATCAGAGAACATCCTCCGGTCTCGTTGCAGGATCAATAAATTGCGGCTCCGGATCAGGGCGAGTCCACGGTGCACTCATATCATCAGCTACGCCCCTAACAAAGTCCTGGGGCTGCCGCGGTTCCCAGCACCTCTGACAAGCCATAATCCCATCCCACCGTTTTCGGAGTTCATAGGACTTACGCTTTTGCCCGCACACGTCGCAGAGGCAGTTCCATGCGCCGAGAACGAAATAATCTCTGAGTCCCATCATTCCTCCCCTTTACTTTTCGTAGCCGATGAGATTCCCCACCCACGTCATGCTCGTCGTTGAACTCGGCGTCACCACCAATCGAATCACCGTGCCGGCGGCAATTGAAAGAGGTTCTGGAATCGAACGACTAAAGCCATCTTTCCCGGACCCGCGGGCAAACCACGTTTGGATCTTCACTCCACTCGGCAGTTCGAGGGAAACATTCCCATAGTCAGAATCCGCATGATCGATCCCCGTTTTCCCCACGGACCAATCGAAGCCTTCTAGGTAGAAGGTCTTCCCCGCCGTCACCGTGTAGGTGAGGATGATCTGATCCGCCGTGATTGCCGTAGTGACGAGAGTCCCTGTCTTTCCTACAATCTGCCCCGATAGGGGGAGGCGAGCTGTGAACGTCGCTTCACTCAATCGAGTGGCGAGGGTTGCCTCAGTCGCAGCTCCCGCGGGTAGCGGCAAGGTCGCCGCACTAATCGGAATCGTCCCCGATACTGCGACATTCCACGGCCCGCTCTGTGTTACGGGGATGGCACTCTGATTCGATGCGAGCACCACGGGACTAGACGCGGCCATAAGGGCCTGCCCCGCAGGAAAGATCTTCCCATCAATCGACGAAAGACTCGCATTTCCTGTATCTTGCCTCGCCGCGGTAGCAGCTCCCGCAGGAAGAGAGGGGGTTCCCGAGATCGAACAAACCCACGGAGTTGTTCCCTGCACGACGAGAGTCCCCGGCCCGCCATCACCTGGCGGAATCGAGACTTCGAAGGAGAAGGGTTTATAGATGGTCTCGAACTCAAGAACCTCCGTCGGATCCGTGAGGTAAGAAGAAAGCATCACCGAACCGTTCGAGGAGAAGAGGAAGTAATTAATCCCCTCCGGAGCATAGTCCATCTTGAGGGAGAACTGGGCGACGAAATCCTTGAACTGCGGCCAATCGAGATTAATAGGTACGCTCATTTTAGTACTCCGACCAGGCGGTTGGACGACGTTGAATGACGGAAGGATCGGTTAGGTTTGTGAGAATGCCCGTTAGCTGGACGTTGATGTCGCAGCCGTTTGCGGAGACCGTCGCGATGCGCTCTTCAATGGTTAGTTTCTCCCCAATTGCGAAGCCCGCCGGAACCGTGATCTCCGATCCCCCCGCAATGAAGGACGCAGTAGAAGCAACGAGAATCGTCCCATTAGGGAGGAGGACCCGGAACTCACTCTTCCACGCCACCGCACCTCCGCCTAACTTCGCCATGTTGAAAAGGAAATTGGGAACCCAGAGATTATGTCCGGCGGGAACTGTGTAGACGAAGGCTACGGCGGCACCCTTTCCCGCGAAGATGAAGGCTCGCACAGCACCACTTGAAACGGATTCGAGGATAATGTCCCCAACATTAGTGTGTGCGGAGCCCGTGTCTAGGATGTTCATTGCGTTGAGGCGGAAGTTGTTCAACCCATTCGGCAGCGTAACGGGTATGGTGCCCGCGAGGCTGACTACTAGAGGCGTCTGCACATAGTTCATATCGAGGAGATCGATGAAGACATTCTGCGCACCCGTACCCCCCACCGTATCGTGGAAACTCGTCGAACGTACCCGCCAACTCTCTCCGATGGCGGGGAAGGCGTAGGGAATCTTGAGAGGCCACAGGGTGCAGGGAGCTTCGCTTGCCTGCACATCCTCCGCATTCCCGAAAACGTTGACGATCTGACGCCCGGGAATGAACCCACAACCGACATCGTTGAAGTATTTAGAGCTCATTAGTTGTGCCCCTTGATCAACCGCATAACGATTGAGTAGGAATCCCCGGCCGCAGCTCCCACTGTGGTGAAGAGGATATCTCCGGTCTTCCCCGTCCCCGCATTATTAGGGAGGCCACCGAACGTTCGGAATTCCTGGCGGAACTGACCCGGAGTCAAGATCCACGCCGGAACGTCTGTGGTCGCGTCCCAGAGGATCACCACCTGCATTCCGAAGATGTCGTACCAAATGTCTTCAATCCGTACGTTAGTGACGGGTCCGTCGAGGGGATCGAAGGTGAGTGTGCTCACATCAACCTTGAGGACTGCGGTTTCCGTATCCCCGTCACTGGTGAATTTGATCACCGCATAACGCGGTCCTTGTTCGATAATTTGAGTCGTTACGGCCATGAGGTTCTCCTAGGGGGACCGAGGTCCCCTCTGATTGGTTAGGTTGGATCATTAACCGTTGGGCTCGTGCTCGCCCAATTCCCATACCAATTGTCCCCCGCCGCAGCCGAACTATACCCCCCGGCAATCGAATAGGTTCCTGATAGGTTATTCCCCGTGATCTGATTTCCTCCCGTCGCACCCGTGAGGGTAATGCCTCCGGAGTTCCCACTCGCCGTGAACGGGCCGATGGAGTTATTTCGAATGAGGAAGTTCCTCGCCACCATGATGATCTGGTTCGTATTCGCGGCAAAGAAGTTATCGTGAATGTACCACTGATTACACTCGATCGCCGACCGCATCGCATAGGTCATGCCGTCGAATTGACTTCCCGCGACCTCCACATTATAGGGAATTTCCGTGAACAAACCAGTTACACCCCCGCGAATTCCTACGCCCGCTCCGGCGAATCGCATTCCTAGAACCTGTGCGTGGGAGGCATCCCGTTCGAGATCCCCGGCACCCGCATTCCGCACAATCTCCAAACAAGCCGCATTCGTATCAATTGCCGTCATGAGGAAGTTGGAGAATTTCCACCCTTGTTGGAGGACCCGAAGGGTCGCCTGTGCTGCAACACCGCCAGAGGCAGGGGGAGCCCATTGGGCCGCAGCGAAGTTTCCGCCGACCGGAGTCGCATCAGCGTGGCGCGGGCGGTTCCCGATTCCGTTAATCCACACGTCGAATACGTTAACGGGGGTAACGAGTTGCTCCGTGATCTTCCCGCAGAAGTTAATTACATCGCCGCTTTGCACAACCTCAAATGCCCGTGCCATCGTACGGAAGGGAACATTCGGGCCGTTGCCCTTATATCCATTACTCCCCACATGGGCATTAACAAACCAAGTATTCCCGTAGGCGCTGCCGGGGGCCGGAGCCCCACTCACGATTCGCGAACCCCCGCCGAAGATAGGGATACCAAACACAGTAATGCCGTTGGTGAAATTTCCGAAACTCATGATGTTGCTCCTTTTCGTTTGTGATTACTTAATGAATCTGGACTAGCCGCTGATTGGCCTTCGCCGGCGGATAGCATTAGTCGATACGAACTCGAATGTGGCGGGGAACCCGAAGCCTTCTCCGCCGATGAAATAGCCAATTAAGAAAACACCAAAGCCATTTCATATCAAGGTCACTGTTATGGTTTCGGGAACCGAGACTAAGGTCGTAGGTTCGGGAACCACGAAGGCTGAGGTGATGAAGGAACCAATTGGCGTACCGCTTGAATCCAATCGCTGTGCCCTCGCAGAATAGTCTCCCGGAGTTACTGAGGAGAAGGATACGGAGAGTTGGCTGCTCTCTACGTGCTGGAGCGCAGTTCCTCCCTGTATTAAATCATACGCATAGTTTCCGCCAATGGTGCCGGCGGGAAACTCCTGCTCTTTCGTCGAGATCGTGACAATTACTGTAGCCATGATATTATCCTTTCTTCACGGTTGAGTTGTACTTCACCACTCCCTCACCCGTCCCATCAACATTGTTCTTGTCGGGGGTAGATGAGGTCGTCGTACGGTAGGTTTCTTTCGGCGGACTCGGGTTCCGGGCATAGGACTTGGAAATACTCGGTCCCTTCATCTGCACTCCCTTTGCACTCGTCGGCGCACTCTTTGGATTAGACTTAGGCACTGCGCCGTAGTCACCTCTATTCAACTTATTCATACTAGTATCCCTTTCCTTTCTTCTGCCGATACTGCGATGTGGAAACCTTCCCAGGAACCTTCTTCCGCGGAAGCTTCGGTTTCCCCGAGGAACCCTTCACTCCACCGGTTCCCTTTAACGTCTGTGCGTAGATCTGTTTAAGGCTCATTTCTTCTTCCCCTTTCTCCCCTTCCCTGCCTTGCTCATCGCAATCGCAATGGCCTGTTTAGGCGGGCGTCCGGACCGCTCGAGTTCGGCGATGTTGCTGCCGATGACCTTACGGGATTTTCCTTTCTGCAGTGGCATCTTGGACTCCTTAGGAAAAATGGGCGGATTTCCCTTCTATAACCCGCCCACACTTCGACTAACTCCTATGGACCTTCGCTTCCATACAATCCTAACGGATCACTCCAGCCCACACTGAACCTCTGTACCGCCGAGGCCTTCGCATTCTTCGTGTCGAAGTCATTGTCCTGCTCGAGGTTCGCCTTCATGCGTGTGAACCTGCGCAGTCCGTGAGGAACATCCGTTCGAATAAACCAAGCGTTCGGCGCGTCGAGGTAGTGGTTCTGGCAAACACCCTTCGGAATACTGTTGAGTGCTTTCAACACATTCACAGCATTGTTCGGGGTATCGTTCTGAAACACGCTCTCTAAGATCCGATTCGCATTGAACCAATTCGCCCGGTGGACGACGAGGCGCTGGGCCATTACTGCAATCTGCAACCCTCGATCATCCGTTGCTCCACCCATTTGGATTATGAGATCCTCCAGGGCAGTTTCACTTAGATCCGCTGCACTCGACATAAGGTTGGAATAGACCCCGCCCGTTACGTTAGGGTGGCTAGCACTTAGAAGGGGCACTCCATCTGATCCCGGGAACGCCGTGTCGAAGGCATTATTGTAAACGTCCGCGCAGACGATTTCCTCTGTAATCCGGTGAGATCGCGCTAGGGCCGTAGCTCTAGTCTTACTCACCTTTTCATAGAGGTTATCCATCAGTTCTTCCATCGTGACGATGTAGCCCAGTCCATAAGTGAGGTGGGTGTAGCGAGTAACCTGTCCCTGCATCTCACTGTCGTACATGATCCCAGCACCCTGCGCTTTCACCGGGGCTAAGCCGAAGGAAGTGATCTTCACTTCCTCCTCATAGTTCATGTCCGAGGATTCTTCGTCCATCAGCTCCGGCCACTCTTTCGGGTGGTCGTTATAATCCCGTCCCCACCACGCGTGGACGCCCGGCCACAGTGCTTTGGGGTGGCTGCCCGTTGTGATAATTCCGCCGGCCATTTTAGCCTCCCGCTTTAGTTAAGGTTTTCATGATCATACCCCCGCCGTGTTGCCCATGAGTTCATGTTGATTAATCACGACGAGTACTTTCGTATCCGCGGTGAGATCAACATCAGCCCGTTGGACCACGCCCATGAGTTTGAGGGGATGAGCCTGAGTCGTCGCAATCGTAGCCGCGTCGACTTCAGTTGCCGAGTAGGCATTCGGCGGAACCGTTCCCGGGACCGCTACGACAAAGTTTGCGTTCTTATTCAGATCCGTCACGAGAAACGCTACGGTGTTATTCACCTGCATTTCATAGACGACATCCGGAGAATCGCTCACCTCGACATAATAGTCTCTCAACTTCGTGGCCGGAATGGTCATGATGGAGAGGTCGGTTAGGTTCGGTTCAATTGCGACGATCACACCCCGGAGGGTGTTTCCCGCCGCCGCTTTAATTACTGCCGGCACACCTTTAGTATCTCCGTTCGCCGTAGACTTCACAAAATCCCCTACGAAATAGGCATTAGTGTCTGCTGCCATAATCACGTAAGTGTTGGTCTGTTGGTTGTATGGAGAACCGTTGATGTGTTTGACCGGCAAGGCTCCTTGTGGCCGATCTTGATTTGCCATGTTCGTTTACTCCTATGGTTTGTCAGTTACTGATAGTGAGATTGGGGAATGGCTTACGGGACGAATACCTTTCGCACCATCTAAGCCCATCTGCCCCCTCTTGATCGTTTCGATTCTCTTCCTTCGGAGGTCCCGCAGGATCTCCCGAGCTTCCTCTTTCCACTCAACTCGAATCTTCATTAGATACGCCCGCATTGGGCCGCCTTCCTTAGTCTTTCCCACTATCATAGAAACCTTACTTCCTGAATCGCTATTCGCCGGCGTGACGCCAGGGCACATTATGATCTCTTCCCTCGCGGTGAATTCGTAGCCGCCCATCTGGGCCTCCTCAATCCGCCCGCCATCATCGTTAATCCAGGCGAGGAAGTAGCCGGGCAGATCCGCAATCACGGACATCTTCTGGCGAGGAACGCCGAAGGGAATTCGTTGACGGGGCTGGCGCTCCGGTGCTCGCTGCGCATCCGTCCTCACAACGCTCTGAGGTGCTACACTCTTTTCATCTTCAATTTTCATAATCAATCCCACTGGTAAGAATCAAGATATTGTTCCTGCGTCATGAGTTTCGCCTTGACGAATTTATCACACGCAGTCCTCGCATCCGCGGGCAGACTCGCATAGCCCCGTTTGTCCGTTGTCTTCCCCCGGGCCGATGGCCCTTCATGAGGAGCCTTCTCCCGATTCCTGTTCTCGAATGCTTCCGGCAATCGCTTCTTCACCCGCCGAGTCATCTCATCGAGAAACTCCCGCCCCTTTAGGTCCGGATCTTCTTTCCTCAACCGCAGTGCAATCACCTCCGCCATATCGTAGGCTTCTTCATTCTCCGGCCGATACCATTTGTTCGCATCTTTCCAATCGTTGTAGGCGGTCATGTCGGGGGCATTGGGCTTTGTCTCCGCCTGTTTCACGGGCAGAACCTTCTGCTCTTCCTTCAACTCATCGATCCGCTCTTCAATCTCATCCGCTCGCGCGAGGTCCTCCTCTTTGATCGCCTCCCGCCGCTCGGCTTTTAGTTCTCCGATCGCCCGCTTATACGCATTCTCCTTCATCTTCGCAAACTCATTAGCGAACTCTTTCGTCGTGAGTTTTAACTCATTGAGTTCCGACTTCGCCGCGTCGAGATCTTTCTTCAATCGTTCATTCGATTTCCGCAGGAAGGGATTAATTTCCTTACCCCTGCGTACGAAGGTCTCTGCATCCGCCCATTCCGCCGGGTCACCCCGGAATTGCTCCTTCGGTACCCACCCATTACTCCGGGCTTCGCTCTCAATTGCCGGATCTGCCCCACTCTGCGTTCCTTCTTGCCCTTCTTGTGTCGTCTCTTGGTCGTTCATTTTCTACCCTTCTTTAAGAATTCCTCCAACCTACCCTGTAAACGAATGATATCAGCTTCCCGCCGAGGCATCGCAAGTCCTCCCACTAGTACTAAAGTCTCATCGAGAAAACTCCCCGGTTCGACTCGAAGTGTGAAGGTGTCGGCGGTAGTTCTTAAGGTATACTCAGTCTTTGCACCAAAGAAACTAGAGAGACCGATCTCTTCTCGAAATTCACTTTGCTCTGTCTCCTTCATAAATATTCCCTCATCTTAGTTAACTTTTCCTCTAATCTCTTCAATTGCCATTCAAGTTCCTGGGTCTCGCGCTTCACCCAATCGACGTGAATACCTTTCATTTCTGTAAAGTACCCGTCTTGATAATCTGCAATACTTTTTGTTACAATCCAGGGCTTCCCATTATTCTCTACACTCTTGCGAAAAGCGACTTTACTACGGAGAAAACAGATTTCAGCAATAAACCGTCCTATCTCTTGAGTGTCCTCATTCATAAAATCCTCGCCACGACATCTAAATCATTAATCACCCGATACTTCTTTCCGTCCGGTCCCGTGTGGTAGAGGCCGGAGAACTTCGCAATCAGCACCTTATCACCCGGCTGCGCCCATCTCCCACTGACCTTCTGATCCGCCCACGCACTTGGGCCGACGGCAACCACCCAGGCTTCAATCTGTGCCATATCCTCCCTATCCGCATACGCATCGGTTAGGACGATCCCGGATTCGGTCTTCCTCTCTTTCTCAATCGGCAACACTACGATCCGATGCCCCGAAGGTTCAATTCCCGAAGTGTTCTTCAGCGTCTCTAAAGTCATCGCTTTGCATCCTTATTAGTTGATTAAGTTGCCCAGCTCGTCCGAGTGCCTCGGAATTGAGTTGGATCGTCATTCCCTCATTTGCTCCTGTGTAGCTTCCTTGAGCCCAGCCATCCATTATTTCTTCCCGCATTGCCCTCAGAATTGCGAGGTATCTCTTCGTAGCGGGGAGTTGAAGCCACTCCGCCCACTCAGTGGACCGCGCTTCCGTTTCCCTTGATTCCTGCACTGATCACCTCATTTCCTGTGTGGTCCGCAATACGCGAGGCCGTACGGCTCCCCGCATTCGTTTCCTTCGCCTTATCGTTCTGCATTACCTTGCTCAGCACGTCTACTGCCTTTAATAACCCATCATGATGGATCTTCGCCGCACCAATCTGCGCATTGATGAGGGCAATTTCCTCATCCATCTTTGCCGTTCCGGCCTGTTCGATTAAGAGAACCGCATGAGCCTGCATCTCGATAATATGGGCCTGATTAAGCTCTGCCTCATTCGCTAGTTTCAAGAGGGCGAGACGGAAGTCCAACTGCGCCTCCGCCTGTTTGGCCTGAATTTTCAATCCCTCCACCTGCCCGCGCATCTGCTCGATTTGAATCTTCTCCGAAGGTCCGGGATCAGGAATCTCCTTCACGAGCATCGTATCCACCCCTGGAACCTTCATCGCCGTGAGGTACCACCGTTCCACCTCCAGCTGGTTGTAGAGATTTGACTTCTCCATACTCGCCTGCCGCACCGCCATTGCCTGTTGGAGCCGCTGATGCGTGGACATATAATAGGGGTCGGCGGCGGGGCGGATTCGACTGGGGGGGAGAGAGTAGGCTTCCTGAAGAATCTTCTTCCTCTCTCCATCCTTGATCGAATCAAACTCTTCGCTATCATTTAGGTAGAGCTGGTTAAGGCGGTAGAGCTTACGATACTCAGAGCGGAACGACCGATAGTTCCTCTTATAAATCCCATTAAATATCTGCAATCCCTGCTCGACCATTGAATCAAAGGTCCCCGACTTCGTGTTCTGCCCGGGATTCTCCCCGCTCGTCGACTCCGTTGCCCCGGCAACCTTCTCCCCATATTGAATGAGCAGACCGAGAAGTTGGAACAACACATTCGAGGGTTCGCGGACGGGAAGGGGGAAGATTCCCTTCTGCAGATCATCCCCACTCGACTCTACCCGCTTCCACTCCATCGGGCGGAAGGTGTACTCACCTCCTTTGATCCGAACCCCCCGACCGAGGAAACCCCCGCCCGCGTTGCTCATCGTCCCGGCGTCGAGAAGTTGGTTAATCGCCGTGTCGATTGAGCGGTTGAGTGGGCCCAGCAACACACCAAAGCCTAAATCATAGAAGCCACCATCGGGACTCGGGATGAAGGGGAACTTTGTGTAGGGATTAAGGGACTCGATCCGGGCAATTTTCCCCCGCACCCGCGTAATGTCGGATTCGAAGAACTCGGCACGGATACGAAGAACCTTCGAAGAATCATGACGGAACGTCACCACATAAGGTTCCTTATACCCGTCTCCATCCAAATCCATCCGACACCGCTGTTCGCACACCACCACGGGAGCCTCAACTTCCGTCTGGGGCTGCGTCCCCTGGGCCTGATCGCGAACGCGTGCGAGGGGGCCGAGGGGCTGCGGAACGTTCGGCTCACACGAATCAATGTCGAGGTAGAGGCCCATGCGTTGCTTCTCGAGAATCTCATTGTCGAACATATACATCAGATGCGTAGTTCGATTCGCAGTATCGAGATTCTTCGTCCAATAATCTACGACGAGATCACTTGGAAGAACCATCTCACTCACATTATGTTCGAGACCCTTGTCGAAGTAGCTCTTCTTGAACACACTCCCCAGAATCGACTGCACGATGAATGCCTTATCCGTGTCCTCTTCCCATCCCTCATCCTGCTCGAGAATCTGCCAGCTCATATGTTCGCTAATTAGATCCGCTGCCGCAGCCACACTCCCATCAGGATCATTCCCGTAGGTTCGGCACTTAACGAGATCCGGAGAGTTAATGATCGCCGGGTAGACCCGCGAATGATATTGAAGAGCAGCAATAGTGAGGAGCGGGAACTTCACATTCGAAGCATCTTGCCACGGAGTTGTTTTGATCTCCATCACCTGCAGAGCGAGTTTCATCGCCTGTTGCATGCGCTCTTCCCACCCCACCCGCGACCGCAGGTCGGCGGCGAGTCCATCCGCACACCACAACCCGATGCGACCAAGGTCCCGATCGTTCAACTCCTCGGCCAGATTCGTCGAGGAAAGAATAGTTTGGAGGGAGAGACTCCCGTCTAAGTTAAGCAAGATTGTTCCAATCGGTGAAGAGCTTCAAGAACCTCGGGATATAGCCCGTGTGTCATCTGATCGATAGCTTTTACCAACACGAGCAAATCTCGGGTCGGCATATTGTGGAGACTCGTGCCCTCTGCTGCTCCCACGAACAGGCGAATCGGGCGAAGATTCTCATGATTGTTCATCTCAATATCCCGTGACGGGACAACGACCCGTGTTGAAGTTAGCCATAATCTCCTCGAACTCCATTTCCGCCTCAGCCATTTCCTCATCCGTGGCCGACGGACTCACCTCATCGAGAATCAACCCACACCAAGCACTCGCATCCACCCGATCGTCGTGGTCACCCCGGGGAAATGTCGTCATCTCATTATAATAATCCTGGTACCATGGAGCCTCCGTATCCACCACCACACCGCCGGCGCGCATTCGGCCCTGGAGGGATCGTGCCCGTGCCCGCTTATCTTTCGTCGGCGTCTTAGTCTCAATATTTAAATACTCACCCCGCCGATTCATTTCCGCGTTGAGGAACGGGCCGAGGGCCTTTTGAATGTGCCCACCCTCCACAACAAAGATCTCGGGTTCAAAGTCCGCATGCACCTCGAACATCTGGTCGATAATTTCCAGGGCATCCCACCGCCCCGCCCTTACATCCATAATCGCAATTCGCTCATCCGACATCACACCGAAGGTGACGATAGCGGTCCGGTCACTCCGCGCCTTCTCGTCAATCGCCAGATCGATCGCACTATAGAAGCGCTTCGGTGCCCGCCGATCCTCTTCATCCATCCCGAGGAACCATTCAGGACGAAAATAGCGATCCGTGTCGGCGACCGGAAGATTGAGATACTCTTGGGAATAGCCCGAAGAATTCCCTTTCCGAGCAAACATATCCCGAAGCATTCGGAGACGGGATTCGGGGAATTTTTCTGGCCACAAGATGGAGGAGAAATCATCGAATGAAGCGTGGGCCCGGTAGGTCCGGGAGAGCCACATCGGATCTTTTTGGAGATTCTGGAGGAGCGAGTCGAGGTGGAGGATCGTACCGAAAACGCGGAAGAGGCACTCATCACTACCGGCGGGAAGCAGCGCATTCGTGAACCAATGCATGAGTTTCTCCCGCCGATCGGGATTCATCACCTGCTCATCCTCCTCAATATCATCAATCATCACAAGATTTGGTCGCTTATTTCTCCACTTAATCCCCCGCAGCTTCTGCTCTGCGCCCTTCCCAACGATCTTAAACACACGGTTTCCGACGTGGCAGATAATTTCCGCCTCATTGTCCTTGGACAATCCGTGGACCTGGAACGTCTCAATAAGATCCTCATTTTCGGTGAGCTGGACCCGGATGTCCTGGAGGTGGTCCACGGCTTGCTTCTCCGTAGCGCTCACAATCATGATGAAGTCGCGGAAACCGAAGAGGGCTGCGGCGAGGGTGAAGGAGAGAGTTCCGGCGGTGGATTTTGCATGACCGCGGGGAGCTGCTACGTCTACGTATTGGGAGGAGGCGCAGCATAGTTGCCACAATTCCTTATGAAACCAGGGCGTAACCTTCGGCGAGTCGAACCGTTCCCAGAGAAACGTCCGGACAAAGCCCTCGACCAAATCGGAATCCAACACGATTCCGGTCTCTCCGCCGATCTGCGGCGGTGGTAAGGGTTTCTTCCTCGGCCTGCCCATCAGACAAAATTCCCGCTGTAACTGCGCTGCCAATGCAGAGAAATCCCCAGAACCACCAATCGCCAGGATAACCGAGTCCGTTCCCATCCAACCAACCGAGGAAGGAGACAAACCGAAAACTTCCCACTATAGGCTTGGCACAGATATTCTCCGCCCCAGATCATTCGGAATAACCGAAGCTTGCGTTCTCGGGGGTCCCACCGAAGTACTGGTTTAAAAGTCATCTCAATCCCCACCCATATTAACCACCCTCGCCCCAGGCAACTCCGCCTTCAACCGCGCAATCGTCCCCAGCGCATCCCCCCGATTCACCACCCCTTCGCCCTGCGCCACAATTTCCCCATTCCCCGCCCGCACCCGCCAGTACCACAACTTCTTCATCGCTTTGAGCGAAAACCTCGAATAAATTTCAATTTTCATGGGAATCTCCTTGAGTAACCAACTGATCCACATTACCGGTCTCACCCAAAATATCCGCATCCCGAATCTCCGCGGGGCCGATTTGCCGCGACCGCAGTGCATCCGCTAGATTCAACAATCGCCGGGCTTCGTTCGACCCAAACCCATTCTCCGAGTCCTCAATCATCTTCTTCTTCGAGAAAATCGCAGTGGAAATCGCGGCTAGATCACGGGCGGGAACGGGAACCGTCCGCAACCCCTGATCCCGCCACACTTGATCCCCATACGTTAGACGATTCTCGAGTTGATCCAGCGTCTTCCCGAGCATCTTCGTCAGCCGAACCTTCAATTGTGCCGTAGCTTCCCGCTCGAGGTTCCGGATCTCCTCCGCAAACCAGGGCTGCCGGGCCATTTCGAGCAGCGAAGTATAATCAATCATCCGGGTGCGGGCAATCTCCGAGAGATTCCCGGAGAGAAAAAACTCCACCATTACCTGATGCTGCTCTGCCACTTCCAGCGAGAGGGCGTCCCGACCCGCGAGTTGCCCCACGGGAAGTTGATTCACTGAGGCCTTCCCCAGAACGGGGGTTAGGCGTTCCTCAACGAGCCGTTCGGCGGGGTCCATTCTCATTTGGGGGCCCGGGGCGGTGTCTCATCGGGGATCGCCCCAAATCCATCCGTCTCTATCACCATCTTCAACCAACTAACCGAAACGCCGAGCTCCTGCGCCACTGCTTCGAGGGGCGCATCGCGGAGGGCCGTGCAAATCATATGGAGGTCGGGGGTCATGTGGCCAATTCTTTAAGTAATAAATCTCCAAGTTTAGGGTAATAACTTTGCCAACAACCTCTTCCACACTTCAACATATAGTCCATATTATCTTGATGGGTTCCAAGCAATAAATGTTTCGGATTGCAGCAAGCAGGATTATTGCAACTATGTTGTACTTGCCATTTAAATTGTTTTATCGGAAAACCATAAGCTAATTCATAAACAACTCGATGGGCCAGGTACTTTCGTTTTCGAACAGAAAAAATTCCATAGCCATCTCGGTTCTTTTTTCCTTTAAAAGGCCAACAATCAGAACTTCCCTGCTTATCTATCTGACTCCAAATTGCTTTAACAGAAAGGTTCATTAAGATTCTGCCCAATTAATAGCTTTACAAGACAAGGGTAACATGGGCGGGGGGCGACGGGCAACGGGGACGTATGACTTTGAATCGGCGGGAAATTTGCGGGAAAATCGGCGGGGGGATGGGGAAACGGGCGGGGGTTATAGGATTGAAACTCCAACGGATTTCCTTTTCCCTCAGGAGGTGCAGAACTGAGCAAAGTGGGTATCTTAACTTTCGCTCGATTCGGATTTACCCCCCGGGGGACTCGA
>Ga0193692_1000215_pt1 | contig 14465 bp, 9 predicted proteins | sample L3a1metaG_FD_144917 | JGI IMG/M metagenome (GOLD analysis project Ga0193692, IMG submission 144917) | Soil microbial communities from a riparian zone of the East river system, Colorado, United States - L3a1 | ecosystem: Environmental > Terrestrial > Soil > Riparian zone | place: USA: East River... | reverse complement strand
CGAACTACGGGGTCCACTCAACAACTCAAATCGGCACTTCCTCCCGCTGCCTCCTGGTAAACCGGACGCAACTCGTATATCCCGTGCTTTGCGCCAACTCCACGGCTTCTTTAAAGTTCATCCCAACCTCGCCCGGTGCGTGCGCATCGGAAGCGAACGTGATCGGAACGCGCATCTCCGCGGCCATCCGGACCAGGGCTGGGCTGGGATAGATTTCTTTGCAATCTTTGCGCAAACCGGCGGTGTTCAGTTCCATGGCCACTCCACTGCGCCTGGCCGCTTCCAAAAATTTCCGGAACATCGGGGTGCAATCCTGGCGCGGATAGAAACAGAATTTCTTGCACAAATCCGCGTGAGCGATGATGTCGAACAAACCCGATTCCGCCGCCACCGTCAACCGGTCGAAGTACACGCTCCAAACCTCGAAAGGATCGCGACTCTTCCATTGCGAAATCTGGAAGGGGCTGTCCAGAGCCCATGATTCCGAGACATAATGAACCGCGCCGATCAGGTAATCCCACGGATGCCGTCCGGCCAATTCCCTGATCCAATCCTCGTATCCGGGAAGATAATCCACTTCCAGCGCCAGTTTGATTACCAGGTTGGGGTGCTCCCGGCGGGCCCGCTCCACCTTCGCGACGTACTCATCCAACTGGTCGGCTCGCATTCGCCAATCGTCGAAATCGTCGCGTGGCATCGGGTTGTGGTCCGAAAATCCAATTTCGGTCATCCCGAGTCTGACCGCCTGCGCGGCTAGTTCGGTCGGTTCGCCCTCCGCGTGACGGCACAGCGGAGTATGCATGTGATAATCGGCGGGAAGCGGCATCTGCGCCTACAGAGCGGTCGCTTGCCCAATCACCATCTGCCAGCGCTGGCTCAGTTCAGCCAGTAACGCCAGGGCCTGCTCCGAATCATCCACGGCAAAACTGACACTGTGATCGCGGAAATAAATGTAAACCTCGTCGCCCTCGGCCTGGATGCTGTAAATGGCCGCCGGCAGGAACACATGTTTGCCATGCCGAAAGAGCGCGCCCACGGCTGCTTCCCATTGGCTGGCGAAATCGTTCAGCAATTGATCTGCCGCCTCCGGGGAATCGGTCGCCACCTCGATTTTACGCTGATCGTCTGTTCGAATCATCACGGCCGACTCAGCTTCGTTTTGATAGACCGCTATGACCTTGTTCAGGTCGAGCGTGAATAGCTGGTGTTGATACAAGGACATGTTGATTGGAATGTAGAGCATATTTCTCCCGCCGTCGAGCGCCGGAGCGCAGTTCCCTATTCCCTTCTCGCTATTCACCGTTCACTGCTTCCGCACGCTGCGGTAACCTCATTCAGGCTGGCCGCTTTGCTGCCTCCGTGCGGTTCCCGTTCCGGGTGTTCGAAGGCGTCAGCAAATTGGTCCATTTGCTGGTTCGTCATACCAAGAGCCAAGGCTCTTTTACGCCATTGAGAGAGGGCACGCTCGATCCGGTTCAGAATTTCGCTTGCCCGGCCCCGGGAAATGCGGAAATAGGGCCCGCGAAGATATGCAAGATCGGCGGCGGTTTCATTTTCGGTCTCGACCGCGCGTGTGGCGCTCAACAACGGTTTCAGTTCGATGAGCGGAGGAGCGGTCCGGCGACCCGGTTCTGGCGCCCGGCAAAAAACTCCCGCCTCGTCCTGAAAACGCAGCGCACCGACACGGCTGGCATCGTCCACTGCGAGCAAAAAATCAACGGCCTGCAGTGGAACGGCTTCCGGTTTTTGACCGGCCCGGCGGACTGCCTGGCGGCGATTGGCATGGTCGCGCAAATTACACCCCTGGCCCAACCATCCGGTTCGGTGTCAGCAAAGGCTCCGTGAAAGACCGAACCGTTTTGCGCTTTGCGATGGAATTGGGGACCAGTAACCAATGGAAGGGCCGGCTCGAGCGCAAATCGGTCCGCAGTGCCCAGCCACGTCTCCGCGTAGGCAAAAGCCGAGCGCTCTCTGGAGCCCACAGCAGCATCATAATGCAGCGTTCCCACCCATTTTGGCTTATCGCCTGCAAAGACCTTGAGGGTTCGTTTCATAAGGGCCGCGGGGCTTTGCTGATACGCACCCGCTTCGGCAGCCGCTCCTCGTCCATTAGCAAGCCCTCTTCATCACGACCAGCGTCGGCCAAATCGCGAAACGCCTCCCCGAAACCTAAAACGAATAAAGCCATTGCGTAGGCGCCCATAGCCACGGCTGGATCACCTTTCTCGATCCGTGCATAGGTGCTTTTTGCCAGGCCGGTTCGCTCCGCCATCATCCCGACCGTGAGATGGCGCTTACGCCGAGCCACCGCCAGGTCGTGACCAAATTTGGATAGCGAACGGCGCAGTCCCGTCGGCAGAACGTCATGCATGGCAGATCGCATATAAATTATTATATATCGGTTTTAATACCGTATAAAGACTCATATATGAATCTTTAATTTTCTACAGGTCCGGTTTGATCGAAATTGACCTGTATTTCCTGCGAGGTTTGAGAAAAGCCCAGGATTCCGCTTTGGCAAGGATGGTGGAGCCGAGGGGGTTCGAACCCCTGACCTCCTGAATGCCATTCAGGCGCTCTACCAACTGAGCTACGACCCCATCCAAGGGCGGCAACAAATCTAAGATTTTGGAGGGGTTTGTCAAAATGAATTTGAGGGCTGGCGGGATCTTTGCTCGATTAAGAGGCGGGGCACAGTGCAGATATTTCACTAACGTCTGCAAATCTCCATGGTGACGGAAGGGATGATTGTGGTAGCATCGTCTGACACATTTCACTGCGGGCCATGCCAGAACCAAAACTGCTTCCGGGGATCCTTGTCACTCTGTTGTTCACCGCGAGCGCACACGCGCAGTTGCTGGAGGAACATTTCAGCTATGCCAACGGAAACCTCGGCGCGAGCGGAAGCGGGAGCGCCGTCTGGACCGGCGGCGACAGCCCAGCGACCGCCCTCACGGTGAATTCGAGCGCCGCGCTCAGCGGAAACCTGTTTGGCGCTGCGGGCAGCGGGGTCGCTTACAACGGCGGCACGTTCAAGAAGAAGGCAGCCCCATTCGCGGCGCAATCGGGCGCCGGAACGACGGTTTACGTGTCGTTTCTCATCAATATCCAAACGGCTCCGAGTACGGTGAAGCCGTTGCTTTATTTGCAAAATGGCAACTCCGCGTCGAGTTCGCCGCCGCTGGGCATCTTTCTCAACGGAACCAGCCAGCTCGGCCTCGCTAAATTCGCCAGCTCACCGGCCGTGACCTCCGCGAGCCTTGGAGCAGGAACTCACGTGGTAGTCGCGTGCTACTCGTTTCTGGCAGGCAACGATCAGGTGGATCTTTGGGTGGACCCGACCTCGTTGGGGACAAACGCCGTCCCAGTCGCGACACTCACAACCGGAACCAGCAGTTCCAGTGATGCCGCGTCGCTCTCTTACGCCGCGACGGGCTACGAAAACGCCGACGGTTTCGCCTGCAAACTTTACGCCGGGCGCGGAAACAAATTCACCGGTTGCCGCGCGTGGGAGAATTGCGATGACGGCTGGGACCTCTTTCAAACTGAATACGAAATTGTCATCGAACGGTGCTGGTCATGGCATAACGGCGACCCGTCCGTGTTTGGTCTCGTTTCATTCAATGGCGATGGCAACTGCTTCAAGCTCGGAGGGGACGACACCTATTGCCCGGTCACGGTCATTCAATGCGTGGCCCTCAACGCGCAATGGGGCACCACGGTCGGATTTGCTTTTAATAATAACACCGCCCCGGCCACCCTCCTTAACTGCTCTGCGTTGCACTGCGGCCGCCCGTATAAGTTCGCGCAAACCGGCAACTTATTCAAAAACTGCCTCGACTGGAGTTCCACCCGCCCTGCGCCAGTGGATATCACCGGCAGTTCGACCTTTGCGAACAACAGTTGGAATCTGGCGGTCACGGCGTCAGCCCGACGGCAGCCTGCCGAACAATAACTTCGCGCGACTCGCCGCCGGGAGCGACCTCATTGATAAAGGCGTGGATGCTGGGCTGCCCTTCAATGGAGCTGGGCCCGATCTGGGCGCTTTTGAAAGCAATTAAGAAATGAGCCGATCCTTCTCACAACTGATAATTGGAAGCGTCTTGCTTCTGGTGTCAAACAGCTACGCCGCCATTTTGGCCTACGAACCGTTCACAAACGCGCCGGGGGCGCAGCTCATCGGTTCGGCCGGCGGGTTTGGCTTTAACGGCGGGTGGCAGAACTATATGTCCAGCCAGGGGGTCGCCACCAACACGGCGACCGGACTGAGCTATACCGATGGCCTGAGTCGCGTCCTGGTCACCAGCGGCGGGGCCGGATTCTTTCAAGGATTGACGAGCGCCAACACTTCCATGCAGCCGATCCGGTTGTTCAATTTTAGCCGCGGGACCAATGGCACTGATGGCGGGACGACCTGGATCAGCTTTCTGTCCGTCCGGCAAGGACCGGTCAATTCAGGGAACAATCCCTACGCGCGCGGCGCGAATGTCCCGCACGACCTGAACAATGGCAACCTGCAGAAGCTGGCTATCGGCAACAGTTCGGGTGCGCCGACCAACACGGTCGGATTGATTCCGACCGGGAGTGCCGGGAATTTGAAGTCCTCGCAGATGCTGTTTTCGCAAACGAACTTCATCGTGGTGCGGGTGGACCATCTGCCGGGCGCGAACGACAATGCGTACCTGTTTGTTAACCGACGCTGGGCGTTGAGCCCTCGCTTGCGCAGGCGGACACCAATTCGTTGGGCGCATTTGATTTCTCGTTCGACCGGGTGCGAGTTTTTGCAGGTGGGGACAACGGAGCGGCACAACCGTATGCCGAATTTATTGTGGACGAATACCGGGTCGGCGAGACCTACGCGGACGTGACGCCGTACGGAGCGGGGGTGTCCCCTGCGCCGCTAGTGATCACAAACGCGCAGCTCTCCGGCGCGAACGTGGTGTTATCCGGTTCGGGTGGCGCGGCCAGCGGGACGTATCACCTGCTGGCGGCGACGAATTTATCTTCGGCCTCCACCAATTGGCCTGCGGTCGCGACCAACACATTCGACGCCAACGGCAACTTCAGCATTGCTCAACCTCTGCAGCCTGGGGCGAAATTCTTCCGTCTGCGGAAGGCTGCGCCGCCCGGGGTGGTCGGTCCGTCCATTTTGAGCCAGCCGGTGAGCATCACGGTGACGCAGGGACAATCGGCAGTGTTTGGCGTCGTGGCCGACGGCCCCGCCCCGCTGAGTTATCAGTGGTATTTCAACACGAATACGCTTCTGCCCGGGCAGCTCGGAACTAATCTGACGATTGGCAGCGCCCAGGCGACCAATCGCGGGGCGTATTCGGTTCGGGTGAGCAACGGCGGAGGCAATGTGGTGAGCACGCAGGCGTTTTTGACGGTGTTGTTGCCACCCACAATCACGACCAATCCGCAAAGCCAAATCGTGCTGGTTAGCAACAACGCAAGCTTCACAGTTGCGGCGGCGGGCACCCCGTTAATGGCCTATCAATGGTTTTTCAACACCAACATAGCGCTGCCGAATCAAACCAATGCTGCGTTGAACCTGTTGAACGTCACCACCAACGATGCTGGAACGTATTCCGTGAGGGTCACCAACAACTACGGAGCGGCTACAAGTTCGCTCGCCACTCTGACAGTGACCGTGCCCTCCACGAATGGTGACTACTTCGTCGCGCCGACTGGCAACGACGGCAACCCCGGCACCATTGGCGCGCCGTTCGCGACGTTGTCGAAGGCGGCGTCGGTAGTCCAACCCGGCCAGATTATCTATATGCGCGGTGGCACCTACCTGCCGTCCTCGACCATTCGACTCACCAACTCCGGCACGGCCAACAGCCGCATTCAGTTGCTCGCGTATCCGGGCGAGACGCCCTTCCTCAATTTCAGTAATCAACCTTATGGCTCGGATAACCGTGGCATTCTGTTCCCAACGAGCGCGAATTACTGGCTCGTCAAAGGGCTGGAAATTGGGTACGCGGGTGACAACGGCATCAAGGTTGAGGGGAGCCATCTCCGTTTCGAGCAATGCGTTTTCCATCATAACGGCGACACCGGCTTGCAGATCGGCTTCGGCCACGACGACGCCAACCCCGGCGGCCTGCTGGGAGCATTCATCGAAGTTATCAATTGCGACTCGTATTTGAACTATGATCCGGACAGCAACGGCGGGGATGCGGATGGGTTTGCGGCGAAGCTGCATTGCGGGCAAGGGATTGTGTTCAGCGGTTGCCGGGCCTGGGAGAATTCCGATGATGGCTACGATTTATTCGAGACCGATTACAGCATCGTGATCAGCAATTGCTGGGCCTGGAGGAGTGGCGTAGCCCAGGGGAACGGCAATGGCTTCAAGCTCGGCGGCAACGGCACGGGAGGCGATTCCAAGGGGACACATTACGCTTACAATTGCGTCGCGTTTGCACACAAGGTCAACGGTTTCACCCAAAACAGCCACAAGGACGGCGTCGTGGTTCAACATTGCCTGGCCTTCACGAACGGCCCCAGCGGGTACAATTATTTCATGGAGGGCAGCCTGAACGCTGGAAAGCAAAACGTTTTCCGCAACAACGTCGGCATTCGCCGAAACCCCGCCAGCAGCAGCAACAACTTCAGCGAAGATAACGGTCCCCTCGAGCAGAACAACACGTGGAATCTCTCCGTCACGCCGAACGCAGCCGATTACGGCAGCCTGCTTGAGTCCGCCGCCAAAGCTCCGCGGAACGCCGATGGCAGTCTGCCGACGGGATTTGCGCGACTGGTTTCCGGCAGTGATTTAATCGATCAAGGCGTCAACGTGGGGGTTCCCTTCAACGGTGCCGCGCCTGATTTGGGGCCGTACGAATTCTGAAGTGGCCGTTCGGCGACCTGGTCAGTCCAGCCCCAGGATTCGGCGGCCTTCCGGCGTAATCATCGACTGATGCCAGGCTGGCTCCCAAACGATCTCAACGTTGGCTTCCTCCACACCCGGAAGGCCGAGCAACCGTTGTTGCGCATCCCCGGCGATCACGCCGCCCATGCCGCAACCGGAGGCGGTGAGGGTCATCTTCACTGAAACGGCGCTCTGGCCGCTCGGAAGCGGCGAGATTTTCATGTCATAGACCAGGCCGAGGTCCACAATGTTGACGGGGATTTCGGGGTCGTAACACGTCCGCAACGTTTCCCAGATTGATTTCTCGTCAGCCGGGCCGTCGGAGGCTTTTTGCGGCGCGGATTGTGCCGTCACCTCGAGGCCGAGGGCATCGGCATCTTTGGAGGCAATCCGGCAAAGGCCGCCACCGGGCACATGAACGGTATAGCTGCCGCCAAGGGTCTGGGTGATGTCCACGGGCGTTCCAGCCGGGAGGGTCACGGGCACGCCGGAGGGAATCTGGGTAGCCGGGCAATCGCGGGTGAGTTCAACGGAGGTGACGTTTTGCATGGGGTTAGATTACCGCACGGGGAGGGAGGAGCCAAATAGTAGTTCGTGGTCCGTGGTTGGTGTTAGTCGTGCTGTCAGCATGCGCGAGGCGCACGCAGGATGCGGGAAAATCACGCCACTCGAGCAGTAGCGTTTTAATGCCTCACGCAAAGAACGCAAAGGGCGCAAAGAAGGAGCCGTCGAAAGACTCTTCAGAAGGGAACTGTTTTTGCAACGGAATGGCTGTTTTCCCTTTCCTTTGCGGCCTTTTGCGACCTTTGCGGGAGATCTCAGGGCCGGTGACCGCTTCTCGAATGGGTGCCGGCGAGACGCCAGTACCAGAACTTGACCTTTTGGCATTTTTTATGCATAAGGGAGGAAGCTGTACCCGTTCGAACAAGGAAAATCTTTGTGAGACGCTTTGCCATGTGGCTGGCGATAAGTGGCGCACTTGCGCTGCTGGCGTTTTTCTTTATTTACCCTGGCGACACACGAAATTTTCCCCCGGTTCCAGCAGAGAAATCCTCACCGGCGTTGCTCTCACAACCATCGGCTGCGGCCAGCCAGACTTCAAAGATTGTTCATCCTGCAGAGCCATCAGGCGAACCTGTCGCCCCTAAGCCCGACACAAAAGCCCAGGTCGTGGCAACTCCTCCAAGCGCGCTCGTCGAATTCTCTGCCTGGGCCGACCGCTTTCTCTCCAATGACCCCAGTGCCAGTCTCAAGCGAGGTATCGAACTGGCCTGGAAACGCCGGCAGGAGATGTCCGAACTGATCGAGACGCAGCCCCAAAAGGCGCTGACGATGGCGGTTCCCTTCCGGTGGAGGACACGCTTGCCAACCGACGTCACCAAATACTTCGAGCAGCAGGTGGATGGTCGCGGCTCGTTCGAGGTCGCGGTGGCGACCGATTTTCACAAGCGGACCAGCACGGTTTTTCGCGAGGTGGTGATCAAAGGCAAACGGTATAAGGCGTTCGTGCATGGGCCCCGAGTCTCACAGCTATCTCAAAAGGACGTGCCGCACCACGGCATCGAGGTTGATGGCAAAGTTGCGCTCGCCAATGAAGCTGTCCGTGTTCTCGAGCCTGAGGAAGCGGCCGCGCTTGAAGCAGAGCGCGGCGTTGTCCCCGAACAGATCTGCGGTGTCTCGGGCCAGCCCTCCAATTATCGCAAACAGCAAGTGGCAGGCGAAATCGGCGGCGAGGTTCGATATTTCTGCGGCGTGGACCATATCAAGCTGTTGAATCAACGTCCGCTTGCGGCCAGCGGCGGCATCGGCGGCTCCGGAAATGTGCCGTCCGCAGCCGACAACAACTGGACGCACGGGCTCAAAACCGTCCTCTATATGCGGGTCAATTTCCCCGATGACCTGACCGAACCAATCTCCGAGGCCGACGCGTATAACGTCATGAACGGCGTCAATGACTTCTATACTACCGGTTCTTACGACCTCACGGCACTGACGGCGACCGTGACTCCCTTGCTGACGCTGCCGCAACCCAAAACCTACTACAGTTATGCCGGAACGTCCGCGTTGCTGTCGGACGCCCGCGAGACGGCGCGGCGTGCCGGATTCGACACCGACAACTACGATCGGGACATCGTCGCCTTCACGGCGGTCCGGGGCTACGATTTCGGCGGGCTGGCTTACGTGTATGGCAAGGGTGTCTGGCTCCAAAGCACCGGTGTCGGTGTGACCGCCCATGAACTCGGCCACAATTACGGCCTCTGGCATGCAAACGCCTGGGACACCACGAACCTGACCGTCATCGGTTACGGGACGAATCTCGAGTACGGCAACATCTATGACACGATGGGCTCAGGCGGGGTGGCGCAATTCAACGCCATGCATAAGAACATCCTCGATTGGATCAAGGACACGGATGTCCAAATCGCATCGAGCAATGGCGTGTATCGCGTTTTCCCTTTCGACGTTCCCAGCCGTGTAGAGGGGCGGTCCTACGGCACGATTGTCCGCAAGGACGGCCTTCGGGATTACTGGGTCGAGTTTCGCCAGTCCAATACTGACAATACCTGGCTTCAAAACGGCGTACTGCTCGATTGGTCGCCCTGGCCCTTGAGCAATGGCGGCACGCATTTGCTCGACACGACACCGGGAACGCCGAACGGGTTGCTGGACGCCGCAGTGACCATTGGCCGCACGTACGATGATGCCGCCGCGGGAGTGCACATAACGCCACTCCTGCGCGGCTCCACTGGAACAAACGCGTGGATAGACCTCCAGGTGAATGTTGGCGAGTTTAGCGGCAATCATCCGCCGTATTTGAAACTGGAAATTGATTTAACCAACGCGACGCCCAGCAAGGTCGTTCATTTCCACGCCGTAGCGGCGGACCCCGATGGCGATGGCCTGGCTTACGCCTGGTTGTTCGACGATGGGACATTCTCGACGAACAATTTGCCGTGGACCTTCAAAAGCTGGGCCGCCGGTGGCGAGCATGTGGTTCGTTGTGTCGTCAGCGACATGAAGGGCGGGATTGCCAGCGTGAATGGTATCGTCACCGTCGGCAGCCCGACGGGCTTCCGGATCACCGGCCATGTGCTCGACACGAACGGATATCCCGTGGAGGGCGTGCGGGTGGATGATACGCTGACGAACGGCACGTATTACGGCGGCTACACGGACAGCGACGGGCGATATTTCATTACCAGCGCGAGCGGGGACGTTCCGTTGTACGCGGTTAAGTATGGCTATACATTTACGAACCTCACTTGGACCAACCCGGTCTCGTCAACCAGCACGCTGAGCAGCATTGATTTCATCGCCTACCCCCTTCCGGTCGTCAGCCTGAAGGTGAGCACGAACGTCGTGCGCGAAAACAACGGCTCGGCCACTATTACCCTCTCGCGCACCGGGGATACGACCAACAGCCTGCCGGTAGTGCTTTGGGTATCCGGCACGGCGGACCTGGACAGTGATTACACCCTGGACCCGTCATTCGTGGCCGGGAGCACCAATGTTATTGAAATCCCGTCCGGCGAGCCGAGCCTCACGATCAACTTCCATACCATCAACGACGGCCAGATCGAAGCGGCCGAAACGGCCTCGCTCACCATTCTGGAAGACCCCGCTTACGTCCCCGGCTATCCCGGCGATGCCACCATCACGATTTTGGACGATGATGCGCTCAGCCCGCCCCGAGTGACGATTGTGGCGCGCACGCCCTCGGTGCCTGAGAATGGCATGGACAAAGGCACGTTCGAGATCACACGGACCGGTAGCACGCAAAACAGCTTGACCGTTTTTTATTCGGCCAGCGGTACCGCTACGCCGGCGCAGGACTACTCTTCCCTCCTGGGCGCGGCGATTATTCCGGCCGGAAGCGCGACCGCGCTGCTCCAATTCAGTCCAATCGATGACAAGGACGTTGAATCGGACGAGACAGTAATCGTCTCGCTTTCGCCGAATGCGGCCTATTCGCTCGGGAGCCAATCCTCGGACCAGGTCAAGATTCTCGACGATGATCTTCTGACTGTGACGATCTTCCCGACCGGCGATTCGGCAGCCGAACCCGCAACTACCGGACGCTTCACGGTTCAGCGCCAGGGGGATTTGACGGCCAACGTTGTCGTTTTCTACGGCGTCAGCGGCACTGCGACAAGCGGAACTGATTTCGCCACCTTGCCAGGCTCGGTCACGATTCCCGCCGGCGCAGCTTCGGCGCCAATCGTCGTGCAACCCCTTGATGACCCTGATCTGGAAGGCGACGAAACCGTCACGCTGACCCTCCAGACCAACATTGCCTACAACATCGGCACGCCGGGCTTCGCTTCACTCATTCTGCGCGACAACGAAAAACCGACGGTGAGCGTTTCGACGCTTAGCGGGACCGTGTCTGAGGTGGGGGACGTCTTCGGAACGTTTCGCGTGAGCCGCGGGACCGCTTCGCCCAGTCCGCTATCGGTAAACCTGGCGATCAGCGGCAGCGCGATTCCGGGAGCGGATTATCTGCCGCTGGATAACCCGGTCACGATTCCCGGTGGCGCGGCTTCGGTGAACCTGAGTGTCATCCCGTTCGACGATTTGCATGTCGAGACCAACGAGACGGTGATCATTACGATCCTGCCCAGTACCAACTACAACGGCTTCGGCTCGGCCACTGTGACGATCACCGACGACGATTCGAACAGCGTGCCCGCGGTCGGTTTCACGGCCACCGTCTCCAGTGGGCCGGAAAGTCAATCCCCTGGTGTCGCTGTCGGCATGAGTTTCACCTCCGCCGTGCCGGTGATGGTGGACTACCGCGTGATCGGCGGCACCGCATCGAACTCGGATTATTCACTGCCGCCGGGAACGCTAACATTCCAGCCGGGCGAGCTGTTCAAATTCATTCCGCTGCAGGTCAACAATAATTCCATACAGCAACCGGACCGCACCGTCCGGTTGGTGCTCTTCAATCCGATTGAAGCAACCTTGGATGCTATTAAAGTCCACACTTACACGATCGTGGATGACGACGCCTCGCAGTTGAGTATTTCCGCGACCGCATCCGTGGCGACCGAAGCGGGCGCGCCGGGCAACTTCCGGATCTCGCGCACCGGCGCCACAAATGCCGCCCAAACGATCAATTTCCAGGTCACCGGCACCGCCAGCGCGCCGAGCGATTATGCGCCCCTGGGCACCTCCGCCGTTGTCCCGGCGGGCGCAACCTTTGTGGATCTGCCTGTGGTGGTCCCTGATGAACTGACGGTGGAACACGGAGAAACGGTCGTCGTGACGCTGAGCAGCGCACCCGGCGCGAGCATCGTTTCGCCCAATCGTGCCGTCGTGAGCATCGTGGATAACGACGTCGAAACACGGCCGTTGGTGAGCATATCGTCAACCAATAAACCCTTTGCCGTGGAAGGGGGAGGCTCCGGCGAGTTTGTGTTTACACGCAGCGGCAGTCCCACCGGCGATCTCGTCGTCGCATTTTCTCTGGTCGGGACGGCGGTGAACGGCGCGGATTATGTGACGCTGCCGAATGTGGTTACGATTTCCACTGGCCAGAGTTCGGTGACGTGGTCCCCGTAAACGACAACCTGATTGAACCAGAGGAAACCGTTGTCGCCGCGCTGACTGTCCGCGATACGTATCGAGTCGCGTATCCTTCCTCGGCGATCGTTACCATCCAGGACAACGACCAGAACGTCCGTGTGGATGCGAGCGATTTCAACGCGGCGGAACCCGGCACCGACCAGGGAGAATTTACGTTCACGCGCTTCGGCACGACGAACGCTGATTTGCAGGTCTTCTTCACCCTGAGCGGAACGGCCAGCAACAGTGTGGATTATGTGGCGATCTCGAATTCCATCATCATTCCCGCCGGCAGCCTTTCGTTCAAGCTGCCGGTAATTCCAATCGACGATCTGCTGATCGAAGGGCCGGAGACGGTCATCCTCACGCTCGCAACCAACCCCGCATACGCCCTGGGCGCCGCGACCAATGCCACGGTGACCATCATGGATGACGAGCCGATGTTGATCCTGACGGCCAGCACCAAAAGCATCCTCGAGGGAAGCTATCCCCCCCTGGTTCTCTCAGTCGTGCGGACGGGAGACCCGAAGTACGATTTCACCGCGCGGCTGGCGGTCGGCGGCACGGCGACCTGGGGCGCGGACTATCCACCATTTGAGACGAACCTGCATTTCACCTGTGGCATTACTTCGATTGATTTGCTGATCTCTCCAACCAACGAACTGGTGATCGAATCCGCGGAAACGGTCACGGCCACAATTACTCCCGATCCGGCTTACACGGTGCTGAATCCGAGCAAAGCCGTGGTGACGATTCTGGACGCGGGGGGCAATCAAACTCCGCGGGTGGTCATTACCAGCCCGACGACGAATATGGTGTTCCTAATCCCGACCAACGTGAACATCATTCTCGAAGCGACGGTTTTAGATGATAGCGACACGAACACGCCGGCGTTGCTGACTTGGACGAATCTGACTGGCCTGACGAATTTCGTCTTCGGGAGCCCGACGCAAAGCGTAACCACGGCGAGTTTCACGAACGCGGGAATGTACGAGCTGCGTTTGCTGGCCGACGATGGGGTTTTGCAGGGTCACGCCGATGTAACGGTGGTGGTGGGCGCGACCGAGTGGCTCGCGACAAACGTGCTGCACTGGGCTTTTGATGAGACCAGCGGCACCAGCATCGCTGATAGTTCAGGCAACGGGAACAATGGGGTTCTGGCGGGCAGCCCCAAATGGGAACCGAATGGCATGCTCGGCGGGGCCTTGCGCCTGTTTGGAACGAATGATTGCGTGCGTCAGACCGTGGGAACTAATCTGCTCGAGGGACGCAGGGAGTTCTCGGTCTCCGTTTGGGTCAACGCCGCCATCACCAACGCGAGCCAGGGGATTCTGTGCGCCAATGAAAATGGAACGAACGGCACATTCTCCATTTACACCAGAAGTTCGGCTTCGTGCGGCACATCCACCAACGTCGTTGAGGTGACTATCCCCACTTCATCCGGGTTGGCGCGCTACATCAGCGCGAATAACGTGCTGACCAACGGCTGGCAACATCTGATGCTCACCTGGAGCAACGGCCTGTCGCCCGTGTTGTACATCAACGGCCGGCAGGACCAGCCGCTCACGCACGTATTGAGCTGGACGGGTGTGTTGACTAACTGCCCCCAATTTGTCGTGGGCAAGGCCCCGGACAGTCCAAACTCCTGGAACGGTCTGGTGGACGATGTGCGCGTTTATCCGCGCAGGTTAAGTCCCACCGAAGTGGCCGCGCTGGCCTCGCTGCCGCCGGCCAACTATGGGGCGATCGTCAATGCCGGCGGCACAAACGTAACCGTGCCGCGGACCGTGGACGGGCTCCTCGCGGGATTTGTCATTGATGATGGCCGGCCTGATCCACCCGCGATGGTCAGCAATACCTGGCTGCAGGTCGGCGGGCCGGAAACAGTCGTCATCACCAACGTCAACAGTCTAACCAACACGATCCATTTCAATGTGGACGGCGAGTATGTGTTCCGGCTCATCGGTGACGACGGCCAGGTCAAGGTTTATGCGGACATCACGAACGAAGTCATCAACCGGAC
>Ga0193692_1000214_pt1 | contig 14467 bp, 11 predicted proteins | sample L3a1metaG_FD_144917 | JGI IMG/M metagenome (GOLD analysis project Ga0193692, IMG submission 144917) | Soil microbial communities from a riparian zone of the East river system, Colorado, United States - L3a1 | ecosystem: Environmental > Terrestrial > Soil > Riparian zone | place: USA: East River... | reverse complement strand
GGATACCTCTCAAATCATCGCGAAATTCGGGTGCGCGACGAGAAACGCCGGGGAATCGTCGGCGGCATGACCTTTGGCCCGAACGGGAACGAAGTTTATCTCGCGAATGTTTGGGCACACAGCGTTTCACGAATCAATCTGGCCAAGGCTAAATTGACGGGCGAACTGCTGCTCAGCCCCAATTCGCTCATCATCCAAACGAATTACCTGAAGGCCGCGACGAATACTGACGAAGTCACTGCAACAAAAGCAGCTGACGAAGCTGCCATCGTCAAGCGCGCCGAATCTGTGCTCGATCCGACTAAGGGCAACGAGCCGTTCCCCTACACCTGTGTGCTCGACGGAAAAAAGAACCGCCTCTATGTGAGCCTTTGGGGGCAGGCCAAAGTCCTCGTGATCGACAGCAAGAAAGCGGAAGTGCTGGACCATTGGCCCGTCGAGGAACATCCGAATGAGATGCTGCTCGCCCGCGGGGGAAGCCTTCTCTACGTGGCCAACGCCAACCGTAATACGGTCACCGTCCTTGATACAGCAACTGGGCGGCCTATCGAAACTCTGCTTGCGGAATTGTTGCCTAATTCTCCGCCGGGCTCTACGCCGAACAGCCTGGCCCTCTCGCCTAATGAGAAAACGCTCTACGTAGCGAATGCGAACATCAATGCCATCGCCGTTTATGATGTCTCGGAGCCCGGAAAGAGCCGCTCGCTTGGTTTCATTCCGGTGGGCTGGTATCCCACCTCCGTTCGCGTCACTGCTGACGGCAAACGTTTGCTGGTCGCGAATGGCAAAGGAATCATTTCCAGGTCAAATCGCAACGGTCCCCAGCCAGGTCGATCCCCGCCAGCGTCCGTGCAGGAATACATTGCCAGCCTGTTTCCGGGAGCGATCAGCATCATCGATCTGCCGACGAAAGCAAAATTCGACGACCAGCTCAAGCGATGGACGGCGGATGTTTATCGCTGTATGCCGAACACAAATCGCGTTCCCAAAGATCTCAGCAGTAATCCGATTCCGAGCCGGCTCGGGCAAACCAGCCCGATCAAGTACTGCATTTACATTGTGAAAGAGAATCGCACCTACGACCAGGTGCTCGGCGACATGCGCGAAGGGAATGGCGACCCTTCACTTTGCATCTTCGGAGAAGAGGTGACACCCAACCACCACAAGATCGCGCGCGAATATGTCCTGCTCGATAACTTTTATGTCGAAAGCGAAGTCAGCGCAGACGGCCACGAGTGGACGATGGGCGCATATGCAACCGATTTCGTCGAAAAAACATGGCCGCTCAGCTATGGGCATAATAAGCACAAGAAGCTCCCTTACCCCGCCGAAGGAAATTTCCCAATCGCAGTTCCAGCAGGCGGCTATCTCTGGGACCGCGCGCGTGAAGCAGGCGTGAGCTACCGAAGTTACGGTGAGTTCATCAATAACGCCTCCAATCCGACGAATGCAGCGACATCGCGTGTCGCCGCGTTGAGAGATCATTTCGATCCCTGGTTTCGAGGCTTTGACATGGATTATCCCGATGCCAAACGCGCGGACCGGTTCATTTCAGAATTACATCGGTTTGAAGGAGAAGGCACTATGCCTCGCCTGCAGATTGTTCGCCTGCCGAACGATCACACCTCCGGAACGGCAACCAACAAACCGACGCCAATTGCTTACCTGGCAGACAATGACCTCGCGCTTGGCCGAGTGATCGACGCAATCTCTCATTCAAAGTTCTGGCCGGAGACGGCTGTATTTATCGTGGAAGATGATGCCCAAAATGGTCCCGACCATGTGGATGCGCACCGCACGATCGCGTTTGTGGTGAGTCCATGGACGAAGCGGAAGGTGGTGGACTCAGAGCTTTATTCGACGAGCAGCATGCTCCGAACGATGGAACTCATTCTCGGGCTCAAACCGATGTCGCAGTTCGATGCGACGGCGCTGCCGATGTACAATACCTTCCAGGACAAACCCGAGCTTACGCCTTACGAGTTCGTCCCGGCGAAGGTCGATTTGAAAGCGAAGAATCCTGCCACAGCCTGGGGGAGTCGTCGTTCGCAACGCATGAACTTCAAAAAGGAAGATGCGGCCGACGATCTTTTGCTCAACGAGATCATCTGGCGATCGGTGAAGGGACCGGACAGCCTCATGCCCGCTCCAAAACGGGCTGCATTCGTGTTCGCTCATCCGGCCGATGATGATTGATCGAATTTGAGGGCGTCGAAGACGAATAAATCAGGAGTGACTTAAATGCTTTCTCAGATAAACCTTCCCACCATGAATCCAGATCAGCGTTCGATGAAACTTGCTGCAAAATTGTTGCTTATTTTGGGCCTGGGCGTGAGCGGAGTTCGCGGCGATTGGCCCGAGTTTCGCGGACCGACCGGAGACGGTTATGTTCCGGCGACGACAGCCGATGGCAAGCCAATGCACCTGCCGCTTCATTGGAGTGAGACGAACAACGTCCGCTGGAAAACGGAAATCCATGATCGCGGCTGGTGCACGCCGGTGATCATGAATGGACAGGTCTGGATGACGACAGCCAAGGTCGATGGACATGATTTCTACGCCGTTTGCGTGGATGCGAAAACCGGCAAAATTCGTTTTGATGAACTTATCTTCCACAGCGATAATCCCGAGTCGCTCGGGAATGGGGCTTCAATGAATTCGTACGCGACCCCCTCGGCCTTGATCGAGCCGGGTCGAGTCTATGTGCATTTCGGGAGCTTCGGCACGGCTTGCCTGGACTCCAAAACTTGCAAGGTTCTTTGGAAACGGGAGGACCTGAAGTGTCGTCATTATCGCGGACCTTCATCATCACCCGTTTCGTTCGAAAACCTATTGATCCTGACGTTTGATGGTGCCGACCTGCAGTATGTCATTGCGCTCGATAAGAAAACTGGCGAGACGGTTTGGAAGACCAATCGTTCGGCAGTTTGGGGTGATGAAAATGTGCCCGGGCAAATGGCGCGTGACGGGGATTTGCGCAAGGCACACAGTACGCCCTTCATTGCGAACTTTGGTGGAAAGCCGCAGCTGTTGAGTGCCGGCGCGAAGGCCGCCTACGGCTACGATCCTCGGACTGGTCACGAATTATGGAAGGTTCACCACCCGGATTTTTCTGTGGCAGTGCGTCCTGTTGCGAACGACAAGTTCGCCTTCATTGTTACCGGTTTTACCAAAAAAGAACTTTGGGCGATCAAACCGGACGGCGAAGGAGATGTTACTGACACGCACGTGGCCTGGAAGCAGCAGAAGGGAATCGGCCGGTATGCATCGCTCTCTCTCATCGATGGGCTGCTTTTTACTGCCACGGACGAAAGTTTCATTAGCTGTATTGATGCGGCCACTGGTAATAACATCTGGACGGAGCGCCTCGGCGGGAAATACGCAGCCTCCCCCATCTATGGAGATGGACGTCTTTATTTCTGCAGCCAGGATGGAAGCACGCTCGTGCTCAAGCCAGGCCGCACCGCGCAGCCTGTTGCCACAAATATGCTGAGTGGGAGCTTCATGGCTTCCCCTGCCGTTGATGGAAACGCTCTATACCTTCGAACCAAGTCACATCTTTACCGGATCGAAGAAAAGCAGTAATGGGAGCGTGAACCTGGCTCGGGCAATGGGGTGAAACCCCTAGTATCCAAACCTACCGTTTTGCGGTAACCATAGTCGAATCTGGAGCAGCTTTGCACTGGGCTCTGTGTTCCAGCCCAAATGCGGCAGATTTTGTTAATTGATGATGCGGATAGCGACGCGGTGCTCTTGGAGCGGGCATTGCGGATGGCGGGGGTTGCTAACCCGATCCAACGTGCGACCAGCGGTGCCGACGCGATTGCCTTTCTCAACACGATCCAGACCGCGGCGACAGCAATTCCGGTCCCCCTTGGGATTGTCTTCATCGACCTGAAACTTCCCGACAAGAGCGGCTTCGACATTCTGAAGCTAATGCAGGGCCGGTCCGTTTTCGAGGATACGCTGAAAGTTGTCGTGAGCTCGATTGATGATATGGAGAATATCAAGCGGGCCTATAGCCTGGGCGCGGATTCATTCATCGCCAAGCCCGCGAATCAATTTGATCTGAAGGAGCTTCTCCGATCGTTTCCGGACCACTGGTATTTGGTCGATACGACTTCTCCCCCGACGCCCCAGGCTGCAATGAAAGCGTCCGAAGCACCTGATCCCTACGATGAAGCAATTCATGTCTGGGCGAAGCATCGGGAGATCATTCGTACGCTGCGCCATAACCTTCAGGTGCTCCGAAACCAAATCGCAGACAACGACGAGACATTTGCCATCATCGAGACTCTGACTGAAGAACTTCGCAACGAGATCGATCCCACGGGAAAAAACCGGCCGAAGAAAAAGCCGAGGAACAATCTGCTCCTTTAAAGGCCTGGCTTGCTACGCTGGCCCGATCCAATACCCGGGAAACTCCTGGGCCAGTTTGTTCAAATCCCGGGCCTGACATGGCTTCGCCATCACGGAATCGGCCCCCAGCGTCTCAGAGCGCTGAAGGTCCTCCGGCCGTTCAGAGCACGTCAAGACCACCACGAGCATATCTTTCAATTGCGGCTGCGCCTTTACCCAGTGCAGGACGTCAAATCCGTTCTTTTTCGGCATTTTCAAATCGAGCATCAGGACTTTGGGTAGCGGATATTTTTCGCGATCAGGTATTCGATAGTGGCGTCGCCGTCCCTCACGACAATCACTGGATTAGCCAGGCCAGACAGCCGCACAGCGCGCCGGAAGAGGATTTCATCATCCTCCGAATCATCGGCCAGCAGGATCGCGTTTAATTGTTCCATGCGAGCAGGACCTTTCATGGCGGGATGGTTCCAGGATTTGCCGGCGGGTAAGGCGGCGGAGCGGAAGGATCCGGGGCCAGGCCAAAGACCTGCCGATAAGCGCAGGCCAGTGCGGCAAAGATAATGGGTGTCACCAGAAATGTGCCGATGTAACAGCAGAAGGCACCTGCAAGTCCGAGCAGGCCGTTCAATAATAGCAAACCCACCAGGCTCCAGAAATTCGCCAATGCCGCCTTGAAACTCGCTTGGATCGCCTGCAGTCCCGTCAGTCGTCGGTCGACGATCAAGGGATAGCTGAAACTGAACAAAACACCAATCGCGATGCCGATGATGATCGCAAACACAACGAACAAGGCCATTCCAGCACTAAACGTTGCCATGAAAGCCGTGGAAGGTTGGCCCCCGGCTTTTTGTTGATGCGAAATGAAGCTGGCCATCCCAATCCCGAAAATTGCGTAGAATGGTACGAACACCGGAATGAACTGAATGAGCGTGGCGATCAGGCTTTCGATGAAATAATCGAACCCTTTAAACAGCGTGCTGAACTCAGTGGGTCGGCCTCGCATCTCCTGCAGCAACATTAGATAGATGCCGCACATCATCGGTCCCATCAGGATTCCCAGTGGCACCAAACCGCCAATCAGCAAACCGACTAATGTGACGCCCACGTACAGCCAGTAGCGGTTCTTGATGAGGGCCCAACCCTCTTTGAGACATTCCACCGGTTGAACAGCGTGGGCGTTAAACGAAGGAAGGTTTGGTGTCATAAAAAAGAGGCTGCGACCGCCGGAATACCACCACACCAATATCCTCGTGGCTTGGTTGTTTCCGGCGCCATGAGTTGCAGATTAAAGATCGCTGATGGGAGGTCAAGTCGTGCGGTTGAGCCTGTTTATGCCTCAACATGGATTCCGCCGATAGCCCTTCCTGCAATCCAGCCGGTTGTCCATGCGGCCTGAAAATTGAATCCACCGGTGATCCCATCGATATCAAGTATTTCGCCGCAAAGATAAAGGCGTGGGCAGATGCGGCTCTCCATCGTTTTCAGGTTCACCTCAGTAAGAGGCACTCCTCCACACGTTACGAATTCGTCTTTATTTAAGCTCTTGCCGTTCACTTGCAGTTCTGTCCGCTGCAAAGTTTGGATCAGTTGGTGGAGCGCCGTCCGGGAGAGCGCTGCCCAACGAGTCTGCCGGTCGATCCCCGCAAGCATTACCAGTTGCTCCCAAAGCCGGCCCGGCAACGGCGCGAGCGGAAGGTTTACCACCAGCTTTGCGGGCTGATTTCGCCGGCGACTCTCGCATTCCGCAGCCAGATTCTCTCGATCGAGCTTCGGAAGCCAATTCACGTGCAGCGGAAAGTTATAGTCTGAATCGTGCAACGTCCTTGCACCCCAGGCGGAGAGCCGCAGGATCGCCGGACCGCTCAACCCCCAATGTGTGATAAGCAAAGCGCCACGTTCACGCAGTGGAGTGTTCGGGACTGAAGCATCGGCCTCAGGCACCGAGATCCCTGCGAGTTCATTAAGCAAAGGGGATTTGATGTGAAACGTGAAAAGGGAAGGCACCGGCTGAACCAGCGAATGACCGAGCGACGTTGCCAGTTCACAGGCGGCGGGCACGCGACATCCACCCATGGCCAGCACGAGAACGTCGCATCGAAGCCTCTCTCCTTTGCTTGTCGTTACATTGAAGCCATCGTTTACATCGCGTGAAACTCGTGCGGCGCCATTGTCGCAGAGCACTTCGATCCCGAAACGTCGCACTTCGTTGAGCAGGCAATCAATCACGGTTTCGGACGAGTCGGTGATCGGAAACATGCGCCCATCCGCCTCCGTCTTAAGCTTTACGCCGCGGCTTTGAAACCAGTCGACCGTCTCCTTTGCCTGGAACCGGTGAAAAGGACCGATCAACTCTTTTGCGCCGCGCGGGTAGCGTTCGGTGAGTCCCCGCGGGTCAAAGCAGGCATGCGTGACATTACATCGGCCTCCACCCGAGATACGGACCTTGGCCAGCACACGCGGACCTTTCTCGAGGATAGTAATTTTGAGCCCCGGATCTGCTTCTGCAGCGCTGATTGCTGTAAAGAATCCGGCGGCGCCTCCGCCGACAATGATTAGCTGTCTGGCCATTCTGTTCGTTTACTTCAGCGACACTACCCGATAAACCTTAATCAGGGCACGGCTGTTCGAACAGTTTCGAGAATTTCGACCGGGTCGGTTACAGATCCTTCGCGGATCTGAACGGTAAATTTATCCATCACGGCAGCTTTGTGACGAAGAATGGCGACGCGCTGCTCCCGCTGCTGAGGGGAGAGACCGTAGAACAAGTCCCACTTCCACGCGCCATCAACTTTTACGAACCGGACCGGAAACTTTGCAGTCATGATGTTGGTCGCCACACTATCCGATCCGATGTAACGAAAGGGCGCAATCGGCTTCCACAGGCACAATTCACCAAACGTGGCGTTGAAGCTCCGTTGGCGTACGTTGAAAACCCGTGCCATTTCCTGGCGAAAAAGCCATTGCGCTCGGGTGTAGTCCGCCAGGACTGGAGCGAATTGTTCTTCCTGTGGGTTGCGAAGGTAGACGAGGGCTGCAAAACCATTCGGGTCGTTCAATGTGTATGTGCGATCGATGGCAATCAGGAGATTGCGCGCCGCCTGAGCCGCGTTAGCGAGCACCGCGGCTTGCGCTAACCGTCGTTGTCGCATGAGCAGCGTTGCTCCACCCGTGAGAAGTAATACCAGCAGGAGAGCTGCGCCTACCCAGGCCAGACGTCTCCAAAGCAATCGCCGGAGCAGCGGTTCGACCAGGCCTGCGCCCACGGCGCGATTCACGAGCAGTGGTCCCAGCGCAGGGGGCGCGGCTTGCACTGCATTAGTCATGAGCGCAGCGCTCACGGTCGCGGCCGATACTGCAATGCCGCGGCGCCGGAAGAATTCTCGTAACTTGTCCACCGCCCGCACGACTCGCACACGCGCTGAGTTTTCGTTGCCCCCGAGGGTCTCACCGATCTCGCCGAAACTTTTCTTTTCGAAAAAACGCAAGAGGACGGCATGCCGGTCCTTCGTCCCTAAAGCGGCAAGTGCATCGTCCAAAACGGGACCGAATTCCTCCCAATCGCCTCCGGTATCATCGATCGACTCGGTCAGTTGCATTTGAGCAGCCTCCTTTTCGCGGGCCTGGCGGCGCGCGTCGATTTTACGTGCATCCATCGCCGCGTAGCGAACTGCCCGAAACAGCCAACCTGACAACACCGGCTCACGTCGAAGCGAGGCGGCTTTGCGGGCGAGAATTGTGAAGACCGCCTGGGCGACGTCTTGCGCCAGGGCATGATTCCCCGTTTGGCGTAGTGCCGCCGAATAGACAAGGCCGACGTGCCGTTCGACCAGTTGCGCAAAGGCGGCTTCAGCCCCGGTCGTCGCGTATTCACGCAACAGTTCCTGGTCGCTGCTTTCAACGGTGCTGATCAGTTCAGTCAAGGGTTCGTGCTGTAGTTGCATGTTCTAGCACGCTCCTGGCGACAAAGCCAAGGCGAGCTTCAACTGGGAACGGACGCTCGAGCCCGAAACCGTACAAAAAAACGCTGAACCACTGGAATATCAGCTATCGCGCTTTTGCGTTTTCGCTGATCGATTGGGCGACGTCGCGACTGAATGCCAATGTAAGGTCGCTTAGCGTGGCTGCGATAGCTCCTGGATTCCCTTTTGGAGAACCGCCCGCCCGATTCAAACGGGCAGTGCCATTTTTAAGTAATTTATCGCTGTTCGCAGCGGTGATGCGCCAATGAGCCACGAGGGTGCCATGCCCTTTCGCGTCCACCTCGAATTGCTGCACGTTGATGAAAACCCGCAGGAGCACCTGGTTGCGAGCCCAGTCGGTGGTATAAACATTATCCGAGGGCAACAATCGAGAGAGGTTCGCCGCCACCGTTCGCTGGAAACAGTGATCGAGTCGTTCGCCCCACTGCGCGTTCTCAAGATATTCTATTTCATTGGCGCCATTGCGGACCGCAAGCGAATCCCGCAAAAGATAAGAAGGCATTTTCACAACGCCGATTCCAACGGATAACTGTTCTGTCACGGCGAGCTGAGGTTCATTCGTCGTGATGGGGGAGAGGATAAAGTGGCGAACGGTGACTGGTGATTTCTTAAACAGACATCCCGTCAGAAGCACTGCTATGACGAGAGCAAAAATAACGCGCGCGAGGCAAGCAACTGGCTTCATGGCAGTTCTTTGGGTCGCTTCCTCCCGGTCAGCAACGTATTCGGATTGCGTTCAAGAAACTGCGCGAGATTTGCAACCGCCCGGCTGGCGTTGCTGAGTTCCTGAAGCGCCTGTGTGATGTCGGAGGGAACGGAGGAGTCCTGGCCGAGCAGACCGGAGACGCTTTGGAGCGCGACTCGAACGTCGGATAAGGCTTTTTGTGCGTCGTACAGAGTGTTCGTGGCGCTATCGGCGAGAGGATCGACGCGGCCATCGATTCGTTTGACCAGGGTTCGCGCGTTGTCCAACGCCTGCCTAAGCGATGCAAAGGAGTTGGTGAGGTCCGAGGAAGTGACCAGTCGATTCGCCGAGCCCAGCAGGTTGGTGACGCCGGCATTGATTTCGGCCATGTCCAACTGTCCGAGCGTCATATCCGCCCGAACCAGGACGTTGTTCAATCGGGCCGAAAGGCCGGAGATGTCCAACTTTGTAAGATTTGCCAGTAATTGCTGCACCGGGCTGGGCACCGTTGGAATCTCCTCGTATTCGGGAGTGAGTTGATGAAATACCGGAGGAGGAGGATCGGAAACCAGGTCGAACTCGACGTAAAGAACGCCAGTGACGAGGCTTTCCGCGTCGAGCCGACAGCGGTAACCCTCGCTGATGAGTTCATTCAAGCGGGTTTGGTTAAACTGAAGCGTTCGATCGGATTTGGACTGGGTGAGCGTTTTATCAACGGTGATGAGGACCGGCATGGAGTGATCATTGGTTGCCTGATTGTGGCGGATGAAAATCTCAACGACTGAGCCGACATTGACGCCGCGATATTTCACGGGAGCACCCGGATTAAGCCCCTTAAGAGAGCCATTAAAGTATAGGATGTAACGGATTTGGGGGTGGAAATGACTGCGCGAACTGAAAGCGAGCAAACCCGCCATTCCCAAAGCCAGGCCGCCAACGAAGAAGAGACCGATCACGGTGGGGTTTGCTTTTTTGCTCATAAAACAGTGCGTCAACCCATCGTTTTTGATTCTGCGGACAATTCACCACGGCTCAGGAAGGCCCTGATCTTGGGATCGGGCGAATGCTTCAATAAGTCATTCGGATTTCCTTGCGCTCGCATCGTTTTCGTATCCACATCCAGGAAAATCGAGTCGTCGGCGATCATGAAAATGCTGGCCAGTTCGTGACTGACCACGACGAGCGTGGCGCCGAGGCTGTCGCGCAGTTCAAGGATCAGCCGATCCAGATTCCTCGAGCCAATTGGATCCAGGCCCGCTGACGGCTCGTCGAAAAAGAGAATTTCCGGGTCCAACGCCATCGCGCGAGCCAAACCGGCCCGCTTGCGCATTCCGCCAGAGAGCTCCGCCGGGTAGTAATCCTCGAAACCACTCAAACCTACCAGGGCCAGCTTGAGGTGGACGACTTCCTGCAGGTCGCTCGCTGCCAAATGGGAGTATTCCGTCAACGGAAGCGCAACATTCTCGGCCAGCGTCATGGAACTCCAGAGCGCGCCGCCCTGGAAGAGCACCCCGCATTTGCGCAATTGAGCTCTTCGCGCTTCTTCATCCATCGCGCCGAAACTCCTGCCATCGTAGAGGATATCGCCTTGCGCCGGACGATACAGGCCGATCATGTGGTACAAGAGGGTGCTTTTGCCGGAACCGCTGGCGCCCATGATTACAAACACCGACCCGCGTTTGATCCGCGCGCTGATGTGCTTCATGACGACGTGAGCTCCGTAGGCCATGGTCAAATCTTGAATCTCGATTTTGGTTTCGCTCGGCTCCATGGTTCGCGTTCAAATCCTCAGCGCATTACAGATGACGGCGAAGACGCCATCCGAAGCGATGATGACCGTAATCCCTGTCACGACAGCCTTGGTTGTTGCCTCGCCCACCGCTGCGGCACTGGACCCCGACTGCATGCCGCGCAGACAACCCGCATATGCGACGAGAAAGCCGAAGAATGTCCCTTTGCCGATGCCGAGCAGGAAACTCTTAAGTTGAATTGCGTGGATGGTCCGCAGCAGGTACTCGGTCGGCGAGATATTCAGCATGCTCACCGATACTACGAACCCGCCGGTAATGCTGATGAAGGCCGCGAAGGCGCAAAGAAAAGGCATCACCAGGACGAGCGCAATCATTCGCGGGAGGACCAGGAATTCGATCGGCTCGATCCCGAACGTCTCCAACGCGCTGATCTCCTCATTGACTTTCATAGTCCCGAGCTGGGCGGCAAACGCTGCGCCGGTGCGACCGCAGAGGATGATACCGGTCATCAGGCACGCCATCTCTCTTACCGTGGCAATTCCGACCAAATCGGCGACGTAGATGGACGCGCCGAACCTCCCCAGCTGAAGTGCTCCGACAAACGCCAGAATCAAGCCCACCAGAAAATTGATCAATGCCACAATTGCAAGCGCTTGCGGGCCGCACTGTTGCACGATCAGGAATGTATCCGCCCAGCGAAAGCTCGCGCTCCCGCGCAGCAGCCTGGCGAAAGCGGTCACGCATTCTCCGAAAAACGTGAACAGCCCCACCGCGCCTTTCCACTCCTTGAGCGCCTCTTCGCCCAGTTTTTCCAGGAAGTGGGCTTTGACCGCAACGTGGCACGCGTCCGTTTGTTCAGGCGCTGCTTGAGCCAACCGCAACAACCGGCGCATTCCCTCGGGAAGTCCCTCGTCCCGAAACTCGATCCTTCGTGCCCGGCACAACTCTCCGCAGTTGCGGATAAACGCCACCAGGCGCGAATCCCAGCCAGTTAATTCTGCGGATTCGAACGACAATGACCTCGAACCGGGCGTCTCCAGGGCTTCACGAAGGGTGCTGACACTGGGCCACTCGCGCTGTTTGCGGTAATCTCCGGATAGTCGGACCAGCAGCAGACCGGCCGCGCCTTTTTCCACGGCCAGATTGGAGGTTGTAGCGGCTCGAGCCATTCGGAATTCCGTACTCCTGCTTGATCCCTCGTCCTTGCATGGGCCCAAATATCCTCGCGAGAATGGCACCCGGTTTCCGCCTGTGAATTGACCTTTGGTCCAATTGCCCGCTGCTTCCAGTCCACCTGCTCGATCGCGAGACTGACGAACTGAAGCCAAAGGCTCCTGCTTGTGTGCAAAGAAGTGATCCATGGCGGGACTGTCCTGTCCGGCCGTGTCCAATCCGATGACGCCTGGATGAGGTGGTGCGGCTGGTTTTCAAGCGTGGCGCGGCGAGTGCTTAATCGAGCAGTGGCTTCGCCGGTTATTATCAAACGGGAGAATCTTTTGTTGCATTTGCCAAAGCCAAACGTATGAGAATTCTCGTTTCCCTTGTTCTGTTTACTGCTGCCCCGGCGCTCTTTGCGGGGCCGACAAATTCCATTTTGTTCGTCACGCAGGTGCCTATTGCCGCCGACTTTACGACCATCGGCTCGGTGTTTGGAAATCATCGCGCCAACCCGGACAGCTGCGGGCGCGGCGGAGATCTTTATATCCGTTACCCAGATGGCATCGTCAGGAATCTAACGCGCGCGGCCGGTTTTGGAACTTATGGCTCGCAACACACTAATGGCATTGCCGTGCGCCAACCCGCGGTGCATTGGAGCGGAAAGAAAGCCGTGTTCAGTATGGTGGTGGGATCCCCACGCTTTCAATACGACTACGCGACGGTCAATTACTGGCAGCTCTATGAAGTTACCAACTTCACCGACGCTGCCGCCGTTCCCGTGATCACCAGGGTTCCAAATCAACCGACGAACTATAACAACATCTCTCCCATCTACGGCACCGATGACCGCATTATTTTCACCAGCGACCGTCCGCGGAACGGCCAACGCCATCTTTATCCCCAATTGGATGAATACGAGGAGGCACCGACTGTGTCGGGCCTCTGGAGCCTGCAACCAACGAACGGGGATCTCTTTCTCTTGACCCAGGCGCCGAGCGGGGCTTTCTCGCCGCTCATCGACAGCGCCGGGCGAGTCATCTTCGTCCGGTGGGACCATTTACAACGGGACCAGCAGGCCGATTCCGATGCCGAGAATGGATCCATCACTTATGGCGCATTCAATTGGAGCGATGAAACCTCAACTTCCGTCGCGACCACCAATCAAACTGAGGTTTTTCCCGAACCACGTCCCGGCCGTAATGACCTGCTTGCGGGCACGGGTTTGACCGGTCACACCTTCAATCAATTCTTCCCCTGGCAAATCAATGAGGACGGGACCGAAGAAGAAACCGTTAACCATGTGGGCCGCCACGAACTGGGCGGAAGCTATCGCAACGCGGCTTTTAACAACGACCCCAACATTCAGGACCTCTATTACTTCGGGAACCACTACAACACAAACGTGGTGGAAAACTTTCTTCACGTGCGTGAAGATCCGAACACGCCGGGGCTCTTTTACGGCGTTGACGCTCCCGAGTTTGGAACTCATGCAGGAGGACAGATCGTTTCACTCACCGGCGGCACCAACGTAAATGCATCCATAATGCGCATCACTTATCTCACGCCGCGCTCAACCTCGTCTTATGCGTCGTCATCCACGAATATTCCACCCGATCATACCGGCTTTCATCGCAATCCTCTCATGACAAGCGACGGCTATTTGATCGCCGCGCACACGGCATGGGCGCTTTATGAACGAGGCGGCGGAACTACCGCATTTCCAACCACGAGCTACGATTTTCGTTTGCGGTTTCTTCAACGTACTAATGGCTTTTATTCGCCCGGCCCTCCCTTGACCTCTGGGCTGACAAACCGCGCCGCTTACTGGAATCCAGACACGCTCGTCACGCAGACCAATTTTCTATGGGAGTTGGATCCGGTGGAAGTCATGGCCCGATCGCGCCCGGCGCGATTACAATCGCACGTCGCTGCGCCGGAACTGGCTGCGTTTGCTGCTGCAAATGTGGAGGTCGCTGGTTTTCAGCAGCCCTTCAATCTGCGCATCGCCGGCACCAGCCACCAGACCGTCGGAGCCGCGGGAAAAATCTATGATGCCGCCTGGCTGCAGGTTTTTCAGGCGGACCAATTGCGGAGTCTCAATTACGGGAACCCTGCGAGCCCGCGCGCGGGCCGCCGCGTCATCGCTCAACATCTCCATGATCCAGCGGCCGATAATCCGACGCCGCCCGGCGCTCCGCTGGCCAGCACACAACTTGGTCCGGATGGTTCCGTGGCCATGCTCGTCCCCGCGCGCCGCGCAATATCCTGGCAGCTCACCGACACTAACAACACCGCGGTAGTGCGTGAACGATATTGGCTGACCTTTCAACCCGGAGAAATCCGCACCTGCGCGAGCTGTCACGGGATCAACGCGCTTGACCAGGCAAACCATCCGCCTCCCACGAACACTCCGCTGGCACTCATCCGATTGCTCAACCATTGGAAGACGAATATGACCCTGCAGCCCGTCACGGTGGGAAGCGCGGGCACGAACTATTTCCAAATCTCCTTCATCCGCCGACCGTCCGAAGCGG
>Ga0193692_1000213_pt1 | contig 14499 bp, 11 predicted proteins | sample L3a1metaG_FD_144917 | JGI IMG/M metagenome (GOLD analysis project Ga0193692, IMG submission 144917) | Soil microbial communities from a riparian zone of the East river system, Colorado, United States - L3a1 | ecosystem: Environmental > Terrestrial > Soil > Riparian zone | place: USA: East River... | reverse complement strand
GTTACTTTCACGTTTCCAAAACTACCTGCGTATAGAATAAGTAAAGCCGCGTTATGCGGCTTTACTTTTGAATCACGATTTTTTATTCTAAGGTTACCGCGAGTGTTTCTTCTTTCTTAATTGTAAAAGATTGGTTGAACACAAATCTTAAGGCTGATTCTTGATTTTTTTCAACTTCTCAATAATTACCTCCGAAGTCAGTTTTTAGTAGTCACTGTATAATTATTTTCGCGACCATCAAAACAAAAAAGTAAATGAATCTATCCGCTCCCTTCCACCTGCCCATCTTAAATATGAGTTTATCAAGATTCTTATTTGTTATTATCACTTGTGCATTTCTTTCCAGTTGTGCTTCGATTGTAAGTAAAACCAATTGGCCCGTTTCAATTGACTCTAAGCCTGAAGGTGTTCATGTTTCTATTATAAATAAAAGAGGCATAGAAGTATTTACAGGAAAAACTCCCCTTGTCACAAAACTTAAATCGGGAAGCGGCTACTTTACCAAAGAAAGCTACACAGTAGTTATGACCTATAATGGCATTGAAAAAAGAACGATCAATCTTGAGTGTTCAGTTAACGGTTGGTATTTCGGTAATCTCTTCATCGGAGGATTGATCGGTATGCTAATTGTTGATCCTGCAACCGGTGCGATGTACAGACTTGACAGAAAAGAAGTCTATGAAGTGTTCAAAGAGACTAGTACCAGTCTACTGAAGGTGCTTGATATAAATAATATTCCGCTTGAGTGGAAAACTAATTTAATCGAACTATAAAATAAACGATTCTATCTATGAAAACAAGTAAAGCCGCTTAGTGCGGCTTTACTTTTGATTACTGCGATTTTTTCTTCTTTTTTAATGTTCTTTCTTTTGCCTGTGCAAAAGAAAGAACGAAAGAAAAGCACACCGGCAATGATATACAGCCATTGCCGTCCCGATAGCTATCGGGATTGATTTAGCTTTTGCGCTACTATTATAATTTTTAATTGTTCAGGGATGTTTCTCAACTAACTCTCTTGTAATTAAAGAGTCTGCCGTTTCTCTAATTGTTATTATTCTTCCCACAAAAAGCTTATTACAACTATCTCTTGAAAGAAGAGTTTCAGCAAATTCTCCCGTAGGGCTAAACTGGCCTGTGACTTTGCTTTTACGTTTTTCATGCCACACACAAAAACAAAAACTGTTACAGTCAACTTTTGTGAATTGATAGGCTCCGTTTTCTTCTTTATATCTATTTGCCATGGACTCGGGAACTTCCCATGTGTAGTAATCATGGACTCCAATTTGCACCCGCCAGCAATATTTTTTTTCGCCACTCTTGTAAAACCAGTATAGCGGAAAAGCTTCTTCTGCTTCCGCCTTTGTTTTATCACATAAAATAAGACCCGGTGCATTCGTAGCCTTGCGGATCAAAAGCCTGCCAGCAACCTTTGCCATCCTTTTTACAATTACTAAAAAAGATGATCGTAAAAACAAACAAAATCAATTTCAATTTCATAAGCCTGCAACTATTTACAAGTTTTCAACAATTCTCTCCTGACACTCTCCTCAAAATAACAAGATTTTCTTAAAAATACCATAGAGCATTGGTGGGCTATACTTCAGGTATGGCGACAGTTCTGCACAAAACTTACCGGTAAAGAATTAACCTGTTGATCAATGCAATTATGGAAAATGTAATTTCGTTCATCTACAATAACAACCTTCATTATGAAAATACTTCTCTCTTTAACATTATTACAATTATCCATTTTTTTGCCTGGTCAGACACCAGGAAAAAGCCCCAATATCAATATAGATTCTTTGATCCTGGTAAAAGCTAAAGATGCGATTGGAAAACCCTTCCCAAACTTTGTTGCCAAAAATGAAAAAGGTAAAATCAATAATAAAAGTTTAATGGGGAAAGTAGTATTAATCAATTTTTGGTTTGAAGGTTGCCACCCTTGTCTTGCCGAATTTGACGCATTGAATGAACTCGCTCAAAAACTAAAAGGAAACAATGACTTTGAATTTATTTCTTTTACCTGGGATAATGCAGAAGCGATCAAAAGAGTAAAAGAAAAATATGAACTTCAGTTTAAAGTATTCCATGTCGACGACAAGGAATGTAGAAGGTTAAATCAAAACAACGGATACCCAACAACTATTATATTGGATAGAAAAGGGAAAATAAAATACTTAGTCTGTGGAGGAACAACTGATAAAGAAAAAGCAAAAGAATTTGTGATGACCACTTTACTTCCAGAGATCCAAAAAGAATTTTAGCTATTCTATAAATAAGTAAAAGCCGCACTAAGCGGCTTTATCTTCGGATTGCGATCTTTATTCTGAGATTACCACGAGTGTTTCTTCTTTCTTAATTGTATAAGATTGGTTGAACACAAATCCTTTGCCCAGAGCTTTAAAACTGATCCTTGAAGTTTCTTCTTTTGCTACTTTGTATCTCCTGGTAAAAGATCTTTCTGAAATAGATTCTTCAAACATGATATTTCCGTCATTATCCATGATCTTCAATGTGCATCCTTTAACAGGAACTTCAGAAAAAAGAAGATCAAATACCAGGAAACCATTTTCGATCCCCATAAACTGAACTTTGTTGGCTGCTTCTGTTTTCACATAATTTTCTGGCTGGCTTTGCGAAAAAGAAGAGCTGGCGCAAAAAGTAAAAAACACGACAATGATTGCTTTTAAGAACACGAATTTGATTGATTTCATAAAAAGGTTTTTGATTTTGATTTGATAAAACAAAATTCCAACACCACAGTTAACTGACTGTAAACTGCCAGTTAAATACAGATGATGTGATTATTCTCTTATTATGAAATTTTATTAGTTGTGATTTTTGTAACAGGTGGGGAAATAGAAAAGGTCTCACAAAGAGACCTTGATAAATGCTTTTTTAATTATTCCGTTTTTATCTACTGACTTTACGGTGAGCTTTAATTTTTCAGCACCTGGTTTATGAAAAACCTTGCAGTGAATTTTTTTTATATGGCCAATTTCTCTTTCTCCTTTAAATACGGCAACCGCATTTGAATCATGTTCATTGCTCTTATCAAGTTCAAATCTCAATTGATCGCCTTCTTTTAAAGTGCCGGAAGGTAATTTGTACGTGCTTAATCCTGCTAATTCAGTTAAAAAGTGTAAACCATTAACTGGATTGTAATCAGCCAAAAATTCAAAATTATCTGTTGGCTGTAATCCCTGTGTATGACCCAGCATATAAAATTTATCGTCTTTATGCTGTGGTTCTATTTCCCAGAAATCATAAAATGTTTGAATATCGGGTCGCTCTGATTTGATTAATCGTTGTGCGAAAATATCCAGCACATTTCCATTGTATGATTTTGTAATGTCTGAAAATTCAGTGTAGGGAGTAAATCCATCTGCATTTGCTTTTTCAACAGCCGGTGCATCGTAACAAAACTCAAACCTGCCATCAGATGTTTGTTGCAATAAACCCACAATATGCCGTCTGCTGCCCTGGCCTTTGCGCCAGCTTAAATATATTTTATCAAACTCTTTCATGTATCAATGCCTCCAAACGTTGGCGCCGTAAAGTTATTATTTTAAAGATAAGCTGCTTTCTGCTATCCGGAATTTTATAAACATTATGACTTTCGGGCACAGACCTGTCTATTTGCTGAACAATCCTTTCAATTTCCGGGCCGTTCCATTTTTCCAGCACTCTATTGATGATTCTTTTTACTGTTTCGTTGTATTCGGAATGAAGCAACTTCCGGATTAATTCGAAGTGGCTGAGTTTTTTATTTTCCCAATGAATTTCCGCTAACCCTTTATCAATATACCTGCTAAGCTCTTCATCTGAGTTTAAAAAATTTTTTACCCTATCCTCCAATAGTTCACGACCCAGACTGCTGCCACTATCATAAATCGGGGCCATTCTGATTTGAGGGATATAAAGTTGCTTTGGCATTTTTTTTCCTTTTTCTTTCCTTTCTTTATGAATTTGCCCGACTTGTTTTTGAAACCATTTGAGCAACCATCTCCAAAAACGATTTAACTTACTCATGGCGTCTGCATCTTCCATTTTCTGTATCGCTTCATGCATCGGCCATGACTTATTAATAAAAGCCCAGTTTTCCTGGTGCCTGTCACCATTGCCAATCAACGCATCAAATATTATTATCTCAATAACGTTTTCAATCTCATCCTTTAACTTTGCGTTTTCGAGAGAATTTTCTATCAACTGAAAAGTGTATCGGTCCTGGTGACTTTTTTCAGATGGATCGTAGGTTGGTGCAAATGCCTGTAAATACTTTACCCCTTCAATCAATTCTTCTTCTTCAGAATTTATCATAGATTCACTGATGCAGCCCATCACTTCATTATAGACTGCAATATCATATTTCAGCATATTAAAACCGAGCAGTGTGCCTGCTTCATAAGCAATAACTTCACTCCAGAATTCGAAGTGATAATCTTTTCCGGTTTTTAATTGAGAACGTTTGAAATAATAAAATTTTCCATCTGGTGACTGTAAGTATTTTTTTGCACGGGTGCCGCCAGTACTAAACCATGGTTGCTCATTCCATTCATCTGTTATGGTAAATAGTTGAGGCATTTTTTTGTTTTACTCTTCTGCTGCCATACTCACCACATCATTTTCTTTATAAGCAGTTGCACTTTTATCTGGGCCCCACACTTTAGCTATCCTGTCTTTTATTTTTTGTTCAAAAATTTCTATGAGTTTTTTATTGCCATTAACCAATGTCTGCTCTTTTTCAATTTGAGAAACGATTTGACGTTGGGTTTTAATTGAAGGTAAAGGAACAGTGATTAGTTTCAATTCTTTTCCTGATATAAAAGGCATCGTACTTGTAGAAGATTTACTTAAAACCACACTTCTCAGAAAATCAGTATTCAAAATGTTTTTCAAATAATTTTTGTCAATTCTTTCACGGTCATTAATTATTAGTCTCAAGACATTCCATGAAAATGTACTCGGCTCATCATTTTCAAGAATTGATGCATACCCAAATCTCGCCCCAATGTTAGAGTATAATACGTCATCTGTATTTGGTTTATACTTGGCTTCTATTGTCTCGTACTCATCTGGAGAGATATATTTCAGTTTATCATAGTTAACTGAACCTAAATAAATATTGTTTGCTTGCAATACTTTTATACCACTTGCTACATAATTCAGCTTATCAACTGCTGTATTAATTCCTTGCACAAAAGTTGTTAAATCTCCCAACTCTACCGTTTCCCAACCCGGATCAATAGCAATATTGGGTTTGTAGTTTTCTACTACCGCTTTGGCGCCATCTATTATTTTTTGATAGCCTTCTATTTCGGCCACGATTTCTTCTTGTTCGGATAAGGGGGGAATGGGGATTTTTAAAGATGCGACATCTGTTTGATTTATGCTTGGATAAGATCCTTTACCCATCATGGAAATCATTTGGTCAACCATGTTATCAGAAAACAGATTATAAAATAGAAATTTAGAATTCAATTTATCCATTACTCGAAGCACAGCAAACCCTGTTGATGCAACTGTATTGTTGGGCGGCTCTTGAATAAATCCAAACGCTTTCAAATTAGGTCTTACAGTTGATAATATAATGTCGCTATTTATCACTTTTCGTTTTGCTCTTGAAGGGGCCTCATTAGTCTTAATTATATTGTCGTAATTGACTTTCCCAGTTCCGTTTTCTACTGATGAAATATCTAAATAAATAAATGTATCAGTATTATAAGAGGAAGGCTCAGTTGCTTCAGGATTTATTTCGCAAACTTCATCAAGTGTTAGAAATGGATATTCTGAACTTAAAACACTTGCAGTTTTATATCTCTCACCACTCAAATTATAATCACCATTCTTTGCGATTTCTTTTTTGGAAACAGCGTGGGCTAACGTTGATCTTTCAAAATTTCCTTCCTTGAATTGTTGAATAGCTTCAACGGCCTCTCCTAACTGGGTTCCTTTTACAGCAGCTCGCTGTGCACCTAATCCATAACCATCATTATCAATTTTTATAAAGAGTATTTCATTTCTTTTTTTTGATAGCTCCTTATCCATTAATAAAATAGATGTCTTTACACCGCTATATGGATTGAACACACCGGCGGGCAAGCTCGCCACAGCATAGAGATAATTTTCTACCAGCATTTTTCGTAAATCTTTATATGCTATTCCGCTTTGAAATATTACTCCTTCCGGTACAATAATACCGGCCCTTCCTTTAGGACTTAAGTGTTCGGCTATATAATCCACAAACAATACTTCGCTGCGATTGCTGCTGATAGAAAATTTTTTATGTGGTCGTATACCCCCTTTAGGACTCATGAATGGCGGGTTAGCCAGTATCACATCAAAGCTTTCATTCCAACGATCTTCACTGGTGAGTGTATCGTATTCGTGAATATGCGGATCGGAGAAACCATGCAGGTAAAGGTTTACCAAACTCAGCCTCACCATGTCAGGTGAAATATCATAGCCAACAAAATTCTGAATGAGTTTTTTTCTTTCATCCGGAGTAATGCCTTTTTTATTTTTTTCTTTGATATGCTTAAAAGCAGAAATTAAAAACCCAGCTGTACCACATGCCGGATCGAGTATGGTATCTGTTTTGCCAGGATCAACTACCGCTACTATAAAATCAATGATGTGCCTTGGTGTCCGAAACTGTCCTGCATCTCCCTGCGAGCCCATAACGGAAAGCAGGTATTCAAAGGCATCACCTAATTTTTCGCTGTGTGAATATTCAAATTCATTAATGGTTTTTAAAAACAGTTTCAGCGTTTCGGGATCCCTGTAAGGAAGAAAAGCATTTTTAAAAATATTTCTGAAGAGCGGGGGGATGTTTGGATTTTTATCCATGCTTACGATAGCCTCTGAATAGAGCCGCAGCATTTCTGTTGCCGTCACTTTTGTATTGAATAAATTATCCCAACTGTATAGTGCAAAAGGAACTGTTTTCTTTTTCTTTGGATCATCCGGATCAGGAATTGTGTAATTGGTAAAGAACTTTGCTTTGCCTCCAAGTTCAATGGCTTCCTTATCCATATCATCCATAAACTTATAAATAAGAGCAATGGTGATCTGCTCTATCTGCGCTTTAGGGTCGGGAAGTTTACCAACAAGTATATCCCTGCAATCGTCTATTCTTTTTTTGGTAGCGGTATCTAACATGATAATTTTTTATGCAACAAACTGTTCCAGTTTGATATAGTCTTTAATATATAATGGTATTACTTCCCTGTATTTGGGGGTCACTTCTTTAAACTGTGCAATGGTTAATGTTGGATTGGTTTGCAAAGCATGAAAATCTTTTGCTTCAATTATCTTTCGAATATCCTGGTCAACGATATAGGCTTTGAAAAAATATTTCAATGCCCGGATATTAACATCTTCTTCCGGCGGGTAGATAGAAATAAATTTATCAAACTCTTCTTCCAGCAGTTCGTCCTTTGATTTAAACTTTGGAATGATTCCAAATATTTTCTCCACCACTTCACGAATGGAAATCTTGCGGTCTATATGCGCTGCCTTTCTCAACTTTTCCAGGTTGAAGTATTCTTCGGGCTTATCAAAAATTTCGTGCTGTATGTGACTGACCACATGCTCCCAATTGCCTAACTCCACATGCTTTTTTATAACGTCGTCCATAATGATGCGGTCTTCAAAATGTTTGAACAACATGCGATCAATCTTCATTCCTTCAAGGCCAATCTGTTCTTCTTTCACCTGGGATAAAATATCAGGCAATGAACTATCATATTTATCAATATTAACGCCACTATCGCCACCTGTGCCCCCGCCTTCGTATGGCTTTGGTAAGTTTAATTTTTCATCATAGTCAAACTTTTCTTCAAAGTATTCGCAGTTTGCAAAGAAATCGAACAGTTTGAAAATTGTTTTTTCATGTTTCATTGTTTCCTCTTCGCCTAATTCATTTTTATGCTTGAATTCAAATGTATTTTTCCTAGTTCCTCTTCCTTTTATCTGCACGAAATCAGCAGGGCTAAATATAGGCCTCATCATGCAAAGGTTTAAAAGATCAGGACAATCATAACCTGTTGTCATCATACCCACTGTTACGCATATTCTTGTTTTGGATGATTTATAACCTTCAAGCCAGTTTGTTTTTCCGTTCAGGTTGTTATTTGTAAAATTGATCGTCATTTGTTGCGAATCACCTACCTGTGATGTGACCTGTACTGCAAAATCAGAGTTGTATTTACCGGGAAAAAGCTGTTCTGCGTATTCATTCAATATCTCGGTTAACTTTCTTGCATGGTTCTGGCTAACTGCAAAAACAATTGTTTTACCTATTTCATTTGTTATTGGGTCACGAAGTGCATGTTCTAAAAATGTTTGACAAAAAACTCTGTTGGTTTTATTGGAAAAAAATTTCTTTTCAAAGTCTCTTGAAATAAATGTTTCTGTTTCTTCACCTTCTTCAGTTGTTACAGTAACCGCATAACCTTCATCTGAAAGCAACTGTGTGGTGATTTCTGTACGTGCATCTAATACTCTTGGATTAATAAGGAATCCATCTTTTACCCCATCTAATAATGAATACCTAAAAGTTGGTTCGCCACCTTCACAGCCAAACGTTGTATAAGTATCTCTCAGCATTCTTCTTTCAATTTCCCTGGGATCATTCTCTTTTACTTTTTCTATATCTACACTTTTTAAATAGTCTTTGGGAGTTGCTGTTAATCCTAATTTATATCCATGAAAATATTCAAATACAGCTCTTGCATTTCCAGAAATAGAACGATGCGATTCATCAGAAATAATTAAATCAAAATCGGTTGGCAAAAAGTCATAACGGTATTTGTTATTAAACATCAGAGATTGAATGGTTGTAACAACTATATCTGCTTTTCGCCAATCACTTTTATGATCTTTGAATATGTATGTTGTGTAATCTGGTTTTAAATTATTGCTAAAAGCTTTCCATGCCTGGTCCTCTAGTTCTAACCGGTCAACAAGGAATAACACCCGTCTTGCATTCTGCGTACGAAGAAACAAACGAATAACAGCTGCCGATGTTAAGGTTTTACCTGTACCTGTTGCCATTTCAAAAAGAAAACGATCTTTTCCTTTTCTAACTGCCTTTTGTAATGCTACGATTGCATTTAGCTGGTATTTCCTGAGAAAGCGAAGTCCATTTGTCCAGATGAAATCCTTACTGTTTTCAATGTTGCCATTCCACCCCGGCCTTTGTGCATAGTCGGGCATTTGCACTGTAACTATATAATCTTTTTCTACAGATTCATTAGCCAATGCTTGTCGATCGGGATTCCATTCTTTGATGGCACCGATCTCTCCGGCTGAAGGAAATGTATAGATTGGTTTGGGATTGCCATTTTTTAAATCCCATAGATAATGAACAATACCGTTTGACAGAATTATAAACTGTGCACCAACAGTATTTGCATATTTTCTTGCCTGTTCTTTAGCTACCAGTGGATGAAGACTTTCTTTTTTTGCTTCAAGAACGCAATAAGGTTTGTTATTGCTATCAACCAATAAAAAATCTAAAGAACCATTTTTTGTTTTTTCATAATCGTTACCCCAAGCATCAAGTTCTTGTTGGGTAATCCTGACATGATTTTCCAGTAAAATATTTGCTGGCCCTTTATCATCATCAAAGAAACGCCAGCCTGCTTCCTCAAGCAGTTTGTTGATTTTAATTCTTGCTTTTGCTTCGGTACTCATTAGGTGGCATCGAAAATAATGAAAGGAAATAACAAAGACCAATCCTAATCAGATTGGCCTTACAATAAAGATATAAAAAGTGAAGTAGAAATACAGAACGCACATAATGCAGCTTATCACCTGAAATATCTCATCAAGATTTGAAACGGTCCCTTTTTAGCTTATCAATGAGCCATCACTATGGTTTTTGTCCTCCGGGAATTTGAAACGGCATAGCCATTTGTACCTGTGCTTCGTTTTCAACATAAGCAATACTCAAATGGTTCTCTACTATTTTCGATGCTCGTGAATTTGAAAAAGTATGCATGAATGCATGGTGTGATGTAAGAATGTGATCCTGCAATTCATTATCGGCTTCCATATCAATTATTGAAACCCCAATAGAGGAACACTTTTCTTTTGAAATATGCCTTGCATGGGATTTATGTGTTTTATGATCACTGAACTCTTTCAATATCTTTTTTGCTTTAGCGCCATCGCCGCCACACATATTCCTGGTAAGCCAATCTTCGGCTAATTTTTCAGACCAGTCAATAGCATGTTGACAAGCTCCTAAAAAAGTGGGATGATATTTTGATATGATCACTTGCCATAAAGGTGCAGAACTTGGGTTGGCTCTTATATCTTTCTTTGCCTGTTCAAACTCATCCAAAACTGCCTGGCATGCAATTCCTCCCATTTGAGGATCAATGGGTCCTAAGTTTGATTGCTTTCCCATCATTATTTCCTTACATGATAAAGCAATAAGAGTTCCTGCTGACATTGATATCTGAGGAATAATTGCCCGGATATCTTTACCAAACATAGAATGCAGATAATCCACTATACTTTCGGTTGCAGCCAAATCACCACCGGGAGTATGTAAAATAAGATCAAGGCCCTTTGTTCTGTCAAGCTTATGTATGTTGACCATAAAGGCATTCTTGTCTTTGTCATTTACTATTGCATCTGCGGGATTTCGACCCTGGAGCCAACCGGAATAATAAGCAATTACATTTCTCCCAGTCTTTGCACTGATCTTTGCCAAATATTTTCGCCTGACGGTATCGAGGGCGGCTTTGTTACCTTTTTTATTTTCCTCTTGAATTTCTTCAAGTACTTCTTTCCAATTCGGCATTTTAATTACTGGCTTACAAAAGTGGTGTTAGATGATGTGGCTCCTGAAGAAGACTCCTTATATAACGAGAACTTAACAAAGAAATCGCCCGGTGCTACCCATTGCTGCTCGTTGTTTTGATAAGCAGGCCTTTGAAAATTTTTCATGACTTTGTTATATTCTTTTTCAAAGTCCCTGGGCTTTTGCTTTTTTGCTGCTTTGGCCATAAGGTTTATTTGAGGAGTGCAAAGATACGAAGTATCAGAGGGTTTTGATGACTACAAGAGTAGCAATTATCAGGCAATTGTCAAAATTATTCGTGATAATTGGTTGTCTGAAAATTAACCACGCCACTTAAATCTATTACTTCAGGGTTTCCGGTGTTCCCTTGGCCTTCATTTCAATTTTTATCCTGCCGCCATTTTCACCGGAATATTTGCCATCTAACTTTATTTCATTCTTTCCCTGTGCAAGTACTGGTAAAGGTTTCTCAATAGTTTGTAGTAACTGCCATTGGCTATTGTAAAGTTTTATCGTCTTGCCATCGCAGTATAAAATTTGTTTTTGTTTCAAATTTACCGGCAGCAACAAAGGATCCTGCTGATTAACAGAAATGCTCAGCTCATCAAACGTTGTATTCGGATCGCTTTCCTTATCATTCATCATCGTAATGATAAATGTAAATGGCTTTGCCGCCGCAGGGTTATCAAATTGAAAAGATGAATAGGTTGGTTCGCCGGGTTGTTTTATTTTTTGCTCGTGCTGGTAATAAGAATTGTACACCGGTACCAGGTCATATTCACCTTTGGCATTCACCTGCAAATGAAATTCATTCTTTGTATCCTGTAATTTCAGCTTCTGCGATTCTGTAAAAAGGCCGTGCTGCCGCACATTTTCCCATAGTTTTATAGCATTCAGTATTTCGTCTTTGCGGCCATGCTTCTTAATTGTTTCAATGCTGGTGGACAAACCAAAGCCAGCATCGAAACCGGCGCCACGGGCCAGCATCCATTCAATATCTTCAATAGATGTTTCTGCTTTCAAACTAAACCAACCGAGCATCGAAGGCATTAAGTTGCGGCGATAGAACTGTTGATTTTTCAAACGCAGCTGCAATTGGCTTTCCCTGAAACCTGCATACCATGGTTCGCCCCAGTTCATGCGGGTGTACACATGCCAGAAATAATGACCGGGATTGCTGGCATCATTGATCACTTTTCCTTTTAATTCGGGTTTCAAATTATCAAACCATGTTTTGGTAAAAAGCTGTTTACCATAATCACCCATGCCTTCACTCCAGCAACCTTCTAACCCGTCGAAGGAAATTTGCATCAGGCCGGTTTCATTAAACAAGCGGGCAATCGTTTTGGCGATCTCCTGATCCAGCTCATGATTGCCTAAAAAAACCTGGTAAGCATGATCCATCAGTTTGCCAATGCTATCATTGGTTTTATGACTCATTGCCTGTGTACCAAAAGCTCCTCGCTGGCAATTCAATAACTTCCATGGAGCAGATGCGGAAATACTTGTATATCGAATGATCTCATTACCTACAACAGCAGCTTTCAATGTATTGTTCTCAAATTGATTGAAAAAATCGGGGTATTTGATGGTAATTTCTTTTGCAGCTTCATCAATATTTTCTGTTAGCTGTGAAACCCCAACCTTTGCCAGCCGTTTATCAGGAACCGGTGTTACATAAGGGTCGTTTGTAGTAATAAAATTTGATAGCGTATGAACACCCAGTTTAATATTCTGCGCTTTTGCTTTTTCAACACAAGCTTTCAGGCTTGACCAGTTGTTTGGAAATTCTTTGCTGTTGAGTTTAAAATGTCCCCATGTTTCAAATGGACCTTCATGATATAAATAATTCAATCCTGCCTGTTGTGTGAAAGCGATTGCTTCCTGCAAATTGCTTTCACCGAAACTCATGATCAAATACGACTCGGTGGATTTTCTGTTTTGTTTGCCCCACACGCCATCGATCATTGGATGCGGCAGATTTTCTTTTAACTCTATTGTTGAAATAACATTCAACACTTGCGGTGTAGCTACACCAAATATTCCCAGCTTACTGCCGATAACGCCACCATCATCCTTATATGCCGGCGCCACATAACGGGCATGACTCCAGTTTTCTATTACACGATCTTTATTTCGGTTGCGGCAATAAGCCTGCAACCCACTTCCGTAAGGCATGTGTTTGGCAACATCACCCCTGTATAATTGTTTATCCAGGTCATCTTTCACCACATCAACTTTATTTCCCCCGGCAAATACATCATAAGAAGGTTGTATATCGCTTTCAGCAGTTGGATAACCGCCCAATGTTTTTATATTCAATGCCTGTATGCCAATAGCAAATTCTTTATTGCGTACAACACCAACCACTTCGCCGATCGTATCTCCAATGATAGTTGGATAGGGCCCCCATAAGATCAACTCAGCATCTGCTGCATTTGTCAGTTGCTTTAATTCAAAGCTGATATAGTCAGGCTGCTGATCTACTTTAATGGTGGCCGCAGTGTTATCAATAAAGGAAAGAATGATCTCCGAAGATTGACTTTTCCAATGCAGGCTAAAGGGTTTAATGATCTTACCTTTTCTTCTTACACTTAATAAAAAGGATGTATCGGCGGATGCTAAATAATTTTTATTCGCTGACTTGTCAAGCATTTCGGTCATCTTGCCGCTTTGGTCAAAACTTAATTTGAAATGTTTGGTTTGTAAAGAAACCTGTGAATGCACATCACATGCAAATAATATTACCAGGATAAAAGCAAGATATTTTTTAAGCTTATATGAGATCATATTATCAATTTGAAATTTCAACCACGAAGTCACAAAGTCACGAAGAAACACAAAGTTGACTTCGTGAAACTTTGTGCCTTAGAGTCTTTGTGGTTTAATTTTATTTTCAGATCTTTTTTGAAGGATCATTTAAAATAACCGGGTCCTTGTATTGTTCTTTCTTTTCTTTCAGCTTCTTCATCATCATCTCCTGCACTTTTTTGTAAGCTGGTTGATCGTACACGTTGTTCATTTCGCTTTTATCTTTTTCAAGATCATACAATTCCCATTCATTGTTCTCATAAAAATATATCAGCTTGTATCGTTCTGTTCTTACACCAATTTGCTTTGCCACTTTGTGTTCCTGGTTCTCATAAAAATGATAATACACTGCATCACGAAAATCTCCTTTCTGTTGACCTTTCAATACCGGTGCAAAACTTTTTCCCTGCATGTCTGCGGGGATCTTCACACCCGCCATATCTAAAATAGTTTCGGCAAAATCAAGATTCATCACCATCTGGTTACTTGTTGATTTTTTAGTAGTGACTCCCGGCCATTTTATGATCAGCGTGGTACGGAATGATTCTTCATACATCCATCGTTTATCAAACCAGCCATGTTCGCCTAAATAAAATCCCTGGTCTGAAGTATAAATAACAATTGTATTTTCCTCCAGACCGTTTTGTTTTAAATAATCCATCAGCCTGCCCACATTATCATCTACACTCTGTACGCAGCGGAGATAATCTCTCATATAACGTTGATATTTCCAGATAGCAAGTTCTTTTCCACTCAGATGGGCTTTATTAAATTGTTCAATGATTGGGTTATAGGCATCATCCCATTTTTTTCGTTGTTCCGGTGTAAGGCGATTGAGCGGACCTTGCAATGACGGACCGGGTCCTGTTTTT
>Ga0193692_1000212_pt1 | contig 14507 bp, 9 predicted proteins | sample L3a1metaG_FD_144917 | JGI IMG/M metagenome (GOLD analysis project Ga0193692, IMG submission 144917) | Soil microbial communities from a riparian zone of the East river system, Colorado, United States - L3a1 | ecosystem: Environmental > Terrestrial > Soil > Riparian zone | place: USA: East River... | reverse complement strand
TGAATTCGAACTGTACCTTCCCTCCCGGATGGACTTTCGGGCTGCTTTGCACTATCTCTCCCAGTTGCTTCAGCTGTGCCCGCACCGATGAGACATTGATCCCCCTCGTATCGCGGTCTGTTGCTGGCGAGAAAAGGACTTTCCACAATGGTATCCCTCGTCTCGCCGCGGCCAGCATTCGATCTTCGGCAGTCGATCGGCCCCCGTTGGACGATGTCATTGTAGGTCCGCGCGTGAGGTTGGCCAGGCGCGCTGCAAGCGTTCCGGCATCGGGCGGCGTCTTCCCATCGCGATGACCCCCAACAAGCTCCTCGATCGTGCTGGTGGCTGCCAGCAACGCATCGATCCCTTCGTTGCTCACGGTCAGTTCGTTCCGGGAAAGCGCCCTCAGGTAATCCTCCGTTTGATGCGCAAAACCCTCCGGCGCCGGTAACCCGGCCATCCCAAGGATCCCTTTCAGCGAATGAAAACTCCGGAACAGCGATTCCAGCGCCGAAGTCCTTCCAGCCTCGGTTCTTTCACTCTCCAGCTGTAACACCGCGCGCCGGATATCCCGAAGATGGTCTTCGCACTCCGCATAGAAATCGTCCATGAAGCTGGACCTTGGAGAAGTATCGATTGCCATAATTCAGTGCGGCGGCGCTTCGGCTGGTTGAGCGATCCACACGGGCGCAGCGGCGTCAGCAGAATGTTTGGCAGAAATAATTCATTGCGATTTCCCTGGGCTCGTCAGGAAAAACAGTGGTTCGACCAACCAAAATGCACGTAAATTTAGACGCAAAGCCTAAGACATCATAGGCAACGGGATATAGGGTGAGGACCTACCGGAGCGCACACTGACATTGTCGCGCAGGTTCCCGTCGTCTTGCCCTTGCTCCCGGGCTTCGGAAGCCATCGGGCTGGGTGAGGGCGATTTCAACCGGGCTGCTCGCTGATGTAAACTAGCGCGCGCGTTACTGCTCCCTCTCCTCGGGGGACCACGGATCGCGAAGAGATCGTTTCGTTCGGGGCACCTATATAGTGGCGGGCTTGGGAAGCCATTGGGCCGGGGTGAGGGCGGGCTACCCTCAGCGCAGCTCACTTTTTCCCCTCCCTCCGTATTTGGAAATCCTCGACACTCCGCACTCAAAATCCGACACTTCGCCCGCGCCATGCCTTCTCCTGCTATTCGTCGATTTATTTCGGCATTTCTGCTGGCACTCGCCACTGCGGCGGAAGGCGCCGACGACTACGAACTCACTCCTGATTCGCTGCCGCAATCCGGTGTGCCTCAAGGCGTCGTCACAAAATTCACATGGGCGGAAAGCAGGATTTTCACGAACACCACCCGTTCCTGGTGGACCTACGTTCCTGCCCAATACAACCCCGCTCAACCCGCCTGTCTCATGGTCTTTCAGGATGGCGGCGGCTACGTGAAAACGACCAATAGCTCCTACCGCGTGCCCGTCGTATTCGACAATCTCATCCATAAGAAAGAAATGCCCGTCACCATTGGCCTCTTTATCGATCCCGGCGATTTGCCCGCGAAGCCAGGTGAAGGACCTCGCCTCCGCCCGGATGGCACCACCAACACCTCGCCCCGCAACCGCAGCTTCGAATACGATTCATTGGGGGACGCCTATTCCCGGTTCCTGCTCGAGGAAATCCTCCCGCAGATCGAATCCAAATATAACATCACGAAAGATCCGGAAGGCCGTGCTATCTGCGGTGCAAGCTCGGGCGCCATCTGTGCCTGGACAGTCGCATGGGAACGCCCCGATCAATTCCGCAGAGTTCTTAGCGCCATTGGCAGCTTCACAAACATTAAGGGCGGCCATGTTTATCCCTCGCTCATTCGTAAGACCGAGCGCAAACCGATCCGTATTTTCCTTCAGGACGGATCCAACGACCTCGATAACCAATTCGGTAACTGGCCCTTGGCCAATCAGCAAATGGCTGCCGCCCTGAAATTCTCCGGATACGATTACAAATTCGTCTTTGGCGATGGCGCCCACACTGGCAAACATGGCGGTGCCATTTTCCCCGATGCCCTCCGCTGGCTCTGGCGCGACTATCAGAAGTAACCCATGCAAACTGCCTCAACGAATTTCTATCGCCAACCGATCTGGCGAAGCTTTTGGAGTGCGTGCGCTGCTGCGCCGCTTTCGATACTTTATGAACCAGTTTGCTCTTGATAACACGAAAGGGCGCGTTGCGGTTCCCTCTCCCTGGGGGAGAGGGCAGGGTGAGGGCGGATTCCGTCAGCGTAGCTCATTCTTCTCCTGTCTGAACTTTCCTGGGGGACCACGGATCGCTGAGAGATCGTCTCGTTCGGGGCACCTATATAGCGGCGGGCTTGGGAAGCCATTGGGCCGGGGTGAGGGCGGACTCCCTCAGCGCAGCTCACTCTTCCGCAACGCGCTTTGCCTCCTCTTAATCCATTTCTCCGTTTTCATCCTCTCCGCCGCCGACAACTATAAACTCGGCGACGACTCCATGCCTCACGAGAACGTCCCACACGGCGACATGGCTCACGCCAAAATCGAGAGCAAAATCTTTCCCGGCACGGTGCGCGATTATTGGATATACCTCCCCAAACAATACGACGGATCGACTCCCGCCTGCCTGATGGTTTTCCAGGACGGCGGTTCCTACATGGGCACAAACGGACAGTTTAGAGCGCTCACCGTCTTCGATAATCTCATCCACAAAAAAGAGATGCCTGTCACCATAGGACTGTTTGTGAATCCCGGAGAAGTGCCGCCCGCTGAGCCGGGTCAGAAGGCCCGTAGCAATCGCAGCTACGAATACGATTCACTCGGCGATTTGTATACCCACTTTCTCGTCGAGGAATTGCTTCCCATCGTGGAAAAGAAATACAAAATCACCACCGATCCCGATGGCCGCGCCATCGGCGGTATCAGTTCCGGGGCCATTTGCGCATGGACGGTCGCCTGGGAACGGCCCGATCTATTCCACAAAGTCCTCAGTCATGTCGGCAGTTTCACCAATATTCGGGACGGCAACAATTATCCTGCCCTCATCCGCAAATCTGAAAAGAAGCCTATTCGCGTCTTCCACCAGGAAATGGCTGCCGCACTCAAATTCAAAGGCTACGACTACAAGTTCGAGTTCGGAGACGGCGGCCACAATGGCAAGCATGGCGGCGCCATCCTCCCAGACTCCCTCCGCTGGCTCTGGCGCGACTATGCAAAACAATAACGAGGTAGGGCGTGGGCTCCGTCGCGCGCCGCAGGTTGCTTTTGGCAAGGCAGGACGACGCGGTGCACGAACGCAAATGTGTTGTCGCATCCGAAGCGCGTCCACGAACCTCGCGAAGCGTGTGGAGTGCGGTCGCTTGCTACCGCTTTTCCGAATCCGTCGCGTGCAACTTTCAGATCCATTGTTATTGACCAAGTTGCACTTCACTAACCAGGACGCTCGTTGTTACTCCCTCTCCTCGGGGAGAAAATTGCCCAACGCGAGCCGTTGCGCATTGAACCCCCGAACGGTGGTGAAGCGAATCCCTCTCCTCCTCGAGCGAGGACCACGGATCGCGAAGAGATCGTTTCGTTTGGGGCACCTATGTAGTGGCGGGCTTGGGAAGCCATTGGGCAGGGTGAGGAGTCGATTCGGTTCGTGGGGGAGCGTCGCGGTGAGGGCGGACTTCCTTCAGCGCAGCTCATTTTTTTGCCGTGCAAACTTTCAGACCGTTGCTCCTCCCTCTCCTTGGGGGAGAGGGCAGGGTGAGGGCGGACTCCATCAGCGCAGCTCATTTTAATGCTCCCATCGCAACTTCCCTTATGAAACTTTCTTCCATCATTTTCCTTCTCCTTACCACCATCGCCCTTCACGCCCAAAACCTTGCTGGCGACATGGCCCTTTCCCTCGTCCTCATCGATGGCGAAGATTGGCAAGTCGTCGCCTCGGGTTACCAATTCACCGACGCCCCTTGTGCCGACGCTGACGGCAACTTCTATTTCTCCGACGTCGCCAAAGGTACCAACATTTTCAAGATTGGCGCGGACGGAAAAGTTGTTCCCTTTATTGCCAACGCTCCGAAGATTTCCGGGTTGAAATTCGGCCCGGACGGTCGTCTCTATGCCTGTCAGGGCGGACTCAAGCGATTGCTCGCCTTCGAAATCCCTTCCGGCAAACAAACCGTCATCGCCGAAGGCGTCGAACCCAACGACCTCGCCGTCACGCGCAAAGGCACTATCTACATCACGGAAACCTCCAAAAAGCAGGTCACTCTCATAGCGACTGACGGAAAGGTGCGCCCGGTAGACGTTGGCATTACCGCTCCCAATGGCCTGACTCTCTCACCGGATCAAGGCACGTTGGTTGTCTCCGATTCCCGCGGCACCAATCTCTGGGCCTTCCGCATCGAAAAGGATGGTTCGCTTTCGGCCAAAGAGCCGTACATGAATGTGCGTGCCCCTCTCGATAAGCCCGGCATCTCTTCAGGCGACGGCATGACCACCGATAGCGCCGGTCGTTACTACGTCGCGAGTGCTGTCGGTCTGCAGATGTTCGACAGCACCGGGCGATTAGGTGGCGTCATAGCAAAACCCCAGAACAAATTCCTTTCCAGCGCCGGCTTTGCGGGCCCTGATCTCCAATACCTTTACGTCACCTCCGCTGACAAAATCTTCCGCCGTAAAACCAAAGCCCGCGGCGTCCTCTTCTTTAAGTAATTAGCTCGTTCTCGTCCTTCGTCCTCGCGTTCAGAGTTGCCAAAGAATCAGCTACGGCGACACTGGGAGCATGAATTCTCCGCACTTCTTCTCCTCGGATGAATCTCCCATCAGCCGCCGCGACGCTCTCAAAACCACTTTCGTCGCCGCGACCGCGGCCGCTCTCACTGGCGGCCGCGTCCAGTCCGCCGACGCCCCGAAGCTCGATGAGCGCCGCCTTTCATCGAAGCGCTACGACATGAAGAAATCGATCAATCTCTGGGCGTTCCCATATCCAGAGAAGATGTCGCTGCGCGAATGCCTTCAACTCGCCAAAGATGCGGGCTTCGACGGCATCGAACTCAACTACGACCTCGACAACGATCTTTCGCCCAAAGCCGGCACAGCCGAGTACCAGGCTATTCGCAAGATGGCCGATCAAATCGGCATCGCCATCAGCGGCCTCTGTTCTTTCCTCTTCTGGCCCTATCCGCTGAGCAGCAATGATCCCGTCAAACGCGCCCGCGGCCTCGAACTAGCCGGGAAAATCGCCCAGGCGGCTCACGATCTTGGTGTCGAAAATGTCCTCGTCGTGCCCGGTGCCGTTCACATTCCCTGGCGCACCGATCACGAACCGGTTCCCAACGCCATTTGCGATCAACGCGCCCGCGAAGCCGTCCGCACCCTGCTGCCCCAGGCCGAAAAACTCGGCGTCTATCTCAACATCGAGAACATCTTCTTCAACGGCTACCTCATGACCCCGATGGAGATGGCGGAATTCGTCGACAGCTTCAAGAGCGACCACGTCCGCGTTCATTTCGATACCGGCAACATCATGATGTTCCAGTTTCCGGAGCACTGGATTTCCGTCCTCGGCAAACGGATCAAAAACATCCACTTCAAGGAGTACACCAAGAAAGGAACTGACTTCTCCATCGAATCATTCCGCCCGCTCCTCGACGGCACCACCAATTGGCCCGGCGTCATGGAAGCGCTCGATCAGGCGAACTACCGCGGCTATCTCACCTTCGAATACTTCCACCCCTTCCAACACTATCCCGAAGCCCTCGTCTACCAGACCAGCGACGCATTGGACCGAATGTTGGGAAAACGTCGAAACGTTTAAGCACTCTTATCATTTCGCGGTTGGCAAATCCGCGACGTCTGCACTTTGCATTCTCACTCTGCATTTCGGGTACCCCAACGGGGTAAACGAGTATAGCCTGGGGTTGACGCGCCTCGTTCTCTCCTCTGATTGCGCGTGCACCCTGGGTTCGTCGTCCCGTGCGGTTTATCTCCTCTCCCCCACGCCGCGTGGGGGAGAGGACCAAGGTGAGGGGGATTCTCGTGCGAAGAGGCTCACGGCGTAGTTCGTTTTTTTGCGTGCGCTTATCGGTAAACATCGCGTGCTCTTTATACAAAGCATTGCATACAGAACCGGGAAATTCCCGCGTTCCATCTTCCTTCACCCTTTAGCACTTCGCCCCACTTCAGAAATCCTCGAATCCGTCGATTATTCACACTGTGATCGAGAACATCAGTCAGCCGATTTGGCGCCCTGTTCAGAATCGATAGAAAGGAGCGCGATGGAAGAATTCTTTGTAATCGCACGAGTCATCCTTCGGAAGCCAAAGGATTCCGATGGCGACACGCACGTCGGCTATTTCATCAACATCGGCGTCAGCGCATTGACCAAACGCGGTGTTAAATTGCTGGTGGAGCAGGCAGTTCAGGATGGCCGCATTGACTGGGCTGACAGTGAGTGGTTCGACCCGCGCACTCTCGATCCTGAAATCGCCCGGTTTAGGGTGGAAGCAAAAGCCCCGATCATTTGGTACAAATCCGAGCGTATACTCTTTCCCGCCGACAAGGAGTGATCGGCTTCGAGCGAAGAAGCTCAACGCCTCGGATCTTCAAGGCCCGCCCGAATCTCGCGCCAGCGTGTGGAGTGCGTGTCGCTTGCTACCGCTTTTCCTCAGAGTTGCGGTTCCAACTGTTGCATAAGAGACCGGCTCGAATCCTCCCGTCGCACGCAGTCGGCGGCTTCCTCTAGCGAGCCCGCTGGCTATTGACTACTGAGCGGGCGGCGGAACGGAACAACCTCGGCACACATCGTCTTTTGTTAACAACGCTTTAGGAGGCTTGCCGAAAACACAAAGGAGGAGCAAGATTATCGTGTGAAGGCGGGATACAGAGGGCTTTCGGATTCGATTTTGTCGACCCAGAACTCTACCACACGCCTTACGTCGTAGGTCTAAGAGCAACAACATAATGAACACTGTTACTCCAGAGCAGTGCCGAAAATTCAACCGAACCATGAACGTGGTCGGGCTATTTGGCCTCATTTATTTTGCTCTGTGCGTTTTCCTGTTCGATCTCGCAGGTCGCCACTTTGATATCACGAAGTTGCATCCTGTCCTCGCTGTAGGTCTGATCTTTGCAGGGGTCTCCATTTTCTTTGTTCCTTTCTGGTGGGTTTGTAATCGGCTGCGGAGACGGTTCGGTTTGGTCTGCACAACATGCGGCGCGTGGTTATCGTTTCGGAAGAGCGCCGCGGGCGAATGCCATCGCTGTAGCCGTAAAATTCTAGATCATTGACACCGTCCCCCGGCGGGATCATTCAATTTCCCAGCCAGATGAAAACGCTCATCCCTATACTCCCGAAGATCCCGCGAGCCAAAGATGATCGCTTCGCACCATTTTAGAGCCCGTAGTCTGAACGCAATGAACCAGACCTTTGCCTTCCGCTCACTCCTCGCGGTCATCTCGCTTTTGCTCGCGGGATCAGCACTGGTCGCGCAGCAAACCAACACCGCCCAACATTGTCTTTGGGAGGCGGAGAAAGGCACAACTAAGATCTACCTTTTCGGGACGATCCATTTTTCGAGCAGCAACTTCTTTCCGTTGCCTGCCGTGGTTGAGCAGGCATTTGCACATTCACAGACGATCATGTTTGAAGGTGATCACGAGGAAGAGAGTACTCCCATAGGTCGCTCCAATACCTTAGCTGCTGCGAAATTTCCTCCGGGAGACAGCCTGAAAAATCACGTATCGTCGGAGCTTTACTCGAACGTCCAGGCGTATCTGATTCAAGCAGGCGTAAACGGGTCCTATTTCGATTCAATTAGACCGTTTATGATTTCGTTCAGCCTCATGGACCATGGCACCGCGAAGCTCGGATTGGACATGTCTAAAAGCGTCGACGGCTATTTGTGGGATAAAGCCAAAAAGGAAAAGAAGCGTGTCCTGCCGCTTGAGAGCCTTGATCAAAAGCTCAAACTTCTGACGAACCTCAACGACAGCCAGCAGGAATACATGGTGACCGAAACTTTGTATCAGATCGCAGAGACGAATCACATCATTCCCGATGTCGCGTCGGCCTGGATCAATGGAGAAACCGAAAAAGTAGAGAAGTTTCTCTTCGAATCGCCCCGTAAACATCCAGAACTCGAAAAAATCTTGCTTACTGACCGTAACAAAAAATGGATGCCTTCGATTGAGACGCAAATCAAACGAGGTGAGACATTATTCATTGCCGTCGGTCTTGGGCATTTGCTCGGCAAAGACAGCCTCGTGGCTATGCTCTCGAAGCAGGGTTTCAAGATACGGCAGTTATAGAAAACCCCGGAGCGCGACTTCAAGCCGCTTAAATGTGGAATTCTCAGGAGCTCTCGAAACCAAAACGACGTGCCTAAATCTCCCCTCTCCTTGGGGGCCCGGTTCCCCCCATCAATCTCAAATTTCAAATCCTGAAATTTCAAATCCCTCTGCACCTCTTCCGGATTCGCGGTTCGCTTTTCTCCGTTCCCTCTATGTCCTCCGTTATCTCGGTGTAAAATTTCATTCCTTTCCTGCTCATTGTTCTTTCCCTTCTCCCCCTTCGTTATCTCCTCATTTTTTGCCATCCAGTCATCCATTTATCCACTCATCCAGTCATCCACATCTTCCCCCCCTCCGTTCCCTCCTTTTTTATTGTGATCACCATTTCAACGCTCTATCCTCTTGGCGATTTAGCCCGGCAATACGTTGTTCAGAGCGCGACAATTTATCTTCGTCCTGAGTTTAGGAATCGCTTTTCTCAACGCTTCTGCTTTGCCATCCGAAGAAAACGTCCCATGCGATCGTTACGCCGGTGAACTTTCGAAAGACTGCATCGCTGAACTCGGCCTTCAGGAAAAGGTGGCCATTTTCGAGAGCAAAATTTCCGAGGCTCAGCGACGATATGGCGCAAGCTACAAGATCCGACTTCAAGTCATCGGCGATTCAATTCGGGAAGATCATGGTGCAAACACGGGTCCCGTTTTCACGGATTTCGGTGAAGAAGTCAGGACCACCTTCAAGATTTTCGTCACCTCGAGATTCCTTGCGAAAGCTCCGGAGCTTCTATTCGAACATTCGACCCTTCACGAAGTCGCTCATATCATCAACGACGACCTCCCGGGCTATCACCGCTATCGCTCCAATTGTGAGCTGGCAGAAGAACGTGTCGTTCTGAATCTCGTCGGAGAAGCGCGATACAAGGAATACCTTCAGGCCTACGCAAAATACAAAGATTGGGCACCGTCGAAGTCCGAAGAATTCCTTCAAAAGGTAAAGGCGCTCAAACTTCTTCCCCCACCAGTCGAGATCGATGACGCCGACCGAGCCGCCACAGTGGCCTTTAAGCGAATCCACGACGGAAAGGAGCACTTGCTCGTCTACAACGGCGAGATTCATGACATTTCCATCCATTCCGCGGTCAATACCGTCGGCCATGATCTGGAAAAACTTGCTGAAATCATTAAGGCCGGTAAGCCGATGATCTTTTTTCATAATCATCCGTTCACAGACAGCCGTGCCATGTTTCCCAGCTTTAATGATTTTGGAGTCGCCGCACTTTTTGAATATTTGGTGCGACGAGAAAATCCCGATCTCAATTTGGAGTACAGGCTCATGCTTCCGAGTGATAACGAATCGACCTCCATTGCGTACGGTTTCAAAAAGCCGATCATCGAAGAAGTGAAGAAATTCGCATCCTCCTGGCGCGAGGCCCGGACGCAAAATGAACGCGATCGAATCGACCTTCAGATGAAACGCCTAACGCACCATCTGGCACAGGAGAGTTTTGATACCTACCTGCAGCATGCCTGTCCGGTTGACTTGACCCGTAAAGACGCCGAAGTCTGCAATACCGATCCCCGTTTTTTTATCTGGCCGAGTAAGAAATATTTTCTGACGTATCGCGGAGTGGTCGATTCTCCCGTCTCTTCCGATTAGGCAAGTTCCGGCAAAAGTGTCCCCTCTCCTGGAAGAGAGGGGATAGGGCATTCGACATTCGACATTCGGGCGGGGTGAGGGCGGACTATATCAGCGAAGCTCAAATCTCTGCAGCGTTTCTTGCTCATGCTCTTTCCCTATCCGGGTTTCCTCATCAATCTCAAATCTCAAATTCTCAAATTTCAAATCCCTCTCCGTGATCTCCACTTCATTTGCCCTCCACTCATCCATCAATCCAATCATCCATCCCATCGGCCAGGCGGACGGCCCTTTGCGAACCGCCCGCCTGATCATCATTACGCTTACCGGCTACTCGCTCGGGTGGTGGCCACCCTGCTTCACCTGTTCCAGCACCTGTTCGAGGTTATAGCTCGCGGCCATCTGCAGAGGTGGGAACTCCTTGTAGGACATTAGTTCCTTCGTCCACAACAGCTGGCCGATCGGCAGGAGGTTCCAGTCATAGAGATAAGCTGTGCTCGGGGAGGCGAGGGCGCCGCCGGTCGAGAGTGCGCCCTTCTGTTCTGCCCCGACGTTATTCTCGAACGGATCGCGCATGATGTTCTGAAGCTGGGTCCAGTGGTAGGTCACCGCCGGATCAAGTGCAGACAGGCCGGTTGAGCCCATCATGCTGTAGTAGAACTTCCAGTTCTTGTAGCGCACCGCCGAGGGCAGGTGGCCCTGGTAGTAGAAGAACGTGTCCCGACCCGACTGTTCCGATTTTCCGCTGAGGTAGGCGACCTGGTTGAACCCATCCAGCTTGGTCTTCACGATCCCCTCGTACTTGCCCGCCATGATCAGCTTGTTCAGTTCTTCACCTTTCGGGCCGCCGGCGATTTCCACGAAGGTAGGCACCCAGTCCAGCGAAGAGAACATTTCCTTGAAGATCGTGCCCGGCTTGACGACGCCCGGCCAGCGGATGACGCACGGAGCGCGCATGCCCCCTTCCCATGTGGTCAGTTTCCCGGCTTTGAACGGGGTGGTACCGCCGTCCGGGAAGGTTTGCACCTCGGCGCCGTTGTCGGTCGTGAAGACGACGATGGTATTATCGAGCTCGCCCATGTCTTCGAGCTTCTTGAGCACGACGCCGATGTTGTCGTCCATCTGCTTCATGCCGGCTTCGTTGATGCCCCAGTCCTTGCCTCCCTTGGTGCCGATCATGTCTTCATACTTTTTCGACAACACGGTGGTGATATGCATGCGGGCCGGGTTGTACCAGCAGAAGAACGGCTTGCTGGTTTTCTTGGGATCGTTACGGTCGAGCCAGTCGACGACGTGCGAGGAGATCTCCTCGTCCACGGTCTTCGATCGCTCCAGCGTCAGCGGACCTTCATCCTTGCCCGTCTGGTTTTTGGCAGTGCCGTCGGAGGACTTCATCCAGAGGACCGGGCGCGGCGGCGTCATGCAGACGCCAGTTTTCGGGTCAACCGTATTGGCGACGGGCTCGATTCCGGGAATCGGAACGGTTTCGCAGGGCGGCACGACGGCCTGCTTGTCCGGGCTGCTGTTGATATCCGGGAAGCTCACCTGCTGCATTGCGTCCAGGTGATACAGGTATCCCCAGAACTCCTGGAAGCCGTGCGCCGTCGGCAGGGAATCCGGATGATCGCCGAGATGGTTCTTGCCGAACTCGCCCGTGCTGTAACCGAGGTTATACAGGAACTGTCCGAGGCACGGCGTCCCGGGCCGCAGATACGAAATGGCTCCGGGCAACTGCGGCATCACCATGCCCGCCCGGTACGGATGCATTCCGGTAATGAACGCTGTGCGCCCGGCCGTGCAACTCGACTCGGCGTAGTAATGCATGAACATCCCGCCCTCTTTCGCAATCCGGTCGATGTTCGGTGTCTCCCCGACCATCAAGCCGCGATGATAGCAACTCGGCTGCATCCAGCCGATGTCATCGCCCATGATGAACAGGATATTCGGTTTCTTGTCGTTTGCTCTGCCGTTCTGTTGGGCGTTCGGTCGGGCATCTGCGTCATCTGCCGCGTCCGCCGGGACGGCGGCCAATAGGAGCGCTGCCGAGGTAGCCAGCAGCGACAAGCCGGTATTGATCAGTTTTAGTTTCATGGTTCTTGTTGCTTGTTTCGGTTTTCAGTTTCTTGGCATTGCTGCCGGGATTCTCTACCCGGAGCAACGTTTCCTGTTTGTTTCGTTTGGGTTGAGGGATCTCTCCAGCTTCTCGACGCTCAGTGGTATTCACGTGCCGTCGAGGATGGCGTGCTCCGGCCAATAGCCCCACAGGTAGACCATCTGCAGATATTCGGGTCATCTGGCCCGGTTCCCATATGGTCTCCCTGTAACGCGGTCAGCGAACGCTGGCACCGCTTTGATCGTGATTGAGTCCTCAGCATACCGCAGTGGTACGATCACGTACCACAACTCGTGGTACCTCGTTGTCGGAACGCATGTTGTCAAGAAACAGCAGCCTCTCCATGGTCTTACACCCTTAGTCCCATTTACTGCGACTTAGAGAACGCTCACCTACCGCCGCCATCATCGCCCACGGAGCGCGGACTTCAGGCCGCTTAAACGTGGAATTCTCAAGAGCGCTCGAAACCCAAACCGACGTGCCCAAGTTTCCCCTCTCCTGGGGGACCACGGATCGCGAGGAGAGAATTGCCCAACGCGAGCCGTTGCGCATGAACCCCCGAACGGTGGCGAAGCGAATCCCTCTCCTCCTCGAGCGAGGACCACGGATCGCGAAGAGATCGTTTCATTCGGGGCACCTGAATTGTGGCGGGCTTGGGAAGCCATTGGGCAGGGTGAGGAGTCGATTCGGTTCGAGGGATAGGGTGAGGGCGGACTATATCAGCGAAGCTCAAATCTCTGCAGCGTTTCTTGCTCATGCTCTTGCTCTTGAACTTGCTCATCCCCTTCCGCTCATCAATCTCAAATCTCAAATCCTGAAATTTCAAATCCCTCCGTTCTCTCCCCATCATTTTGCCCGTGATCATTTTGCCATCCACTCATCCACATCTTCCCCCTCCGTGTAAAAAAAATCCCCTTTCCTCAAAGGTTAAATTCTTGGCTTTTCGAGATTGACACCGTTCACAGCCAAAGGTTAAGTTTTTGGCACATGAACATCCTCGGTCAGCTCAGCCGGCGGGAGCGGCAGATAATGGAGGTAATCTATTCGCGGGCGGAGGCCACGGCCACCGACATCGTCGAGGCTTTGCCGGACCCGCCTTCACGGACCGCTATTCGAACCTTCTTACGTATCCTCGAAAACAAAGGCCATCTTCGACATAAGAAACAGGGGCGGGAATTCGTCTATTCCCCCACTAAACAACGCGGGCCGGCAGGAAAATCGGCGTTCGTGAGGGTGTTGGACACCTTTTTCAACGGCTCACTCGAACAAGCCGTGGCTGCACATCTCCTCGATCGCAAAACCGAAATTGGCCCGGATGAACTCGAACGACTTTCCGAGTTGATACGCGCCGCAAGAAAACGGGAGGCAGGATCATGAGCATTCTTTCGCATATCCAAATCACAGACTTCTGCACGGCCGCCCTGCAATTCGGAGCGGATGCCGCACTCAAGAGTTTCATCCTGTTTTTAGTTGGCGGCGCGGCAGTCCTCATTCTGCGGCGCGTTTCCGCCGCCACACGACATCTGATCCTCTTCTACGTCCTGGTGGGGGCACTCCTGCTTCCGGTTCTTTCCCTCCTTTTACCGAGTTGGCCGGTGTGGACTTTTAGTGTACCCGGGTCCACTCACAAATCACCAGCGACCCCGCGTGAGCCAAAAATATTCGTAGGTGAAACGCGCCCATACAGGATAAACGCCTTCGGGGCTTTCCCTCCCGCCCCAAGACCAGAGCCATTAATTCCCACCACGCCTGTTGAACGCAAATCGTTATCGCTAGACACCAATGAGATCGTCGTTTCGCTTTGGATCTCCGGTTTCATCGTTTGTCTCTCACCTCTCTTTGTTGGAATGCTCAGCCTCCTCGTGTTGAGACGCAGCTCAACGCAGCTATCCTCCGGGCGAGCGCACGAGGCTTTACAACAAGCCGCCTCGATTATGGCCTATCCGGGCTCCATCCGCTTGTTCGAATCTTCCAAACGATCCGTCCCGATGACCTGGGGTTTCCTTCGTCCCATCATTATCATCCCGAAGGCGGCGGAAGAGTGGTCGGCGGATCGCCTGCGCATGGTGTTCCTCCACGAACTCGCCCATCTAAGGCGTCGCGACTTTTTGCGCAAACTATTCGGCCATGTCACCTGCAGTCTTTATTGGTTCAATCCGCTCGGCTGGTTCTGTTTCAAAGGAATGCTCTCTGAAATGGAGAGAGCCTGTGATGACGCCGTCCTCCGGCACGGTGTGAAGCCCGCGGATTATGCGGATGACCTTCTGCAGATCGCCGTTCACGAGTCCCGGCCTTCCTATGCTTTGCAGGCGATCGCCGTCATCCGCCCATCAACTCTTGGGAAGCGGGTAATGCGGATTCTGAGGCCTGATTTAAACCGCAAGACGACCGGCTTCGGCGAGCGAGCAGCCTTGTTCGGTGCGCTGCTTTTCCTGGTCCTGCCGCTTGCCATGCTCCGTGGACAACCAAAATCCAGCGCGACTCCAGCCAATCCGAATTCGGAA
>Ga0193692_1000211_pt1 | contig 14512 bp, 21 predicted proteins | sample L3a1metaG_FD_144917 | JGI IMG/M metagenome (GOLD analysis project Ga0193692, IMG submission 144917) | Soil microbial communities from a riparian zone of the East river system, Colorado, United States - L3a1 | ecosystem: Environmental > Terrestrial > Soil > Riparian zone | place: USA: East River... | reverse complement strand
CTGCGGAGCATAAAAAATGTCTATGAAAAAATTGTATAAATTAAATATGCATGAAATTAATACACTAAATATTGCACATTTAAATCCTACATTAAAAGCAATTGTAAAAACTATGTATAAATTACAAAAAGAAGATATTAATATAAATGGACTAACAGGAGATAATATATTAAAATATGCTGTAGAATTTAATATGTGGAAAACTAAGCAAGAAGAACATAGATATAATACTACATGGGCATACTATATAAAAACATTAAAAGAAAATTGTAGGGTTGTAGAAGTAGGATTTATAAAAGATTCATATGAAGAATATCTAGAAGATTAATAAATAAGATTACAATATAAGATTAGCATATAGAAATATATGCTAATCTTTTTTATAAAAATTTTTTTGGCCTCGTTGATGGTTAGGAAACGGGCCTCGACTGAGATCAGTAAGAGGTCTAGACCGAGACCAGTACACAGGTCAGATCAGATATGATAAATTGGCATAGCACATATACGAAATTGGCATTTTACAAATTTAAAAATTGATGATATTATATAAAGATCATGTGATACTAGGTTCATGTGATAAAACAATAGAAAGATCTAAACAATGGCCAATAAAATGATTGATCAAGAGACCTATGACGTGTCTAGAACTTGGGCTGAAGATATGATCATGACAATAGATAATGTGCTAGAATTTGATCAAGAGGATCCCCTTCCAGGTTATGATGATGATGAAATTACAGAAGCCTGTGTAGAACTTCAACTAGCCCTTGAAACATATTATAGAGTGGTTCATGGCTTTAGTATTCAAATGCCAAACAGTATTGAAATCAAATCATTTGACCGCCAACCAATTTCATATAAGATCATTCCAGATCCCATGGACAATACAGATGTAGATATTTGGACCAAGGACTTGGTTGAGGGCATCACTAAGGCCTTTGGCAAGCAACCTAAAGAGACTGGCCTAGAGATTACAGATAAAGATCGTGCAGTGGTTACAAAAGATCTTAAAAATGCTCTAGAAATGTTCTATCACACGTTCATCTAATAGATCATAAATGATAGGCCAATTTGGCATGTCAGAGATGTCAAATTGGCTGTTTACTTATTTGCAAATTGATGATAGAATACTTACATTGATGATTAATAATGATCATCAAGACACTTAGAGGTTACAAAATGCCCAAGATGATGAAACTCTACAAGCTCAACATGGAAAAGGCTCGTGGTCTTAACATTGGCCATTTCAATCCCACATGCAAGGCCATTCTAAAGGCCATGTACAGGATTGAAAAGATGAACACAGACCATGGTCACAGTGGAACCACTGGAGAGGACATCCTCAGGTTCGCTGTCAAGACTGGCCTTTGGATCACGCGTCAGGCCCCTGAGAAGTACCACACTACATGGGCATATTACGTGAAGAAGCTTACGACTGAAGCTGGAGTCTATGACTCAGGCAAAGTTGAAGGCATGAGCACAGAGGAATATCTGGACCAAGAGGATGATCTCCTCGAGGATGAGCCTGAGGATATCATCGAAGAAGATGAAGAAGACTATACTGATGGAGAAGACACTGATGGAAAATATGCAGATAAAGAATATCCAGACGAAGATCGCAAAGTGACTCGCGACATGGACAACATGAAGGCCAATAGAGAAGACTACGACAACGAACAGTCAGAAGCCGCTGAGTAAGCAACAATCTAGGACCTAGGGCAAAGGCTCTGGGTCCTTTTTTGTATTCAATCATGGAAAACATGTTTGAGCTTTGGCTTCTCCCAGTCACAATCATGTACGGGATCGCATTAGTTCTCGTATTACTACTCTATGTATTAGACTGGGTCATGGAATCTGGATTCTGGATTCTAATCATAATCGCAGCAATGATGCTGTCAGACATATGGAGGTACTAATGATCACAATCCACTATAGCACTATCGATAGAATCAATCGGACAACCAAATTCTCATCTTTGGAAGCCGCAAGGGAGTATGCTCACAAATGGATTGGCAAAAGTCCTTGCCTGAGTCCTCATTATGCTGTCAGTGACGATGGCATAGGCAAAATCGAGGTTGAAGGGTGCAAATTGGAAGAATTATTCCCGGAGGGATACTAATATGGGTTACAAAGTGATCTTTAGAAGTGCTAATAATGAAGATATTCCTCATATTAGTCTTGAAGAGGAGTTCAGTACACAAAGTAATGCTAATAGTGCTGCCAGAAGGTTCCATAGGCTGTTTCCTGTCTATAATATAGTAACAATTGTAGGCTTGGACACTAAAGAGGTCTCAGAATATAAGCTGGTAGTGTCGCAGCACGTAGCAGAGTATAAAACACTCTAAAAAGACCTAATAATAGTTATAATGGGCTCTAGGACCTAGGTTCTAGGGCCTTTTTCATTTAATAGGGGTACGGTCCAGTTATGTATAGTTTTCTTCTTTAGTTTTGCCTAAGTGCTTGAAAGGATTGGGTTATTTTTATTTTAAACTGAATTAACTAAAAAACTATTAAAAACTAAAAGGATTTAAAATATTAAAATATCGTATTATAAACGTGTTTTGGGCCCGTAGTTTGCCAGTTCGTCAGTATTTGGAAATTTTTTCAACCCAGGGTAGTGCCTAGATGAACCCACGGTAAAGCCTTGAGGACACAATTTGGCCACATTTAGATGATATAATAAATGAGTTAAGAGCAAAAGGACCCCCAAACATGAGCAATAGAATAACACGTAAAGAACAGCACTTCCTAGACACGTATATGGCCAGGGTCAATAGAGTATGGGCAGAATGGTTCGCTACAAGAGGTACCTATGGTGCTCTGTCCATGAAACAACGAGAAGAAATACTAGCCCTTTTAAGAGCGAAGCTCCACAAAATAAACTGTAAAATCAACAGTTAGATAATACTATCCTTTTTAGCTAGCTCAATGACATTGGTTTTATCGTCGGATTCATGAATAACATCTGATGTATCCCAACCAAGCTTAGAGCCGACGGCATCCTCGAGTCTAGCCCTTCCCTCTGCAATTGGAGGGAGGAGATAATACTTGCTCATTTTACTAATCATATTCCCATGATCGTCTTTATAAGAGAGCACCATAGCTCGTGTATTTTCGCCATCGGAGGCGAGTTCCATAAAGTACCGCTTTAAAAGACTGCGCTCGGATGGGTCAGCATGTTTACGACCATATTGTTTCTCAACAGCCTGTAGAAACCTAGCCTGGGGCAAACGAATTAGCCGCTTACCAAACAGAGCTGCTTCCTGCGGTTCCATGAAATCGGTGATGAAATGAGGCAGTTCTCTTTCATTATACATCTGTCTGAAGATTTCAATGACCAAGGCATTGGCAGTCGACATCTCCCTTTTAACTGTAGTAGATACAATCTTATTAACTTGCGTAGTAATGGGAGTGTTTTTCAGCCATTGGAACAAGCCACTGAGAGCGCCAAGCCTATCCCTTTCATCCATGGCACGCGAGCGTGTATGAGTAGGATCTATAATGGTGTACAGTTTAGTAAAGAAATCGTCATTATCCCTTAAAGCATCGCTGATAGAGTAAATAAAGAAACGCCTGTCTTCTGGCGGAAGGCTAATAGGCTTACTGCTATTCGAAGTAAAGACAAAGCGATGATAACTTGTCACTTCAAAGGGATTCTTGTTCTTTGCATTAATGAACATGCGCGGTTCAGTAATCCAGCTCTTTAGGAGGTTGTACTCCTTTGCCTGCTTATGATGGTTGATCTCGAACTCATCCCATGTAATCAGAAGACTTTTAACCATTACACTGTTGAAATCGGAGCTTAGGCCATTGCCCAGCGAACTGCAGTTCTTTCTTCCAAGTAAAGTGGACCAAATATTGTGGAAAGTACTTTTGCCTGTGCCTTGCCTACCAATAAGCACGATTGCATTTCCTGGCTTAACAGCGGGAGTCTGTATAGACAATCGTATTTGGTCAATGAGCCAAATGCGCTCGGCATTATCAGGCACAATCTTGTCCATGAAGTGGTTGAATAAGGTGACAAGTAAATCATTCGTCCCTTCTCCAAAGTTCTCTAGACCTGTGAACAGATTGATTTGTTTACCAATCGGAGTAGTAATCACTGACCCTTCTATGTCAGGGCGGAAGTCCAAGCCAATATAGGCTGGTTTCGACGGAGTCGCGGCCCAAGCAGCCACAGTACTCACTTTCTTATCGTCTACTATGATCTGCTTATTGCGCTCGGCCTTAAGACTAGCCAACGTATTCCAATGATAGTATGGAATAACGGGATCATCCATGGGTTTGCCCAGTTCAACATAAATGATGTCACCACCCAGGTTGACAAGGGAAATGTCGGCTTCAAGCTTGGCTATTTCTTCTTCGAATGAGCCAGTCTCTAGTATCTCTTCTGTAACATAGGGCACAAAACCGGCAAGCATTTCACCGATTGAGTATTGATTTTCAGGAGCAGCGCTTTCATCTGCTAGGTCCCATCCTTGAACGACTTCGTGTACTCCAAGATCTCTGTAGTTGAGGGTAAAGAACCGTGTATCTTTAAACCCAGTGCTGAGCTTAGCAAGTATCTCTCGCATAGCTTTAGTGCCTGAGGCATCGTTGTCAGGCCAGAAATAGATGGAACTATCCCTTTCACGCAGGGGCTTCCAGTCCGTGTACTTGTGTGCGCTAGTACCACCTGACCACGTGGTGATGATGAACCCTTTAAGCTCAGGGATCCGCATTGCGGCATCCGCAGTTTTCTCCCCTTCTACTATGATAACGGGTTTATCTTTGTGCTTATAGAGATTGGCCAGATTATAGAGCGGACGATCTTTCTTAGGTGGCTCGGTTGCATCCCAGTCCTTCTGGCTCATGCCCTCATCAGACATGAACGTCTTAGAAAAGAATGGGCGGATATCTTTGCGACCGTCCTCGTTAACCCAGCGCTGTACTATAAAAGCTACTTCACCAGTCTCACAGTGATATTCGTAGATAATATCATTAGGCTTACGATATTTGAGAGGAAGGGCTGACTCATGTGCGGGATAATTGATAATCTTATTGATATTACCACCGCTTTTATCCACACTTTTGGTAGGATAGGGCACAGCCAATCCGAACTTGGATTTAATGGCGCCGACAATCGCATTGTGTTCGCACTTACGGCTTAAACAAGTGAAGCCCAGGTAACCCGAACTGTTCTCATATATCAGAAGACTAGGGTTAGACTTGAGCGTCTCATGGACGGGACACAAGCCTATGTACTTATTGTCTTCATTAGGTTTAGGTTCAGCGTGTAGTGCAGCTAGAATCAATCTATTGGTTGCTTCAATAGGTTTCATGTGTGCAACTGCAGTCATTTGTTTGCCCCAAATATTAGCTCTTCTACCTCATCAAGATACCACTCGTGATTAGAGGTGTTTACACTGTCAACAATAGAAATATCAGAGCGAGAAGTATCTGATTCTGGTATAGTAACCAGGGTAACAGGTATCTTCTTAGCTCTCTTAGTCAAATGAGTACGCATATGCGTCTTAGGGTTATTCTTAGGTGGACCCCAATAGTCCCAAGCGCCAGTATCAAGCGCAAGCCGAAGGCCACTAGCCCTTTTAATATACCCAAATTTCATTACAGCCTGCCGCAAAACCGTTGGAAATTCTATTATGACACATCAATGCGGCCGAATTGCGTCCTAGTCTATGCCAATCACGAATATTTGGTATGTCCTTTGAGCATATCTTAGGGTGACCTTCGAATACAACTCGAGCTATGCGAATAGAGCATAGCAGGTATGCGTTATTGGATATTTACTTTCCACATCAGGGGGTATATACTTATATATGTAAGTTAGTGGCAGTCACTAATGAAATAGAAACAGATTGGGAGACTAGTTTATGTATTACTACAGATTTTCTGATAAGATGACTGAAGAAGCAGTGAAGAAGCTGATGGCCCAGGCGCCGAGTCAGGCTGCAGCTATCATCCTTGCTGTGTGGGAGTTGCGTGATCCGGCTGGTGTTGATAAGGTGTCGGAAGATGCTATTATCGACCATATCTCGGGTGACCTTGCTCGGTTCTCTCCGCGTGCAAAGGGACCAGAAGTTGTTCCTGGATTCGTGGCTTACTATCGTGCCATGCTTGGCAAACTGCCAGCCCACATTATGGAACAGACCAAGGATAACCTTGGCAATAAGCCCCGCGGTGGGAAGCGTAGTTCTGTTGACTCTATGGTTGATCCTATCACGGGTGAGACCATTGAAAACGTATTCAAGCGTGCGCCCGTAAAGAACCCAGGTTCCAGGAAGACCCGTAAGATTGTTACCGAAGAATTGCTCGGTGACGACGAAGATGAAGTCGACTTTATTGATGAGCCGGCGGACGACATTGAGGGTGCATAATTAGTACTGCGTAATGCCCCCCACCTGAGCATGTGGCTAAACTGCTCACCTAGCTATTACCTAGGTACAGGGGTAGGGAGTGACTCTCTCGAGAACATGCCAAGCCTCGTCAGCTAGCATTAAGTATCCATATTCTGATCTCATAAATCAGCTGGAACCCTGTATCTTGGTAATAATTAGGGAGAACTATCGTGGATTTGTATGCTCTTATCAAAGAGTTTCATACTAAGTTTAAATTAGATTATGAGGGCCCGCCAAGAAGTTTAGAGCGTGGACTGCTTGAGTTCCGTATTAACTTTATGGATGAAGAACTGTCTGAATACATTCGTGCTTCTGAAGATAGCCGTATGACAGATCAACTCGATGCGCTAGTTGATCTAATTTATGTAGCACTTGGCACAGCGTATTTGCAAGGCTTTAACTTCAACGAGGCCTTTAAACGTGTGCATGAAGCCAATATGAATAAAGTACGTGCACCTTCTACAAAAGAAAGCTTGCGTAATTCTGAGTATGATGTAGTCAAGCCTAAAGATTGGAAACCAGCTGATCTTTCAGACCTGGTGAAATAATGATCACACGTGAAAAAGCTGCAGACTTACTTCATCATGCTGCTGAATTAATCAACGGTCAAAGAGCTAAAGACTATGGCGAGCCACAGCAGTCCTTTGAAAATATTGCTAAAATGTGGTCTACATATCTGCATCAAGAAATTACTGTAACTGATGTAGGTATGATGATGATTCTACTTAAGGTGTCACGTAATCGTCGTGGTATAGATAAGCAAGATAATTTTGTAGACATTTGTGGTTATGCTGCACTTGTTGGTTCGGAGAGTTTTGATGAAAGCAAATGAAGCCTGGCTCAATACTATAAATGATATACTAAAGCAAGGTACAGCTGTCGCTTCCCAAAGATCTACGGGTGCTGGGGGTCGTGTGTCCTTTGAAGTATTGGCTCATACCATGCACTTCCAGATATCCCATCCTATTGTCACATTAAAGCCTAATACATCCTGGCTTTATATGTGCGCTGAACCTTTGTGGGTTCTTAGTGGAAGCAGCCAGCTTAACTGGTGTCCAGAAATTGAGAAGATACAAGGGCCATACTCTGACAATCAAGTGACATTGGCTGGTGCATACGGTCCACCTTTTAAAGCCCAAATGGAATATGTGATAGATAAGCTTAACTCTGATCGCAATACACGCCAAGCTGTTATGACTATATGGCGGCGCAATCCCATGGAAAGCAAAGACATTCCATGCACTGTTGCTATTCAGTTTCTTATTCGTAATGATGTTCTAAACTGTATTGTTACAATGCGGAGTAGTGACGTCGGCATGGGTCTGCCTTATGACATGCTCACATTTGCATGTATGACAGCTGAAATAGCCTCTAAGCTGGAGGACTCTACTGGTCTTGGCACATGTTATATAACCGCAGGCTCGCGGCATATCTATCAGGATCAGCTTGATAAGCTGCTGTTTATTTATAAGCATGCTAGTGAATTGATTGACAAAGCAGATGATAAATATAATGCTTGGCAAGTATGGACTTGGCCGGCTATTAAAGAAAAAATGGAAATAATCGCACTCTCTCCTTATGAAGATCGTAGTCTTTATCAATCTATTGCAAAGCAAAGGTTATTGGGGGCATCGTGAGACCGACTATTGAAACAACTATATTTACAATAGCTCAAGCTTGGGCTACACGCGGTACCTGCTGTAAGAAAAAAGTAGGTGCCGTTATTATAGATAAGAATAATAATGTGCTGTCTAGCGGTTATAATGGCCAACCTAGGGGCTATCCTCATTGTGATGAAGCCTATCCATGTGATGCTTTTTTTAATCCTAAAATATCATGTAATGCTATTCATGCAGAGATAAATGCATTGATACGTTGCCTTGATGTTGATAAAGCGCATGCCATATTTGTCACAGAAAAACCCTGCGATAAGTGTATGCTTGCCATTCGTAATACGTTTATTGAGTATGTCTATTATCCAGATGATTTAATGGAATATCGTAAAGATAATATAAGGCTAAAGTGATATGGATCTACCAGACCTTACGAACATAAGAGAGTTTGCATTTGATTTTGAAACCTGGGATCCTTATCTGCAGAGTAAGGGTCCTGGTTTTGTTTATGGGAGGGCTAAAGTAATTGGCATCGCTGTTTATCTTGAATCAGGTTATAACGCTTATTTCCCTTTACGTCATAGTGAGGGTAATGTTTCGTACCCCGAACTTAAGCCGTGGCTCATTGAGCTTTTTAATGATCCTATCCGTACTTCAATTGCTGCTAATTACAGGTATGACGCTGAGTGCCTCTGGTCTCTTGGAATAGACAATAATACCTATCAAGTTGATGTACAAATTCTTGAGGCATTAATCGATGAAGAAAAGGGTAGCTATTCGTTGGCTTCGCTTTGTAAGTACTATGCACTCCCTGAAAAGCAAAAAGATAAAATTGAAGAAGCTCTTTATCGCCAAGGCTACATCGTAGGCAATAAGCCAGACTGGTCTAAGCTCTTTAAGCTACCAGTGGAATTGGTGGGCGAGTATGCAATGTATGACGCTGAGTCTACCTTTACTGTGTATCAAAAGCAGAAGGCAATCATTGATGCTGAAGATCTAAATGAAGTAGCGGAACTGGAATCAGCCCTTATACCTGTGCTACATCATATGCGTGTTAATGGTGTACCTGTTGATATACCAAGAGCTGAAGCTGAGAATGCTCGCTTGCTTACAGAAAACCAGGCAATGCTTGATGAGATTCAACAAGTATTCCCTAATCTAAATTTGTTTTCGCCAACCCAGCTTGGGGTAGCCATAGCCGAGCGTGGTATAGTACCAGAGAAAACTGAAAAAGGTAATGATTCAGTCTCTAATGAATTTCTATTGGCTGTTAATGATCCGTTACTTAATCTAATGGGTAAGTACAGACAACAAGAAAAAATCCGTCGTGACTTCATTCAAGGTATGATATTGGAGGATTCCCATGAAACTTTGGTACATCCTCAATGGTTTCAAACACGCGGTTCTAGCTTTATGTCTGGTGATGATACAGGGGGTACTCGCTCTGGGCGTATTGCTTGTGCTAATCCAAATCTTAGTCAAATCCCTAGAAGGCATCCTACATTGGGTCCTTTAGTCCGCTCATTGTTCGTGCCTTACAAAGGTGATAAGTGGTTCAAGGGTGACTTATCGCAGCAAGAACCACGCATTAGTTTGCACTATGCTAACCTGTTAAAGCTTACAGGTGCTGCAGAAGCCCGTCAAGTATATATTGATGATCCGCATACTGATTATCATACTCTAACTATGAATATGGTGAATGCAGTAAGCGCTATGCCTATTGATCGTGGTCAAGCTAAGACTATTAATCTTGGTGTTGCATATGGTATGGGCAAACAGAAGTTAGCCAATGGCCTAGGTTTGTCTACTCATAAGGCACAGACTATTCTGAACAGTTATCATGAAGGTTTCCCCTTTATGAAAGAGCTGATGAATTATTGTATGCAAGTTGCTGAAGAACGTGGGTTTGTTAAGACAGTGCTAGGTAGGCGCCGGCGGTTTGACATGTGGGAACCTCCCTACTTCCAGCGTGGAAAATTCCCCATCAAAGGCCGCGATAATGCTATAGCAAAGTATGGCAGTGTCAGAAGGGCTAGCCTTCATAAAGCTATGAATAGTATAATTCAGGGTTCTGCTGCAGAGCAGATGAAGAAAGCATTAATTGCATTGCATGCTGAAAAAATACCATTGCTCATTACATTGTATGATGAAATTGGCGCGTCTATTCAAAGCGAAAAGCAGGCAGAATTAATTAAAGAGATCATTGAACACTCGATTGAATTCACTGTACCACAAGTAATGGAATATCAAGTCAGAGACTCATGGGGTGGAGCATGAACTTGTATGATAAGCCAATAGCACTTAATGAAGATGGTGTGCCAATGGATGAAAAAGACGTTGAGCGCATCTGGATTGATTATGCTAGAAAGGCCGGTCTATTCGCGGTGCATATCGAAAACATAGGCTCTTCAATGCCTGACACATTACTCATTTGGAAAGGGATTACCATTTTCCAAGAGGTCAAAATACAAAGGGGCAATCTGGTATACTTCCAACAGTATCAGTGGTCAAATTTCGCACGTATGCGTCATTCGTGTCATCCATGGCAACTAGGTATTGTCGTATGGAAAGATGACATATTCAAGATATTCAGTTTTGATAGCATCAAAGAAACTGGTGCGGAGCCAGCAGCTAAGGGTAAAGTTAAAGTAAACCTAGGCCTTTTAGAACCGCTCTATACTGTAGCAGATCACTATGAGTTCACACAGTATCTAGAATGGTTGCGCTCTAAAATCTGGAAAAAGAAAGCATAAGCTATACACAATTGGCATAGCAGTATTGCGAAATTGGCAGTTTACAAGGCGTGCAATAGGTGATATAATAATTCTGTAAATGCGAGAACAAACCTAATGAAACATCATCAAGATCTATCAAGAGACGAGGCTGAGCAATTTACTGACAGGCTCGGTGGTAATTTAGCTGAAATGCTAAATAAAGAAATGGTTGAACATAAGATGTGTCCTATATGCTTGCACAAAACAGTGATTGTAATGTGCCATGCATATCTGGCCAGAATGGAGGATGAAATAGAACCTCATGACACAGTTAACTGACATAGACTTAGATGAAGTAGCTCTTGATGCGGATGCACTCAAGGCTATTCCTTCTAAAGAAAAGATAGGCATACTTGCCAAGTTAGCTTACGAACAGCTTGAACTTGAGCAAGAGATTGCTAGGATTGAATCTCATCTTAGCGATAAGAAAAAAGAGTATAATGAAATTTCAGAGATTAAAATCCCTGAGATTATGGATGAACTAAGCATTGACGAGTTTCGACTTGCTAATGGCGTAAAGGTTAGTGTCAACCCTTATTACTCTGGCAAGATTACAGATCCAGCAGCATATAAGTGGCTTGAAGACAATAATCAGGCCGACATTATTAAGGGTGAGGTCAATATCCCTTTCCCTAAAGGCTTTAGCAAAGAACAGTTGCGTTTGTTGGTTAAGGTAGCAGAGCAGGTTGGCTTGTCTGCCCAGGTTGGGGAACAAGTTCATCCTTCAACGCTGCGTGCTTGGATCAAGGATATGGTCCAAAAAGGGCAGCAGTTTCCTAGGGAACTGTTTAATGTGTACGTTGGAAAACGTACGAAACTCTCACTCAAGTAGGAACACATGACAAAAGAGATAGCTCTAGAACAGCCTGGTGCACTGGCACCTATGCCATTTTCTATTGAAGATATGGCCGACGATGTTAATCTGGGTGGTAAAATTGGCCTCGCAGATATCAGTATTCCTTACTTGTATATACTGCAGCAGAATAGTCCGCAGTGTAATCCTGATCATGCTAAGTACTTGCCTGAAGCTAAGCCTGGAATGATCTACCTTTCAAACCTTGAAAAAGTGTTTGACGGCAGAAACGCAGGTATTATTGTTGTGCCTTGTTACTATGAACGCCTGGTTACTGAGTGGCTGCCAAGAAATGCTGGTGGTGGTCTAGTTGCCTCTCACGACCCTGAAGCGGAAATTTTAAAGACTGCTAGGCCAACAGAGTCTGAAGGCAAGACGATCATGTGTCTGCCTAATGGGCATCAGATCATTGAGACAGCTTATCACTATATGCTTGCCCAGGACCCAGAAAAGAAAGTCTGGTATCAGACAATTGCTCCTTTTAAGAGCACGGCACTTAAGGCTAGTCGCAGAATGAATTCTACGCTTAGCACTACAATGATTCCAAACTCGGAAAAGAAGGCACCTCGGTTCCTTTTCAAGTGGCGGCTGACCTCTGTTAAAGAACAAAAAGACAATTATGTCTGGTCATCTCCTAAACTTGAGCAGATGGATATGGTTACAGCAGATGTCTATAGTGCAGCTAAGTCTTATGCTATAGTGGCAGCTAAAGGTCTATTGCGTCGTGTAGCTGCTGAAGCTGAAATGGAGAATGGTGAAGCTACAGCACGTGTTATTAATCGCGTAACAGTTGATGGTGAAGTGCCGTTCTGATCTAAGCCTGCGCTATAAGCCCGTCCCGGCGTAGTGCTTAGTAGAGGGGAGTAGTTACCGCCGTAGCTGTTCCCCTCGCCTAAACATTAAGAGGGGCGCAATGAACTATGTATTAGTACCGTTATGGATACTGATGCCATGCACAAGCCAAGTAACAATGGACATGACGTCACACAGTACAATTGTGATTTCATGTCCAAATACTTTTGGAGAAGTGTATGGACCATTCCTTCCTAAGGGTTGGAAAAAGCCTGAAGCAGCTAAGCCTGTAATTGTAAAGCCTGTTAAGAAAAAGCATTATCATAAACGCAAGCACAAGCATAGGAGACGGCACAAGTGAAGTGGTTGACTCAACAGAAACAGATTCATGATTTGAATAGTCAGCTTACTGCAGCCCATGCAGCAATTCAGCGACTTAGCGAAGAATGTGATATATTGGCCAGTATAGTTGTAGAAAAAGAAAGTAGAATAAAAATACTGGAAATGCGCCTTAAAAGCTGGGTGCAGAATGGAGAGAATGCACAATGAGCAAAGACTTAGAACTAGTGGAGCGTGTGATTAAGCTCGCTTCTACTACGATCAGAAAAGACAGTTCTTTCATGAAAATGTGTGAACTAGCTAAACATGCCGCTGAAGCAGATATTGAAATTGCACAATTAAAAGCTGAAATAAAGAGATTACAGGAGAAGAAATGATCGGTAGAATTTATAATTGGTTATTTGATACTCATCGGCATGATTGGGAAACTATTAAAGAGCAACCCTTTACCCATTTTAAATATAGTCTTGTTACCAATGAAAGATATGATTGTGGTGGTGGCACCTTATATACATTACGTTGCAAGATATGTGGTCAAATTAGCAGTAAACAAATTGGGTTAAAATACAATGACTGAGTTCTTTAAACACCAAAAAGAAGAATTTGATAGGTCATATAAAGCAGACTATTGGGCCTTATTTATGGACGCTGGCACAGGCAAGACACTGGTGTCTATACGTACTGCTGAGAAATGGTTCAGTCACAATAAAGTCAACGTTGTAGTTGTAGTTTGCCCAAAATCCCTTATAGGTACCTGGGCAGAAGTTGAATTAGCGAAACACTCTGAAATAGAATATAGCACTTATAAGTGGAATCCCGCTAAGCTTAACAAAGCTGATTTTCTACAGAAATTGAGCGACAACACTAAGCTTTTTTATTTTATAATCAACCATGATGCCTTTGTAAGTGACAAAGTGCACAGTTTCCTTAATTTAATTATGGAAAACCGCAAGTTTGGTATTATATATGATGAGAGTACAGCCATTAAAAATATAAAGGCTGATCGTACTCAGCAAGCTATTGACTTAGCTCGTCATGCTAGGTTTCGTAGGATACTAACGGGTACACCTATAGTGCAAAGCCCTTTAGATGTGTTTAGTCAAACAGAGTTCCTGGAGCAAAATGCGCTAGGTTTTAGAAACTATTATGGTTTTAAAACCAGGTACGCTATTATAAAGAAAGCGAAGTTCGGCCCTAGGTCCTTTGAAGTTATTGAAGGATACCGCGACTTAGATGACCTCCGGCGCAAGTTGGACCACTTTTCATCCTTTGTAAAGCTGGAAGATTGCGTAGACCTTCCGCCGCAAGTGTTTAAGCAGATTGACATTGAACTTACTCATGAGCAAAGTGTTGCATATAATGAGCTGCGCGATAAAGCGCTATTGTATATAGAAGAACACGAGATCACAGCTGTAAATGCACTAGCTATGCTTGTCAGGTTACAGCAGATTGTAGCAGGACAACTCAAGACGCCGGACGGCAACTACGTATCCCTTAAAAACAACCGCTTGACAGCTATTAAAGAGTTAGTAGAAGGGACTAATGATAAATTAATAGTATGGTCTACCTTTGTTAATACGACCAAAGACATAATGAAGACGTTAGGTGATTCAGCCCTTACCTTTGGTTCAGAAGATAGCGCAGATAAAAGGCAGGTAATCATCGAGTCCTGGCGCACAGGTAATGCCCAGGCTTTAGTAATTAACCCACAAAGTGCCGGCCATGGTCTAACGTTAAATGAAG
>Ga0193692_1000210_pt1 | contig 14527 bp, 10 predicted proteins | sample L3a1metaG_FD_144917 | JGI IMG/M metagenome (GOLD analysis project Ga0193692, IMG submission 144917) | Soil microbial communities from a riparian zone of the East river system, Colorado, United States - L3a1 | ecosystem: Environmental > Terrestrial > Soil > Riparian zone | place: USA: East River... | reverse complement strand
TTAAAGATACACGAACCAAACCGGACAATAGAAAAACTGCTATGGCAAACTAATGCAAGGTGCCGGGATTAAATGTTCGCCAGCTATGCCAGAATTCCTGTGAGGCCGGTAATGGCTTCAATGAAAAAGAAGTATCAATTCCTTTGCCATCAATTCTGTATTTATGGTTATCAAATAGCAAAGTGTCGCCACTCAAATTGAAAATTGAATTCTCATTTGGTCTTTCAAAAGCAAAAAAGCTTTTATCATTTTTCGACAAAACAATCAATACCGGGGTTACACCAATTTTATCCTGTATTAATTTTTCTTTCTTTAATTGATTCCAATCGTATGCTTTGCTTTCTTTCCCCGCCTTGACGCCAATCACCCACGATTTATCCTTCCATGACAGACTATCGGTTCCAGTTAATTTACTTTTGCTGGCGCCGCTTTCAAACTTAAATGTACTGTCATACGATTTTATAAAGTTTGTATCTGCCTGCATAATAAGCGAACCAGGATTTAATTGCAACCAATCAGCCAATGATGTTTGTGTACTATATACTTCTGGTAACTGTTGTCCTTTTAATTTACCAGCTATTGCTTCACCGGTAACTTGTCGCCACCAGCTTTTTGTAGTGGCATCTTCCAGCATAGCATTAAAATGATCCATGCCTACAAGCCTAAACTTTTCTTTTTTACCGTTCACGATTGGTTCGAATACTCTTCCGGTTCTGCATACTGTACAATATGTTACCATTATAGGTTTGCCACCCACGGTATCCTGTATATGATGATGATAACCTAAAAACCGGATCGGGTAAGCTTTGGCTTCATCATTAATTGAAACACCAAGTACTAACCTGTTTGAATCGACTTTATTAGATGCCGCACTTACAAGCAACAATTGTTTGGGCTGCTTAAACATTGCATCGGCCGTCATTTTAAAATTAGCCATGTATATGACAATCGCAACGACAGCAATGGGAAAAAACAATAACCATTTTCTTTTCCATTGTGATCTGAACAAACCAATAAAGATCAGTGCAGCGAATAAACCTCTGAATATCCAACGCCATTTATAAAGGAAGTATGCGAGATCAATGCTGTTCATTTGCTGGCTGCCCGGCATCGGCATTATGAAATAAACATTTGCTATTTCAAATAACAGTAAGCCAATCAAGCCAAACCAAAAATATTTTTTCATGCAGTTAAATTAATAATTGTAAAAATAAACCCCTCGTAGAAACGAAGGGGTGGATTTAAGGTTAACGGTCTCAGATCAGTATTTATAAATGAATAGTAATTCCCAAATTGACCAGGTAATCTGCAAAAGCAGCATCGCCTTGTCTGTGTACACCAGTATCAACTGTTTGACGCTTATCTGCATTGCTTTGCGTACGGTTTCTTACTAATGCAACAGGAACAAATAAGTTAATACTTGTTCTTTTTGCCATATAGGTAATTCCCGGCTCTGCAGAAATGATATACCCCGGTCTTCTGAATCCACGATCGCCACCGATAAGATCACTTGAAGGAAGTCCTTCAATACGGATACCACCAGAGAAACTTAATTTTTGAGACATATAAGTAAGACCAGCACGGGTCATGAACAAGTCTGGAACACTCATTACATCTGTATTGTATTTCTTTGCCGAAGCTGAAGCTGTACCACCCCTGGTTGTAGAAGTGCCGTTTACTTCACGTGGATTTGACAGGTAGAAAAAACTACCATAAGCACCTATCTTATGGCTGAAATTATAAAAACCATTTAACTCAAGTGTTATACCGGTGCCACCATCTCCAGGTTGTATTGACTGGTCGACAGGACCAAGAACACTTGAATCAGCCTTCTTATAAAAATAATCCATGTAATTATAACTACCGGTTGGCAATTTTAACCCAAGTCCCACTTGAAGATTTCCTTTGTGCGAAGTCTTTGGATCAAACATCCAGCGATAAGCTGCAAAACGGATATCGCCAATACCAAATGAATTCGTAGAATGTCTTGTTTTCCCGTCGTGTTCATATAAAGAAGAGCGGGTAAAAGCCAGTACCGGGACTGTCAAACCCATTGACCATCTACCATTAATAACACGGGTAATAGTGAAATCCGTTTCATACGAATGATTAATAACATTGCTGCCTTCTTCTTCTCTTTGTTTCTGTTCTTCTTTGCCTACAAAATGTTTGTATGATTTGAAGTAGCGGTTGTTTATGTCCAGGTACCAACTGCCACCTTCCGAAGGCCTGTTGCAAATGCCTCCAATACCTTTGATAGCAACACATCCCTGTGCATTTGTTTGCTGATAGGTTGCGGCAACTAAAATTGCGATGATTAAATAAATGCGTTTCATGATAATAAGCAGTTTTCGTTTTAAATAATTTATTTTTTAAGTTTTAAACGGGATACGATCAACTCTCCCAATTTTTTTCCTGCTATAGCGCCGTTCTCATTATCAAAGCGATAATGAATACCGCCGTATAAACGGGACATTGCAGCTTCTGCTGCTGCTCCGCGGAAAGTTTTTATTTCACGGTTTTTGATGCCAAACTCAAGTAATGATGTATCGGTAAATGAAAGGTTATCACCAAACCAATGTGTCATTACTTCAGCGGCCGCAGCGCTATTAGTAGCATGTCCGCTTGTATAAGATGGAAATGGCGGCGTTTGGATATATGGCTGCCAAGTGTCATCTATTTTATTTATTTCTGTTTCAGGCCGAACATAATTGCTTCTGTATTTTTCATCCCAACAACTAATAAATGCATCGAACAAAGCGATGGCAGTTTCAGCATAAGCGGCTACAGTTGTCTTAAAATCTGCTTTAGCAGCCTTTGCGCCGATACCAACAATATTCATCCAATGCCCCGGTGGTGAGAATTTCTTTGTTGCAAACATTACATGCCCTACTACGTGCATTGAAAATGGGTTATCATTCCAGAAATCAGCTGTATGTTTTTGATCATCTGATAAATTCTCGCCAATTGATTTCACTTCCATCAAAGCTTTCCAATAATCACTATTCTTGTTTTTTACGTCAAACTTCGGTGGTCGCGGAGGCATAAACTGTGAAGCTGAATCAAGTACCATCGGTCTAATTTCATTCCAATGTGGCTCAACTGCTGATGCATACTGCGGCGGCGTGGGAATGTAACGGCCAGCCATATTATAAAGCACGTTGTATCTTTCTGCTGTTCTTGTCTGAGCATAATTATCTTTTTTACTCCAGCGAAGAATGGCAGCAACAATGCTGTCGGAAAATTCCATTGTATTTTTTAAGACATCTGGCGACATATGAATGCTATCAGCCATTTTTTTAAGACCATCATAATAACCCATCATGCTTCCTTCGGGAAAAGTAACTGCATTCCCTACTTTAGTAAAAGCAAATAAGGAAGCCAATGTGAAATCAATGTTCTTTCCTACCTCAGGTTTTGGCATAGCAGGCATATGTTTGATCTGCCCGGCAAGTGAAATATAATTATCATCACCCGCAGCTATGCATTCAAATGCAGCAATGCTTGCGTACACATAATTACGTGTAGCGATCATTGGAGGAAAATTATTTTCCAGCACAACATCATTCAGCTTCTTTACAGTTTTGCAATAAAGAACCTGGTTATCAAAAAATCTTAGATCTGTTTGCGATCCTTTCTCTGTGCAGCTTACTGCTGCCAGTAATAATACGGGTACTAAAAACCTTAATGATTTCATTTTAAAATTAAATAAGTAAGAAAATATTTTCTATGGGTAGCTCTGATCCAGATAAAATCAATCAGGCTTCGGGAGGTTGTGCATCTGTGAGTGGGATAAACAGATCTTTTGCATCTGCATTTCTACTAACGAAGGATAAGGAGCTAATGGAAAAATTATTTATATCAAATGCAGTTTCATTTACGCGGAATTCAGTTGTCAGCAATTTTATCAAACCACTTTTTTGTTGTGAACCTTCTTTGTTCCCGGGAATATCATTCACAGCTTTGGTAAACTCATTCTTTACTTTAACAAGGTTTGTTTTTTCTTTATTTGGAAGACAAAGGAGATATAAAGTATTTGCGCTTACTTTTCTTTTTACATACTGGTAATGTTCGCCATTGAAATCCGTTTCGCCATAAACTTCTTCATAGTCCTTATCAGAATAATATGGCATGTTAAGCGGAATGCGAATCTCCACTAATTGTTCATCACTGTATTTGCCGGCTGAGATCTTTTGTTCGAGATAGGCAGTTGCATTTTTTTCAATTGCTGAAAATAACCATCTATAACCGGCAAGGTTAAATACCATAAGGGAAAGGAGCAGTATGGCAGCAATTTTTTTCAAGCTCCTAAAGATACAAATCCTCTTTATTTAACAGTGAATGTTTTTTTCTGAGTGCCAACACCTGTTAGTGTAAGACTTTTCCATTGTTTTGGCAATGAAGTTTTTAATTGTACAATTCCTGTTGGAGTGATATCCAACCCGCCAAAACCCATTAGCAAGGATTGGATAATTCCGCCAGCCCCGGTTGCAAAATATGGATTGGTTCCACCTTTTGTTTCTGCAATAACACGAAATGGCGGATTAAGATTTGGAACATATGATTCTTTGAACCAGTGATAAGCTTTTTCGGTATTACCCAGTCTCGCATAAAGTGTTGTAAAAACAGCTTGCGTCATTGCGGGGGTTCCTTCGTTTGGTACTCTTGTTTCGTAATATTCAAGATCTTTTTTTATTTGTGCTGGATCAGTAATTTGTTTCAAAGGATATGATAATAAATTAACATCGGCCTGTTTTATTCCTTCGCCATTATATGCAGCATGTTCTTTTGTTACACCATTTTCAAGTTTTAGAATGGGGATATTGTTTGCAACATTCATCCAGTCAGCATCAGGAGTAACTCCTAAGATCTTTGCCGCTTCTATTGCAAACTGGAGATTTGATTTGGCCGCTGCATTTGTGAAAGCATTATTATTTACATTTTCGGCCCACTCATCTGCTGCTACTACATTATTAATATCATAATGACCGGGACCATTTCTTTCAACACGGCTTGCCCAAAAGTCTGCAGTGGCAGATAATATCGGGTAACCTTTATCCTTTAGCCATTGTTTATCCTGCGTAACACAATAATAATTCCATGCAGCAATACCAACGCAGGCAGTGATATGATGCTCAAAAGGACCGCTTAGTGCCCACACTGGCGTTTCTTCAACACCGTTCTCTGCACTTTCCCATGGATACATTGCTCCTTTATATCCTTTGCTAAATGCGTTTCGTTTTGCAGCATCGAGACGTTGATACCGATACTCAACAAGGCTTTTCGCAATCTCAGGATGAAGCACAAGTATCGATGGATACATCCACAATTCTGTATCCCAGAAAACATGGCCATTATAACCAAGACCGCTTAATCCCATTGGTGAGGGAGATAACGCAGTGCCCTCCCTTGAAAAAGAATAAAGATGATACAACATGCTATGAACATCCTGTTGTGATTGCGGATCACCTTCAATTATAATATCACTCTTCCATAATTCTTCCCAGGCTTTTGTATGAAAACTGATTAGCCTTTCTCTTCCTTCCAATTTTGCAAAGATTGTTGCACGTTCTGCTTCATTTAATGGATCATCATGATGAGCAGAAGTGATAGAGGAGCCGGCAATAGAAAAGCGATACGTTTCACCGGCTTTCATTTTCCTGGTAAACTTCATCAGGTGCATATTATTATCCCACATTTCGTGGATCACTCTTGGTTCGTTACCATGCGTTTCACTAAATAAAAATGTATTGCTTGCACACATCAGTAGTTTACCGGTCGGGCTTTTTGCAGAAGATGTAAGTAAACTTATAACAACATGAGGCCTGTCTATCTCATTATAATAATTCTGAACATCTTTCAATGCATCAGGTGCTTCCATCACACTTGCGCCGGTCATTGTAAAATCTTTTTTTGCTGTAACAGCCACATCCATCAATACTGTATAAGGCAAATGACGCAATGAATAATAGGTATAAGTAACGGAAGCTTTATCGCTATAATCAAATGTTGTGGTGAACGAAGCTTTCTTCATGTCAAGCTCCTGTTGCATGTTAACAGCCGATCTTCCATCAATTCTTTTTCCATCTATTTCCAGGTACATGTTCAGCAAGTTGAAGCTCTTCAAAAAATTGCTGACTCTCCCACGACCATACAGATCATAAGCTCCGGCAAGCACAACATCTTTTACCCTGAATGGTTCGGCGGATGAAACAACCCCGATCATTCCATTAGCCACCGTAACTCCGTAATAATTTGTGGGGTCGATCTTATCCGCTTTTATTTTCCAGGCATCCTGGGCAAAGCATAGGCTTGAAAAAAACAGGAGGGGAAGAAAAAAATATTTTCTGGTCATATCTCAAGAATTACTCAAACAAATGTATTGAATAACAAAATGTTCAGCCTTTTTGGTTTACCTCTTCTCCACAAGAGTTTTTCCAGAAAGAGCCGGTTTATAAAATATTATTTTGTTTGGGAGTAAGAAAAACTTTAAACTTGTGTAAACGATTGCATCAATGTCTTACAAGACAACGATAATAGATATTGCACGTGAACTGAACACTACTCCAGCAACAGTATCCAGGGCTTTAAGTAATCATCCGGGAATTAGCGAGAAAACAAAACAAACGGTACAGCTAACAGCTTCAAAGCTTAATTATAAGAGGAACAGGATCGCATCTTCTCTCCGATCAGGTAAAACGCATGTTATTGGAGTTATAATTCCAAGCGCAGAAATTAATTTTTTCGGATCTGTTGTACACGGAATAGAAAGTGTAGCAAATTCAAATGGATATAATGTTTTGCTGTTCCAATCAAATGAAAGCAGGGAGTTTGAAGAAAAAGGATTAGAAACATTTTTAACAGCGAGGGTAGACGGTATTCTAGTTTCTCTTGCTAAAGACACAATTGATTATTCACATTTTTTAGAAATAAAAAAACGGGGTATCCCACTTGTATTTTTTGATAGAACAGCTGATGATCTCGGAATTGATTCAGTGGTGATTGATGACTATAAGGGAGCATTCAATGCTACCGAACACCTGATCCAACAAGGTTATACAAGGATCGCTCATATATCAGGTCCACAACATCTGAAAAATTTTCATGATCGTATGAAAGGATATATGGGAGCTCTCCAGGCTAATAAAATTAAAATGGATCCGGATCTCATTTATCCCGGTAATATTTCTATCGAATCTGGCAAAACAGGAACAGAATATTTTTTATCCCTTTCAGATCCTCCTGATGCAATTTTTGCCACTGAAGATTTTACTGCCCTGGGAGCGATCAGTAAATTAAAAGAAAAAAATATCCGGATACCTGAACAAATAGGGATCATTGGTTTTGCAAATGAGTTGTTTGGAGAACATATTACTCCGTCTCTTTCTACGGTTGATCAGCAAACTATCAGGATGGGTAAGTCGGCTTTAAATCTTTTGGTTGATATAATGGAAAAAAAGGAACAGCACATCAAACAAAAAGTTGTGCTTGATCCTTTATTAATAGTCAGGCAATCCTCTTTAAGAATTGGGTAGATAAAGAATGGTTTTTTTGACCGCCTATGTAAACGATTGCATTATATGCATCGAACTTAGGTTTTGATACGATAAGAAGCATTATAGCCATTGGAAAAGCGGGAATAAATTTGGTGTCATTAATGAAAACCTGGTAACCCGAAAACTAAATTTTGCAGAAATAAAAAAAAACACAACTTTGTGTCTCGGATACACATTTGATTTTTATATTTTAGAACCTAACAACAATTCTGCTTATGTACTGCAAAAAATTGCTAAAGGCAATTATCTTTCCGTGCTTGCTATTTTTATCAATAGCAGGTTACTCACAGGAAAAGGTAATTACGGGTAAGGTTACTGATTCAAAAGACGGATCAGCAATGCCCGGTGTCTCGGTTACTGCCAAAGGCAGTACAACCGGCACCCAAACAAAGGCTGATGGAACTTATCAGCTATCGGTCAGCTCCTCAACAACTGTTCTCGTTTTTTCATTTGTCGGTTACGATCAACAAGAAATATCTATTAAAGGTTCATCAGTAGATATCAAACTTGTCAATACAAATACGACACTTGGTGAAGTAGTAGTGACGGGTTATGGTACGGCCCGCAAAAAGGATCTTACGGGGTCCATAGCCACTGTAACATCCAGGGAATTTATAAAAGGAAGCATTACTACTCCGGAACAATTAATTGCTGGAAAAGTTCCTGGTGTTTCGATCATTTCTAATGGTGGCCAACCGGGTTCAGGAAGTACGATCAGGATCAGGGGCGGATCTTCATTAAGTGCCAGCAACGATCCATTAATTGTAATTGACGGAGTACCGCTGGATAATGGAGGTATCGCCGGAGGTAATAATCCTTTAAGCTTTATTAATGCAAACGACATCGAGTCTTTTACTGTTTTAAAAGATGCATCTGCTGCCGCAATATATGGAACAAGAGCTGCAAATGGCGTTATCATCATTACCACTAAAAAAGGCAGAAGCGATAAATTGAAAGTAAGTTTTAGCACTGTAAATTCAATTTCATCAAATACAAAACAAGTAGATGTTTTAAACGCCGACCAGGTTCGTTCTATTGTAAAAACTCTTGGTGCACCAGATAAGATCGCACAACTTGGAACTGCTAATACAAACTGGCAGGATCAGATCTATCAATCAGCATTTGGTTCAGATAACAATGTTAGTGTAACTGGTGGCGTGAAAGGACTTCCCTACAGGTTATCATTGGGCTATTTAAATCAGGAAGGTGTTTTAAAAACAGATCATCTCGAAAAATTTTCCGCAGCCATAGTATTGAATCCTGTTCTTTTTGATAAACATCTAAAGATCGACCTTAACTTAAAAGCGAGTCAGCAGAAATACAGGTTCGCCAATCAAGGGGCTATCGGGGCTGCTATTAATTTTGATCCTACTAAACCTGTTCATTCAGATAGCAAAAGATATGGTGGTTATTGGGAGTGGCTTGATCCTAGTCCGGGAGCTACTTATGGTCAGCCATGGAACAGAGCCGGAAGAAATCCAGTTGCGATGTTAAATGACAGGGAAGATAATAGCAACTCGAAAAGAAGTATCGGGAACCTACAAGCTGATTATAAATTACATTTTCTTCCTGACTTACATGCTAATCTTAATTTGGGATATGATATATCAGAAGGTACGGGTACCATATTCGTTTCCGACAGTTCATCACTTGAATATAGCACCGGCGGACAAAATAATCAGTACAAGCAAACGAAAGCGAATTATGTAGTAGAGTTCTATTTTAATTATATCAAGGACATAAAATCAATAAAGAGTCGCATTGATGCAACGGCAGGTTATGCTTATAATTATTATCGTACTACAAATTATAATTATGCCAGCTATAACGCCAGGGGAGTTAAATTTCCAAACACTGACCCGGCTTTTCCTTTTGATAAACCTGCACATACACTACTCTCATTTTTTGGAAGAGTAAATTATGCCTACAATACTAAGTATCTTTTAACAGCTACTCTTCGCCGTGATGGTTCATCCAGGTTTTCACCGGATAACAGGTGGGGATTCTTCCCTTCTGTTGCTGTAGCCTGGAAAGTGAAAAGCGAGGATTTCCTTGCAACTAATTCAACGATCTCAGATTTGAAACTCAGAATAGGTTATGGTGTAACTGGTCAGCAGGACGGCATTGGTAACTACGACTATCTCTCATATTATGCACAAAGCGGTAATGGTGCACAATACTATTTTGGAAATACATATTATAAGATGTTCAGACCAGGTGGCTTTTATGCCAACAGGAAATGGGAGGAAACATCTACTACAAACATCGCTGTTGATTATGGGTTCCTGAATAACCGGATCACAGGTAGCATTGATTTCTACTTAAAAAAGACCAAGGATCTCCTGAATAGTGTTCCTCAGCCAGCTGGTACAAACTTTTCTGCTTATATATTGGCTAATGTGGGTAGCATGGAAAATAAAGGCGTTGAATTCAGCATTAACGCTCAGCCAGTAAGAAACCAGGATCTGACATGGGATGTATCATTTAATGCAACCTATAATAAGAATACTATTACAAATCTTACTGTAGTTCCTAATGATCCCAACTATATCGGGTTTCCGACTACAAACATCAGCGGTTCGCAGGGATTTGCATTTATCAATGCTGTAGGAGGAAGTAAGAATACTTTTTATCTGTACCACCAGATATATGATCAAGCGGGAAAACCGATAGAAGGATTATTTGAAGATCTAAACCGCGATGGTATCATTAATGAAAATGATAAGTATAAAGGTAAAAGGGCCAATCCCGATATGTTTTATGGATTCAGCACTTATGTTACTTATAAAAAATGGAATGCTGGTTTAGTAATGCGTGCCAGCTTCAATAATTATGTATATAATAATGTATACAGCAATAACGGAAGGTTGATTCAAATACTTAATGCATATGTATTGGGTAATGCTTCAACCAATTACCTGGAGACTCAATTTACTGGTAACACGGAACAGCAACCGCTCAGTGATTATTATATTAACAATGCATCTTTCTTAAAGATGGATAATATAAATGTTGGTTACAATTTTGGAAAAGTACTTCGTGATAAAACAACATTACGTGCCAACCTGAGTGTTCAGAATGTTTTTGTTATTACTAACTATAAAGGACTTGATCCGGAGATCGGTAATGGAGTGGATAATAATTTTTATCCAAGGCCACGTATAATCGCATTGGGTTTATACTTTGATTTCTAATTAATTTTTAAGAATAAATCATATGAAAAAAAATAATTTTAAAATAATAATTGCAAACCTTGTTGCCATTGCGATCATGTCTGGTTGTGATAAGCAATTAGATCTAAAGCCTACTAATGATCTTACTGCTGATGATGTATATGCTACATCAGCAGGGTATAAGCAGGCTTTGGCGAAAGTTTACGGCGCAATGGCGCTAACAGGTAACTCTGGTGGTGCGGGCAGTCCCGATATTCCATCACAGATCATATCTGATGAAGGTAATTCTGACTTTCTGCGTATGTACTGGTACATGCAATGCTTAAGCACTGATGAAGCAGGATGGACGTACCATAATAATACCGATCCAATAGGTATTCACCAGATGACATGGTCATCAGTTAATCAAACGGTAAGTGGTTTATACTATCGTTGTTTCTTCCTTATCACACTGGCAAATGATTTTATCAGGCAATCGTCTGATGATAATTTAAGTAAGAGAGGAATTACCGGAACAAGTGCTGATAGTATACGTGTATATAAACAGGAAGCTCGTTTTTTAAGAGCTTATCAGTATTGGGTTTTGATGGATCTGTTTGCTAACCCACCTTTTGTTACTGAGGCAGATCAGATCGGAGTTGGATTGCCTAAACAAATACAGCGCAAAGATCTGTTTGACTATATCGAAAAAGAATTAAAGGAATTGGAGACAACATTGGCTGCACCCAGAACCAATGAATATGGTCGTGCTGACCGTGCAGCCGCCTGGTCTTTACTTGCAAGAATGTATTTAAATGGAGAAGTGTATACAGGCACCCCAAAGTATACTGAAGCTATTACTTATAGCAAAAAAATAATTGGTGCCGGCTACACACTTCATCCGAAATATAAAGAACTAATGTTGGCAGATAATCATTTAAATACGGATGAATTTATCTGGACAATAAATTACGATGGAACCTATACACAAAACTGGGGTGGTACTACTACTTTAGCTCATATGTCCAGCGGAGTTACGGGAGATAGTTCAGGTACAAACGGAACGTGGAATTGTACCCGGATGACACAACAATTCTTTGCATTATTTGATACGGCAAGAGATATCAGGGGACAATTCTGGACTTCAGGTCAAAATCAGAACATGACGGAACTACTTGATGCTCCCAAAGATGGATTTTCCTCAACAAAATTCAGGAATAAAACGAGATTAGGAGCTGTAGGTCCTAATCTTGATCCGGGAAAAAATTGGGTTGATATTGATTTCCCTGTATTTCGCCTCGCAGAAATTTATTTTATATATGCAGAAGCTGTTGTACGAGGCGGAACTGGAGGTGATAATGCTACAGCTCTTGGATATCTTAACCAAATAAGTGCAAGAGGCCGGCCAGTGGCAGGAACCAATGCAGCATTAACACTCCCATATATAATAAGTGAAAGGGGAAGAGAATTATTCTGGGAATGTTTCAGACGAACTGACCTGATTCGATTCGGACAATTTACAACGAGCTCTTATTTGTGGGCATGGAAAGGCGGTGTACGGAATGGTACGGCAGTAGACAGTAAGTATAATATTTTTCCAATACCATCGATCGATCTTAGTGCAAACCCGAATCTTGTTCAAAATCCAGGCTATTAATTTTTAAATTGTTTATATGAAAAATATAAAACTGCTTTTAATATTATTAACAACGGGGATATTTTTTTCCTGTAAAAGAGAAATAAGCCCCATCTATTACGAAGGCGGAACTGCTCCCGTGTTAACTGCATCCAGATCAGGGACCATTCCACTTTCATTTGCCAATAAAGATCTGGAAGCTGTAAAGCTATCATGGACAAATCCGGATTATAAGTTTACTACCGGCGTTAATTCGCAAAACGTAACTTACCAGGTTGAGTTGGATACTACAGGGGCTAATTTTACCAATCCTCAAAAGAAAGTATTCTCAATTAGTAGTGATCTAAGTCTTACACTTACTCAAAATGATCTGAATGATTATCTCCTGAATCAATTACAATTGAAACCGGGCATATCTCATAATCTTGAATTTAGGGTGACATCAACTATTGGAACTGCAATTCCTCTACTGTCAAATGTTTTAAAATTTTCAGTTACTCCTTATGCAATTCCTCCAAAAGTTGCTCCACCGCCCTCAGGACAATTATTTATAGTAGGCAATGCTACTCCGGGCGGTGATGCTACGGGATGGAATAATCCAGTGCCTGTGCCAAGCCAGGAGTTTACCAAAATCAGTAGTACCGTGTATGAGATAACGCTACCATTGATCGCAGATAAATCCTATTTGTTTTTACCCGTTAACGGTAGCTGGACTGATAAATATGGAGGAATAGGGTCTAATAATGCAAACAATGTGAGTGGAGATGATTTTAAAGCAAGCGGAGGCGATTTAAAGGCTCCAGCTGTAAACGGTAACTATAAGATACAGGTAGATTTTCAAAGAGGAAAATTTACAGTAACCAAATTGTAATTTATTATTAATATAATTTTATGAGAACAATACTAAACTTCTTTTTGCTTACAGCTGGCATCACTGGTTTTTTAGCGGCTTGTGATAAAGCAGAAACTTTGCCTTTACATGGAAGCGGAACAACGTCTGTACTTTCTGCATCTTCCACTAATGTAGCACCAGCTCCAATTGATTCTAACAAGATAGCATTGACTCTGAATTGGACAAGTCCTCTATATGCTACCGATACGACAAACTATAAGTTTGTTATTGAAATAGACTCAACGGGTAAAAATTTTGCCAAAGCTGACACCCGGACAGTGATGGGAAAATTAACTACAAGTTTTATTGCAAAGGAATTAAATACTTTATTACTTGACCGTGGTTATGCATTTAATGTACCCGTTGATATGGATGTGCGTCTGAAAGCTTCTTACGGAAATAATAATGAACTGAAACTTTCCAATGTTGTTAAAATAAAAATGACTCCTTATAAAGTACCACCAAAAGTTGCTTTACCTGCATCATTAAAATTATTTATTGTAGGTGACGGTACTGCAGGTGGTTGGGCCAATCCTATGCCCGTTCCCTCCCAGGAATTTTCAAGAATTGATGAAACAACATGGGGTGGTATATTTCAATTAACAGGCGGAAAATCTTATTTAATACTCCCGACAAACAATAATGTTTGGGATATAAAATATGGAGGTACAGGTGGCAACAACTCTAACAATGTTGATGGCGACAATTTCAAAGTTGGTGGTAGCGATCTGAAAACGCCTGCTGCAAGTGGTATGTATAAAATTATTTTTGATTTTCAGCAGGGCAAATTTACAGTTACTCCTTACACAGGTACATTAGCAACATCATTATTTATTGTAGGCGATGCTACTCCGGGCGGTTGGGATAATCCAGCTCCTGCTCTTGCTACGCAAACATTTACACGGGTAAATTCTTCATTGTTTGAACTCACTATATCATTAAACGCCGGTAAAAGCTATTTGTTTTTACCAGTTGCCGGAAGCTGGAATGACAAATATGGAGGTATGGGAGGTAATAACTCTAATAATGTGAATGGCGATGATTTTAAGTTCAGCGGCAGCGATATGAAAGCTCCTGCTGTTGACGGCACATATAAGATCTCAGTAAACTTTGCCGCTAGTAACGCAGCCGGCGCTTCGGGAAGAACTACACTTGTTAAGCAATAGATATAATTTATATAAGCAGTCAGTAATTTGGTTACATACCGCCCCGATTCTTCGGGACGGTTTTTTTATTTTATAAATAATATTTTATTGACATCAAACCTTTGAATATGAAAACCTAAAAGGAA
>Ga0193692_1000209_pt1 | contig 14543 bp, 14 predicted proteins | sample L3a1metaG_FD_144917 | JGI IMG/M metagenome (GOLD analysis project Ga0193692, IMG submission 144917) | Soil microbial communities from a riparian zone of the East river system, Colorado, United States - L3a1 | ecosystem: Environmental > Terrestrial > Soil > Riparian zone | place: USA: East River... | reverse complement strand
GCGGCCGCCGGATAAACCACCGATGAGGTTCCCACAGAGAAAAACAGATCACAACTGCGACTCGCCCTCTCGGCTTCGGCAAAAACGTCCTGCGGCAGAGCTTCGCCAAACCATACTACGTCCGGTCGCAGGAACGCACCGCAGCGTCGGCACCGAGGCGGACTTTCTTTTGAATCCCACGAATCGACGACCTGATCCTCTTCAAAACATTTTGTCCGGCGAATATTGCCGTGCAACTCGAGCACGCGTTTGCTCCCTGCCTGTTGATGGAGGCCATCGACGTTTTGTGTGATAAGGGTAAAATCTGGCACTCTTGCTTCCATTTGGACCAAAGCCTCATGCCCGGAATTCGGACGCGCATTTGAGACCAGCTGCCGTCTCCACTCATACCAGTCCCAGACCAGTTTTGGATTACGCTGAAATGCCTGCGGCGTGGCCAATTCCTCAGGAGAGAACTTCGCCCATAAGCCTGTTTGCGCGTCCCGAAAAGTAGGCACGCCGCTCTCTGCTGAAGTTCCAGCGCCGGTCAGCACGACCACTTTTTTCGCGGTGCGCAAGGCGGCAACGAGCTTCTCTGGAACAGCGGCCTGCATCCGCTAAATCTTCCATTCGCGGACCAGTTCCGGGAACCGGCATTGTTCGCACACGGCATTCGATTGCTGGCAGAAATCGCGCACGATCTGAAGCAATCCTTGCTGCGCGGCAGCCATCTTCAATTCACGTGGTGCAGCTCCTCCAAGCAGACGTTGTCGCGCCAGCTTGAGGACCGAGTTGTCCTCCGCGCCGGGCCAGGCCATAAACCGCGCCTCAATCCGCTCCTGCAACGCGTTGTTCTTTCCCTCGACCGCGCGCATCCACAACCACGGCAGTACTACGTTAATCGCCAAATCTGTGACTCGCGTCGGTCCAATCATCGGTTGCGCTTTCGCGAATACCTTCGATCGCAGCGTCCAATGGAAAGACCAGAAATCGTCCTTCTCCACCCAAAACACCTTCACCAGTGAATCGAGCAATTCCTTTGTGGGGATTTCTTTTGTGCACCAGCGCTCGATTCGCGAGGGCAACGCCGAATCAGCCAGCCAATGCGCTGCCAGCGCAAGGCGCCGCTCCGGGTGGTTCGCCGGACGCAGGTTGTTAAAGCGCCAGGCTGCTCGCGGCAAAATACAATCGTCGAAAGCGGACCGTTCGCGCCACCAACAATCCCAGAGTTGGCGCACGTAGCCGGCGACGGCCTTTTGGCCACGTGCCATCTCCTGCGGTAGAAGCCCCGCCACTCCCATGAGACGCGCTTGCGTTTCCAGCAGGACGGCTTTTGGCTTCGCAATCCGATCGCGAAGTTCCCCAAGCCGGTGCATCGGCCAAACATTATTCTTGTACCCGAGAGCCCGAAGGAGTCCCTCCCAAAGCGCCTGCTCCGACCCGTGCTGGCGTGCTCGCGACCTGAACTGGGCCGCCTTGCTTTGGAGACGGACCAGACCCGCTTGTTGAAGCAACTGCTGGCGTCGCTCAGGCCCAATCTCTCGTAGCGGCGCACAGCAATGTCCTCGTAAACTTTCGGGAAAATGGTCTCCCCAATCACTTCCCAACCACGTGGCCAACTCACTGACGGGTGCATCAAGCAAATCCTTGAGCACAATCGTCGGGATCGCTCCCGGCTCGTCCCGATCCCAGACGACATGCAACCGCACATTGTTGAAATTCGGATTGGTCGCATGGCCGTGATCGCGCCACCCAGCCGACCGCAAATCAATTTCGATATCCCCTTCCAGCGGAGAGTCATCTCCAATGCGCAATAACGCTCCTCGAAAATCGGGACCTGCTTCCCGGTTCCAAAAGCCCGGATGAAGGATCTGGACAGCACGTCCATCCGTGGTCTGCAGTTTCTCGCGCAAAATCCGTTGATGAAACCAGACCGCCTGGAGCAATCGTTCGGACGGATGCGCCGGATCTTCCCGCAACTCCACGAGGCCACGGCGGCGCCATTGAGCATAGAAGCTGATCGACAGCATCAATCTGCTTGTCCGGAACAGCGTGCCCAAAGTCAAGAGTTCTTCCGCAGACGATTTCCGGAAGGGCGTAGCGTCCTTCTCCAGGAAGACGGGAAGATCTGTTCAGGGCGACGCTGGTTTCGCGGCAGTTTTCAGCGGTTCCATTATCAGGCGCCTGTGTGAGTAGTCGAAGATCACCCGGAATTGTCGCCAGACCTCCGTCCCGATATGACCCGCCAGGCCGGCATCAGCAGGCGAGCCTTCCTCGAAAAGGTCGGCTGAGGGCCGCTCGACAATGAGTTTGCCAATCTGCAGCTGAGGCAAGCGGACGGAGTGCGTCTTCTTTTCGCCACCCACCCCCGTGCGCGCGCTCTTTTTGCCCGGTTCCAGCTTTTCCTCTAATTCAGTGCGCTCCACGAAATCGCGGCCGAGACAGAGGCCGCCATCACATCCTGTGTCGACCTCGTAATCCCCCTGAATCGGCGCCTGGCCTGGGATCACGATCGATGCGGTCATGATCGGTGTGCTCTTTCGAAATTTTAACGGAACAATCTCACCGGGCCCCTTGTATTCGAATGTGTCTGGCCGATGCAGAACAAGATGTTTGGCCGCTGGATCGACCTCGACAATGAATTGGCGGTAAAGACCCGCTCCCAATACGCCGTCCCTCCTTACCAGGCGACTGCTGTGAGATGGAAGCGACGCCACGCGGCGGGCACTATAAGTAAAGCCCGACCCGAAATCGAAAACGACTCCTTCGTAGGTATCCGCGCGTTCTTCGCCGGCAACGCCCACGATTGTGATTTTCCCGGCCCGCCTCAACTGCAGCGCTTCGGCCTTTTCCGGGCTGATCATGTTGATCGCAAATCCACTATCAACGAGGAAGAGCAGCGGTTCAGAATCGTTGACCCTCGCCCGGATCATCGTGCGTCCCCGGCGGCCTTCGATCGGGACGATTACGGAATTCGTCGATTTACTTTCGGCAACGGCGTCGGCTGCGTGGCCTATCTCGCCGCAGAGCACCAATCCCGTAATTGCGATCGCACCAATTGCATTCATCTGAACCTTCGTTGGTTCATGGCGTAAGCCAAAAGTGGCCACGCGCGCTATCTCAACCCGACTCAGTCTTGCGCCTTAAACTATTATCCTGCCTTTACCGCCGCCCGCCGGCGTGGCTTCACACGTGGCGCATCGCCCCAGAGCGTCTCCAGATCGTAGTGGTCCCTCACTTCCTGGCGCATCACATGGACGATTACATCGAAATAATCCAGGACCAGCCATGCCGTCTGCAAATTCCCATCCACCGCGCGGGGACGCACGCCCTGCTCCTCACGCAATTTGTTCATGATCTCGTCCGAGATGGCACGCAAGTGTGGTTCACTCGTGCCGGAGGCGATTACGAAATAGTCGGTGATCGAAGAGAGCTCCCGAACGTCCAAAACCACGATGTCTTCTGCCTTCTTATTGTCTGCCAACTCCCGGCAGAGCAGCGCCAGTTTTTTTGAATCCATCTTCTCGAAGCAAAGTGGCTCAACTCCCCCTAAAGATAAAGCTTTGATTGGCGTATGGCTTCTTCTACTGGCGCCGGCACCAAAGTCCGGATAGGAAGGCCGGATTGCACCCGCGAGCGGATTTCCGAGGAGGATACCCCCGATGGGAACCCTCGAAGCTGATGTAAACGAAACGGGGGTTGATCTCCTACCGCACTAGACCCCGGGCGCGGAACGACCACGAAAGTCACCAGGCGGGCGAGTTCAGCCGCATCCTCCCCGTCGAATCTCCTGGTCATCAATTTCGTAATTGGGATAGCCCGTGAGTGCCAACGAAAGCAGCCGCAACCGCGCGGCCGCCGGAGCAGGACTGCTCTCCGGCTTGAATGGAGATTGGGCGGCGGGGACAAAAAAAATACGTTGCAGTTGCAACTCTTCCGACGCCGCCTGCGCCACCAGCAGATGGCCAAGGTGCACCGGATCAAAAGACCCACCGAACAATCCTATCCGTTCCATCTTCCCCAGAGCTTATGCATTTGCCGGAAAATCCGCGATGGGAATTCGACTGCACTCGACGCGGAAGCACCTTTACAACTTCGCTCGCGAAATCCATAAGGATTGCATGCACTTAGCTCCCCTCTCCAGGCGCAAATTCTTTGCCGTTACAGCCGGGCTCACAGCGACAGCCTGCTGGAACCATGCTGCAGAACCTGCGCGAGAGCCGGTCATCGATATTCATCAGCACACCACCTACTCGGGACGGACCAATGCCCAATTGATTGCCCACCAAAAGGCCATGGGAGTTACGCAAACCATTCTCCTGCCTGCCGGCCGCCTCTACGGCCTCGATGCCGAGTGCGGTCGCAATGATACCGTCCTTGAACTTTCCAGCCAGCGCCCGTCCGATTACTTGTTTTTCGCCAACGAATTGCCAGATATCCCGGAGACTCGTTCCGAGATCGAACGCTATCTGCGCCAGGGCGCGATCGGCATTGGCGAACAAAAATTTCGCGTGGCTTGCGACTCACCACAGTTCCACCTGATCGCAGAAATTGCCCGCGAATACGGAGTGCCGGTGCTCATGCATTTCATGCACGACAAGTACAACACAGGAATCGAGCGAATGTATAAGACCCTGGAAAAATTTCCGGACGTCAACTTCATCGGTCATGCGCAGACCTGGTGGGCTAATGTTGACAAACTCCACAAGCAGGAAGCGCTCTACCCAAAAACCAAAGTCATCCCTGGCGGTATCACCGATCGTTTACTGAGCGACTACCCCAATATGTTTGGCGACATGTCCGCCGGTTCCGGACTCAATTTCTTCACCCGCGACGAAGAACACGCCCGGCAATTCATCCAAAAACATCAGGACAAACTCATGTTCGGCAGCGACTGCGACGATACCGTCGGGCGCGGCGAAGCCTGTCAGGGAGCGCAGATCATGACCTACATTCGACGATTCTCAGGCAGCAAGCAGGTCGAACGGAAAATTCTGTACGAAAACGCAAAACGGATCCTCAAACTCACCTGAGAAAAGTGCTCATTCGTAGTTGATTCGCTTTCGACCGCTCAGAGTTACTTCTGAATAAACGATGGTTTCGGCCTCCACTCCATACGGCCCTCGACAAGCCACTTCCCCATCCGCATTCACCAGTAGCGACGAGCCGATACATTTTCGCCCCGCCCACGGGCCACCAGAGATCGCTCCTACATTGCTGCATCCAGCGATCCAGAGCCCGAACTCCCGCGCCACTGGGCCGTAGTTGTCAGTCCAAAGGTTTCCATAAGGGTCGCGTTCGTTGTCGTGGTCAGAAGGGACCGCCCACGCTGATGGCGAAAGGATTATTTCCGCGCCCATTAACCCGAGAGTCCTCGTCACAATTTGTCCGCGCGCAAAAGCGTCTGCGCAGATCATCACACCGATCCTTCCAAACGGCGTCCCGACCACCGCCAGTCGGTCACCTTCTGCATAACAATCGTGACCAATTGACAGCTCGTTCAGCTTTCGATGATGGATGAGAACTTCTCCACCCGGACCAATTAAAACGGCAGAATTAAAGACCTTCTCTCCTGATTTTTCAGTCAATCCAGCACAAATGAATAATCCATAAATTCGAGCAAGCTCCGACAATCTGCAGCAACTCGAACCACTTGGAATCATCTCCGCCTCGTTCCGGGCTGAAGGATGCAGCCAGCCTAAATCCATTGCCTCCGGGAACAACGCCACTTTGACGCCCGCTTCAGCCGCCTGGCGGACCAGCCCAGCCGCGCGCGTGAGGTTCGCCTCCTTCCTCCCGCCATCAACCCGCATTTGGACCATTGCCAATTTGAAATTCATCCGTCCCCCGATATAGCCATAGGTCCCGCCGAAGAGCTAACTCGAAAGCCATAACTGGTAACTCCCCTTCCGCTGTTGAAGTTTGAACAGCATGCCACTTTTTATGCGCGCTCGTCGTGTCACGAGTCTCTGGTTCCGTTAATCGATTCGTCGGGTTTGCCCGATCTGCGGACGTTTACAATTGCCACCAAATCGTCACCTGCCGTCCTTCTCTGGCAGAGATGAAAGACCTTCATACATACGCTGAAATCAATTCAGCAGCCATTTCGCCCGCATTTCAGTGAATGGCACAAGCGCTGGTAATAGTCACCTGCGTCGGCGACGCAATCAAAAATCAACTCAACAAAACAAATTATGAAGTCCCGTACCCTAAAGACATCACGAATCCTGCCTCTCGGCGTCGGTGCCGCTGTGCTCGCAAGCGGAGCGAGCGCATTCGCGCAGGCCGAATCGGGGAACGTAGTGCGCGTGGAACGTCTGGAAAAAGAAAACCAGGACCTCCGCAAGCGGCTCGAAGCCCTGGAAAGCATGGCGAAAAAGGAAGGCTGGGCGCCAAGTCCCTTGCCTACTAACAGCATCAAAGCCCTCTCCTCCATACAACTCAGTGGCTTTGTCACCACCTCTTATTTCTACGACACAAGCAATCCTCCGGATCGCATATCCAACGGCTACCTTTGGAACACAACGGAGAACTCGTTTTCGATCAACAAAATCAAACTGACTCTGGCGAGTCCGCCCGTCGAACGGAGCGGCGACAAGTTCGACGCCGGCTTCCGCACGTCCTTAATCTTTGGGGAAGACGCCTCCATCGTTAACACCGGGGGCGAAGTCCAGGGACTCGAAGCCCTCCGTGAAGCCTACGTTGAACTTAACGTCCCCATCGGCTCAGGCCTGAACGTCAAAGCCGGGCAACTCATCTCACTCCTCAACTACGAATCTGGTGATGGCGGGGCTGCCAACCCGAATTTTTCGCAAGGGTACCAATGGTTCTACACCGGTAACGGCCCGTCCGCTGGACTCCAGGTCGGCTACGACATCACCGATGCCGTGAGTGTCAAAGCCCGTGTCCAAAACGGGATTTACGCAGGCGCCATCGACAACAACAACAGCAAGGGTTTCATGGGCAGCATCGGCCTGAAACCAATCAAAGACCTTTGGCTTAGCCTCATCGGCTTCTATAGCCACGAAAACACCACCTTCAGCCTCGGAGGCGGCTCCGTGCTGGCTGGCTATCAGGTAACCCAGCCGCTCGGTCTCGGCTTTGAATTCGATTACTTCGACTTCCTCCTCGACCCCGGCTCCGCCAAGCTTTGGTCAGTCGGTGGCTGGATTACTTATGATCTTACCCCCTCCTTCGGCCTCGCGCTGCGTGGAGAGTACCTAGACGATAAAGACGGATTCGGCATCAAAAACGTGACGCTTCCGGGCCGCCCAGGCAGCGCCATCACTTCACCCGATCCAAATGGCACCCTCGCCAGCCTTACCCTCACGCTGAATTACAAACCTTTCCCGAACGTAAAGGTGCAGCCTGAAGTTCGCTACGACCACACCTCCTACAGTGGCGGCTTCGATGGCAAAGAGAACCGCGTGATCGTCGGTGCAGGCATCAGCTACTTGTTCTAAACCAAACCAATAACTACCGCCTCAATTAAACCGAAAACAAACCTATGAAACCGTATCTATCCAAAACCCTGACTGCGCTTGCGCTCGCAGTCGCTGTCGTTCGCGCAACCGCCGCCGAGACCGTCAAAGTTGGCATCCTGCATTCCCTAAGCGGGACCATGGCAATCAGCGAAACCTCACTCAAGGATGTCCTCCTCTTTACCTTCGATGAAGTCAACAAAGCCGGAGGGATCAAAGCCGGAGGGAAGAGCTATATGATCGAACCCGTCGTTGTTGATCCGGCTTCGAACTGGCCCCTGTTCGCGGAAAAGGCCAAACAACTTATCGAACAGGACAAAGTAGCGGTCGTCTTTGGATGTTGGACTTCCGTCAGCCGCAAATCCGTCTTGCCGGTATTTGAGAAGGACAATGGTCTTCTCTTCTACCCGGTACAGTACGAGGGCGAAGAGTTGTCCAAAAACATCTTTTACACCGCTGAAGCAGTGAACCAGCAGGCGATCCCGGCAGTTGATTACATGCTCAATGATGGCAAGAAGAAGTTCTACTTGCTCGGATCGGACTACGTCTACCCCCGTACGACCAACAAGATTCTCAAGCAGTACCTGAAAGCGAAAGGCATTCCTGAATCTGACATCGAGGAAATCTACACGCCTTTCGGTCACACTGATTACCAGACAATCGTCGCCGCTATTAAGAAATTCTCCGCCGGCGGCAAAGCCTGCGTCATCAGCACTCTCAACGGCGACACCAACGTGCCGTTCTTCAAAGAATTCGCGAATGCAGGTCTCACTTCTGAAAATTGTCCTGTCGTCTCCTTCTCAATCTCCGAAGACGAATTTCGCGGACTGCCTGCCAAAGAGCTCGTTGGCCACCTCGGTTGCTGGACCTACTTCATGTCTCTGAAAACCTCCGAAAACGCCAAATTCGTAAAAAGCTTTCAAACCTGGCTCAAGGACCCGGTCGTGACCGGAACCGACTACAAGCCGAGCGGCATCGTGGCGAAAGGCCGCGTCACCTGCAGTCCCATGAACCTGTCGCGCATCGGCGTTTACCTCTGGAAACAGGCGGTGGAAAAGGCCGGTTCCTTTGAAGTCGATAAAGTCCGCGAAGCCCTTGTGGGGCAAAAGTTCAAAGGTCCCGCCGGTGAAGTCGCCATGCAAGAGAATCATCACCTCGTAAACAATGTCTATATCGGCGAAACCCTCGGGAGCGGGCAGTTCAAAATCATCAAGACGTTCACCGGCGTCGCAGGCGAACCTTTCAGTGAAAAGTTCCTGCCTAAGATGACTGCCTCGGCGAACTAATCGTTCCTCAGTGCCGGGTGGATTACTTGTGCGGAAGTACACCTGGCCAACCCACGGAGGCAGGCCTTTTGCCGGAGGCCTGCCTCCCTCAATATAATGAGACCAATCCCGAACTGGTTAGCGATGCGAGCACGCGCACTTGCTTGCTGCATCCTCGTTGCCTTGTTGCTCTTCCCGATGCGGAGTCTCGCTGCCGGGGGCCCGAGCGTACTCGCGAGCCGCTCAAACCGCACCAACCTCGTCGAAGCAGTCCTCAGCGAAGATCCCTCCCGGCAGTTCGAGCTTATAAAGGCTTTTGCTTTATCCGGCGATCCCTTCGTCGAACAGGCACTCACCGCCTGGCGTGGCGGTTCCGTCTACATCTTCCAGTCTGGTGAAAACAAAATCCCATTCCTACTCGACTCCCAAACCGACGCAGATGGCAAAGCTAAAGCGATCAAACTGATCGACGGATCCAGTCTCCTCGACGAAGCCGGCAAACCACTGCTCTTCGCCGCTGACAGTGCCAGCACTGACGCGCCCGCCGCCGATACAAATGCCAAACTCCGCAAAGCCATCAAAACAACCCTCGGGCAGGAGCAGAATCCCGACTATATCGCATTCCTCGAACCCGTCCTTAAAACCGAGAAAAGTTCCGAGGTGATCAAAGCCGTGCGCGAAGCGATCGCGTTGATCCATATCACCTCCGAAGACGAAAGCATCCGCGTTCCAGCCGTCGAAACGCTCGGCAAACTTCGCTCGATTGGCTCTCTGGTCTTCCTGCAAAAGCTCCGTGACGATGCAAAAGCCAATCCAAATAAATTCGGCGAGCAAACGACCGAAGCGGTCCGCATAGCCATTCGCGATATCGAAGAACACATTCGTTATGGAAATCTCTTCGGGACCGCGTTTCGCGGCATAAGTCTCGCAGCCGTGCTGCTCGTCGCCGCGCTCGGTCTCGCAATCACATTTGGGCTCATGGGCGTGATCAATATGGCTCACGGAGAATTGATGATGGTGGGCGCCTACTCCGCTTACGTAACCCAGAACCTGTTTCGCGGCTGGTTCGGGGCTGCCGGAACTGCTTTCGATTCCTATTTCGTCGCCGCGCTTGGGGTGTCCTTTGGGGCCGCAGCCCTGGTGGGAATTATCCTTGAGCGCGGCGTCATTCGTTTTCTCTACCGCCGGCCGCTTGAATCGCTTTTAGCCACCTGGGGTGTCAGCCTCGTTCTACAACAGGTTTTCCGGCACATCTTCGGCGCTGCGAACGTCCAGGTGAATTCACCGAGTTGGCTGAGCGGCAGCTTTGTAGTGAGCGATGTTCTTCTGGCCTACAATCGCATTTTCGTGATTTGTTTCGCCTTCTTCGTCGTGCTCCTCACGTACTGCCTGCTCACACGCACTTCGCTCGGCCTGCAAATCCGGGCCGTCATGCAAAATCGCGCTATGGCCTCGGCGCTCGGGGTACGGACCGAGCGGGTCAACATGTTGACTTTCGCCTTCGGCTCCGGCCTCGCTGGTATGGCCGGCGCCTGCCTTTCCCAAATCGGCAACGTCGGTCCCAGCCTCGGCCAAAACTACATTGTGGACTGTTTCATGATCGTCGTCCTCGGCGGTGTCGGAAATCTCGTGGGCACTGTTTCTGCCTCTTTCGGTGTCGGTGTTACTGACCAAATCCTGCAACCCTGGTTGGGCGCCGTTCTCGGAAAAATCACCGTGCTGGCCGCCATCATCCTGTTCCTCCAATGGCGGCCAGCCGGTCTCTTTGTTACGCGAAGCCGCAGTCTCGAAGGTTAAAAATGACGAAAATATTTCAGACGCGAGAATGGATGATTCTCCTCGCGGTCGCCGCGATTGGTCTGGTTCTGCTCCCCTGTTTAAATGCCTTCGTTCCAGCCTCGAGCTTCTGGCACGTCAGCAATTTCAGCATCAACATCTACGGCAAATACCTTTGTTACGCCGTGCTGGCGCTCTCGGTGAATCTCCTTTGGGGTTACACCGGTTTGTTAAGCCTCGGCCAGGCCTTGTTCTTTACGCTCGGCGGCTATGCGCTCGGAATGCATCTCATGCTCATGATCGGGAAGCTCGGCCAATATAAGGCCGACATCCCCGACTTTATGGTCTTTCTCGAATTTCCAAAGCGCTTCCCCGAAACAGGCGGGCTCCCACCGCATTGGATTCCTTTCAAACATTTTTGGTTTGCCATCGCCGCGGTCGTCTGGGTTCCCGCCCTGGTCGCCTTCATTTTCGGGATTCTCGCCTTTCGCTCCCGGATCAAGGGAGTCTATTTCTCCATCCTGAGCCAGGCTGTCACCTACGCTGCCTGCCTCATGTTCTTCCGGAATGATTTCACATTCGGTGGCAACAACGGCCTCACCGACTTTAAGTTCCTCCTGGGCGCAGATGTGAACAGCGCGACGACCAAGCGATGGCTTTACGTCGCCTCCGGCCTCTTATTGCTGGGCGTCTACCTCCTCTGCCGTTGGCTCACCTCCACAAAGTTCGGGCTCGTTCAACGGGCCATCCGCGACAGCGAGAATCGTGTCCTCTTCTCCGGCTACGCCACGGCGAACTTTAAGTTGTTCGTCTTTGTGCTCGCTGCGGTAATCGCGAGCCTGGGCGGCGCCCTCTATGTACCTCAAGTCGGAATCATTAATCCCAGCGAAATGGCCCCGGATAAATCGCTCGAAGCCGTCGTCTGGTGCGCCGTGGGCGGCCGTGGCACTTTGATTGGACCGATCCTCGGGGCGATTACCGTCAACGCGCTGAAGAGCTATGCCACACGCGCATTCGCCGAGCAATGGCTCTACATCCTCGGACTGCTGTTTATCCTTGTGGTTGTATTCGTCCCCAATGGCTTGGTTGGAATTCCCGGCCAACTATCACGTTTGCGCAAAAAGTTCACAACACGCGCCCAGCCCGCACCTGCACCGACCCTTGCACCAACAGCGCGACTCGAACCCGCCGCCAAAGAATGAAGCACTTCATTCTCACAATGGAAGGAGTAAACAAGTCGTTCGAAGGTTTCAAAGCCATCGACGATCTCAACTTCTACATGGACGAAGGGGAACTCCGCGTAATTATCGGCCCCAACGGCGCTGGCAAAAGCACCATGCTCGACCTCATTACCGGGCGAACCCGGCCTGACTCCGGCAAGATCGAATTCGGCCGCGACACAGACCTCACCCGGTTGAACGAATATCGAATCAACCGCCTTGGCATAGGACGCAAATTCCAAACGCCTTCCGTTTACGTCGAACATACAGTCTTCGAAAACATGTGGCTTTCCCTGGAAGGCACGCGCTCCGTTTGGTCTACCCTGGCAGCGCGAATCTCTTCGAGTCAGCGCGAGCGCCTCTTCGAGGTCCTGAAAATCGTCGGCCTGGCCGAACGCCCCGACCAAAAAGCCGGCGTCTTATCCCATGGCCAGAAGCAATGGCTTGAAATCGGCATGTTGCTGGCGCAAAACCCAAGGCTTCTGCTTGTGGATGAACCGGCGGCCGGCATGACCGATGAAGAAACTGCCCGCACGGGTGAATTGCTCGTCAGCCTGGCTGGCCGCCACAGCGTGATCGTGATCGAACACGACATGGTGTTCGTTCGCCAAATCGCCCGCAGAGTAACCGTGCTTCACCAGGGCCATGTCTTGTGCGAGGGAAACGTGGACGAAGTCCAGAACGATGAACGTGTAATTGAGGTTTATCTCGGTCGAAAGAAGAAGGCCGAGGCCGCTTAGCCATGCTCTCGCTCTCCAAAATCTCGGCTTCGTACGACGGGTCGCGCGTCCTGCGCAATGTCGATCTCACAGTTCCGGACCGAAGCCTGGTCTGCCTGATGGGCCGTAATGGTGTCGGCAAAACCACCACTTTGAAAGCGATCGTCGGGCTTGTGCGCGTCGATCAGGGCTCCGTTCGTCTCGGTTCGGACGACCTGACCTCCCTCAAGCCCGACCAGCGCGCCCGCGCGGGAATCGGCTACGTCCCGCAAGGCCGCGACATCTTTCCAAATCTCACCGTTTGGGAAAACCTCAAGATCAGCCTTGTCGTCCATGGCGCAAAGGCAAACGGCCAGGTTGATCGCGTGCTTGAATTGTTTCCCGTCTTGAAGGAGATGCTCGGACGCAAAGGGGGCGTTCTAAGCGGTGGACAACAGCAGCAACTCGCCATCGCCCGCAGTTTGCTCACCAACCCAAAGCTGCTCATCCTGGACGAGCCCACTGAGGGCATTCAGCCGAATATCATCGATCAAATCGGTGAGACGCTTCTCAAGATCCGGAAAGAGGGCAAGATGAGCATCCTGCTCGTCGAGCAGTATCTCGATTTCTGCGTCAACGTGGCTGACACATTCTATATCATGGACCGCGGCGCCATCGTTGCCGAAGGCCCCATCAAAGCGCTCAACGACGACATCGTGAAACAGCACCTCACCGTATGAAAAGCGCCTCCATCTATCTCTTGTCCATATTGGCCACGCCGATTCCGACGTGCGCGACCGTTGCTTCTGCTCATCCCGGGCACGCCCCTGGCGATGCGAACGTCTCGCATCTCATTTCCAGTCCGGATCACGCGATCCTCCTGGTTGGCGTCGGTTGCCTGCTTTATCTGGCCAGTGGATTCATCTCTAAAAAAGGGATTCGCAACTCCGTGCAGTGGTTTGCTGTGGCACTCGTCTTCAGTCCACTCATGCTTCGAGAAATCTAAAGGAGGACGATGAAAAGAATAGGCATCCTTACCGCAGGCGGCGATACGCCGGCCCTGAACGCGACAATTCATGGCGCGGTGGTTCGCGCCAACCAATTGCGCGTTGAAATTATCGGGCTTATCAAAGGATTCAATTCGCTCTTCAACCCCCGCGTCCCGCATGTCCATCTCAACCCGCTTTACCAGGACATTCCGGAACTGGACCCGACCAAGGGAGGCACTCTCATTGGCTCTTCTCGCGACTTCGTTGATCCCGACAAGCACGAAGACCTCGACCTCGTCGTCTCTCGACTTCGCAAACTCGGCATCGAAGGCCTGATCTGCATCGGGGGAGACGGCACGTTGAATGGGCTTCAACCGCTTGCCGAGCGTTTGCCAGTCGTGCTGGCTCCAAAGACAATTGATAATGATCTCGGCCTGAACTTCCCCAGCGAACCCAACGAATGGGTGCGCGTCAACGACATGTCGGCAAAGCACGGCTTCCGATACAAGCGGACCCCCTTGAATGCGGTTTTCGACCTCGACAACATCGTCAACTACGCCACGCCCGGCTACGCCACTGCTGTCTTTGTCTCCGCCTCCGGTGTGGAGCGTATCCGCACAACCGCCGAAAGCCATCGCCGCATCGCAATCATCGAGGTCATGGGACGTCATTCCGGCTATCTCGCTCTTGGAACCGCGTACGGCCGGCCCGATATTATTCTCGTTCCCGAACACCCGCTCGACCTGGAGTTGCTCGTTGAGCGAGTGAAGCATCTTTACGATCTTCAAAAGAATGTGGTAATCGTCTGCGGCGAAGGGGTGGTCGATGAACAGGGTCGCGACCTTGGCGCCGAAACCAAATCGACTGATCCCGCCGGAAACATAGTCCTGAGTGGCGCCGCCGAATCGCTTCGTTCGAAGTTGATCCAGATTATCGGCGACAAATATTTCCAATTGTATCGCCGCAGCGAAACAGCGCGCGAAGCGATCTTCACCCGAAAAGTCGGCCACACGCAACGCGGGGGGCGGCCAATTCTTTTCGATCGCTTCTATGCCGCTCAACTCGGCGCCGAAGCGGTGCGTTTGCTCGTCGATGGCCACAACAACGCCGTCTCGATCCTGCAATATAACTCCAA
>Ga0193692_1000208_pt1 | contig 14605 bp, 22 predicted proteins | sample L3a1metaG_FD_144917 | JGI IMG/M metagenome (GOLD analysis project Ga0193692, IMG submission 144917) | Soil microbial communities from a riparian zone of the East river system, Colorado, United States - L3a1 | ecosystem: Environmental > Terrestrial > Soil > Riparian zone | place: USA: East River... | reverse complement strand
CTTGCGCGAAGTCGTGCGTTACGCGGACAAAGCGACGCGGCAGAAGATCCGGTATCAGGTGGAGATGAAGACCGATCCCGCGCATCCGGATTACAGTCCACCGCCCGAGGCCTTCGCAGCGGCGGTCTACAAAGTGCTCAAGGACGAAGGGATAATCGACCGGGTCGAGGTTCATGCTTTCGATTTCCGATGTCTTTACGAGCTCCAGAAGCTTGACCGGCGCATTCGCACGGCCTATCTCACGTCGCGCGATAACGAAAAGGCGGGCGCGGAAAGTTTCCTCAGTCCGGATCCGCAGCTCGCCGGGTTGTGGACCGGGGGGAAGCTGTTGAGGGATTACGGCGGCTCGATGCCGGCGATGGTCAAGGCCTTGGGCGGGATGGCCTGGGACCCGGAGGACGCCGAACTCACCAAGGAAGCCCTGGACGAAGCCCACCGGCTCGGACTCAAAGTCGTTGTGTGGAGTTGGCCCGAAAAGCTCGGGACCGCTTTCGATGCGCCGCTGGTGGCGAAAATGATCGAGTGGGGCGTCGACGGTATCATTACGGACGATCCCGGCCGGCTCATTTCGATGCTCGCCGCCCGCGGCTTTCCCGTGCCCGTCCGCTACTGAAACGTGAGGAGTGAGAATGAAAACAATTCTTTTAGTGGCAATGGCAGGCCTCACGGTCCTCGGCTGCGCCCAGGCTGAGTCTGCTCACAAGGGATGGGGAACAGTCCCTGCCGAGTGGCCTGGAACCAAATCTCCCCGGCCTATCGTTCACAGTGTCGGCTTGGTCGGCCCCTGGGCTCCGATCGCGAAACCTGACCCGTCGACGAACGCCCCGTTGCAGGCCGGCTATGCTTCAAAACCGGCAGTGTTGTGACAGTGCAGAGGGTGTATATGCTGGTGGTCAGTGAGGACGGAACGATTAACACCAGAGAAATCAAGACCACGACACCAGTTGTGAGCAGGAACGAGGTCACTGAGGGTTATTATTGCGCGTCCTTCAGCACGGAAAAAGTTTCATTCAAAGAGGGTGACTTGTTCGTTATGGTCCTCAAAGCCGACGGTCAGATAATTCCGATTTTCTTGAAAATGGTCTATTCCCCATTTGTCCCGTCTTAAACCGCACAACTATCGTGCTGCACTCGACGACACCGGGACCGGTGGGCGCTTTCTGTTAACGGTTGGACGTCATTGGCCCGGCGCGAGTGAGCGCGGGTCGTTGGACCTGATGAGACCGCGGTTCACATGGAAAGGCTGGGTGGGAACAACAAGCGTTCTGCTAACGCTGAGCGTCGCAGCAGCGCTAATCGCCATGCCGAAGCGCAAACCCATGACCGCCCCCAAGGTGACGATCTTTGACGCCAGACTAAGTGTTTTGTGGGCGCAAATGCGAAAAGGGAGCAACACGTATTATCTGCCGGCGGATGGGAACGTGCTCGGGAGCGAAGGCCGGTTCGGCAGCACTCTGGAGGGTAAAGTTCGAGGGGAAATTCGCAAGTTGGGAATAAACATTGACACGCTCCCGGCCTTCAGGCCTGGCACCGGGAGCGGTGGGCGAGCGTTCCTCGTCGGCTACGCGTTTCCTGTTCCACCCACATCATCCGTCCACCTGGTCGCTGAGCTGCTTGCCGAAAACGGCACGCTTTATCCATTGCAGAATCCTGCCAGTGGGGGCGGAGGTTCCCCCGAAAGGTCGTGGGACCTTTGGACCCTCGATTCCTTGCCATCGGTCGTGACCAATTACACTCTTCGCCTAAAAGCGGAGACAAACGGCGCGCCCGTCGCGGAGATCCAATTCGCCGAACCGTAACCATGGTCCAACCAAATCGGGTGCGATTAAAAGTGTCGGTCACGAAAGCGCGGGAATGCCGCGCACTCCAAAGGCTTCGCCCTGTTCGAGGCGCTTTCGTGCTCGCGCCAGCGTTTGGAGTGCGCGGCATTCCCGCGCTTTCTCAGGTAGCAAGTTGACCGACGGTTGTAATGGCACCCAAATCAGCGGTTTCGCATGACTTTCTGAAAACCCGTATTGGTTCGGGTGTTTTCAGGGTTCTGAGCACTTTCGCAATCTGAGGCATTTTCTTTTTGGTTGACCGCTTCCGGCTTTTTGGTATCCTATCCATATATATGGCTAGGATTCATGACACTACCAAATCCACTCTGGCTCTGCGCCAACGCAAACGCTTCCTGCTCTCTCAGATCAAGATCCCGCCCGACGGTTTGCGCGCCTCCCTGGTCAAACGCTTGTCCCGCTGCGGCAAGCCCCAATGCCATTGCCACCATGGAGGGGACAAGCATGGCCCCTTCTATTATCTGACCCAGTGTCTGGCGGCAGGAAAAATCAATAAGTTCCTGCTCAAATTACCCCTCCAGCGGCAAGCAGCCAAAGAGGGCATTGAGCGCTACCAGCATCTCCAGGAGCAGCTTGAGGAACTCTCTCAAATCAACGCCGAACTATTGCGGCGGGAGGAAAACCTGGCCGGGTGATTTACCGCGATTTCAACCAGTTGGGCCGGTTCGTTGCTTACACAAAGAAGCGTTTTAATCTGTTGCTGCTGGCGGCCTGTTTTGGCGACAGCCGCGATGAACCAGGCGTTCCCTCCCGCTCGGTGGGGCTGAGCCTGATTCTGGGCGAGGTGGTTCACATCCCCAGTCTGCTGCAATTACAGGAGGAAACCAAACTCCCCCAGTGGCAACAGTGGGTGGGTTACCAGCACCCGATCAGCCACGATACCTTTGGTTATGCCAGCGAGCGGATGGACCCCGAACAGTTGCGCCGGGCCGGGACTTGGATCAACCGCAAGCTCAAACGAGGCAAAGCCTTCGAGGCCAATAAAATCAACGGACTGCTGGCGGTTAACCTGGATGCTAACGAACAGTTTTGCAGCGACCATCGCTGCTGTGACGATTGCTTAACCCGTGAAGTCATCTGCAAAGATGTCGATCGCAAGGAGTTCAAGAAAACCCAGTATTATCACAAGCAAGTGTATGCGCAGTTGAGCGGGCCGGAGTTGAGCGTGATCCTGGACGTGGAACCGATGCGCCAGGGCGAGGAAGAATGCGCGGCGGCTTTGCGCCTGTTGCGCCGGATGCGCCAGAAGTATGGGATGCGATTCTTTGACGTGGTGGTGGTGGACTCCTGGTATACTAACGGGCCCTTTCTCAAGACCGTGGTTGAGGAGTTGGGCTGGCCGGTGATCGCAGTGCTCAAGCAGGAACGTTACGAAGCCCATCAAGAGGCGCTGGCCTTAACCAACGGACAAAAGCCCACGCAAGTCGTGGAACGAGACGGACGACGAGTCGAGATTTGGGATGTGCCTTCGGTGCGTTTCACCGATGCCTATCCCGGGCCGGTCCGCGTCGTGCGAGTACGGGAGCGGTGGACCCAGCGCCAGCAAGCCGGCAAAGAGTGGAAGATCCAGGAAAAAGAACAGAACTGGATTTGGGTGGTGGCCGGGGATTTGGATGGGTATGACGGGGCAATCATTCGCGATATCGGGCACTCGCGCTGGAAGATAGAAAACAACGCCTTTGGCCAACTCACTCAACACTGGCATTTGACCCACTGCGCCCATCATCACCCCGTGGCGGTGGTGGCGTTGCTGTGGATAAAAATCATTGCCTTCACGCTCTTTCACGCCTTTGCCATCTTGCACGGCAAACTTTTCCGATTGGGCAAGACCACGCTGCAGGAAGTGCGCAAGCAGATTTACCGCTCCCTGCTTTGTGGCCCGCCGATTCGGTTTTTCAGCGGCTAGACAGTAAACCCAGAAAAAACGACGAAATCAAAAAGCTTGGAAAGCCAAGCGGCCAAAAAGTTCGCCCCCAGCGAGCCTGAAGCGCAGCTTTGTCCTAAAACCAAAGGAACCGGAACGCCAAGAGCAGGCCGGCCGCCCGGAAAAAAAGAAACGGCCTGCCCTAAACCGAAATGCAAGCCGCTTTGCGAAATCGCTGAGCCTTGACTCCTTTGCTTTACGAACGGGTTGCCAAGGTGTAACTTCCAGTGATGAGCACAATCTCGGTGATTCTGGATCCCGAACCAGACGGGAGTTTACGGCTGCCGTTGCCCCCCGAACTGCGCCACGGGAGAGTTAAAGTGGAGGCAAAACTGGAAGCCGCGGAAGCGCCCTGCACGCGTCCCCAATTTGGTTTTCTGGCGGGCAAAATCGCGCTTGCTCCCGACTTCGATGAGCCGCTGGATGAGTTCAAAGATTATACTGAATGAGGCTGTTGCTGGACAGCCATGCGTTCCTGTGGTTCTGCGAGGGTAATACGGTACTCAGCCAAATCGCCCGCGCGGCTATCGAGGATCCCACCAACGAGAAGTGGATAAGCCATGCGACTGCTTGGGAGGTCGCGATCAAGGTGAGCCTGGGCAAACTCCGTCTGTTGATCCCTTACGAGGATCTTTTCCCTGGCGCGCTGAAAGCGAACGGCTTCAGCGCTCTTCCGCCGGACTTCCGCCACTACCGTGAATTGCTCAATCTGCCACGGCATCACGGAGATCCTTTCGACCGGCTGCTGATTGCGCAGGCTTCGGTGGAGGGGTTTACCATAGTCTCGCGCGATCCACATTTTGCATCCTACGGAGTTCCTCTCCTCTGGTAGCCACGATTTGATGGGGATTGGCAAGTGGCGACATCCTCCGCGGCACCACCACAACTTTTGGTATCCAGGGCAGCAGCAATCTCGGCACAACCGACAGTTTTGGCTGCCTCAACCGCCGTGAGGTGCTGCCTCAGCAGTCCCGGCTTCTGGCGCCTGGCCCGAATCCGCTCCATCCGGAAAGGCTGGGCGGTGACCAGAGACAACGCCAGGGACGTGCGCAGAATCTGGCCGCCACCTTCGCCTTGTGAACCATCAATGGTGATCATCGGAGGCGAGTTCATCGGCAACGAGGACGCGAGGGGAAATTATCGCTTCTGAAGTTGGCGTAATTTACTGAACAGACGGCCATAAGCGGTGTGACCGAGGAACCGATCGCAAGCATCTCGTGACAATTGCTCCTGACGATACCAGATGGGCTTGGGTTTTTTGATCCACCGCAGTCGCTCGTAAAAGGACGACATGACGACGAATAAGTCATGAAACTCGTCCAGGGCGGCACCAACCCTTCGATAGTTATCAGCTTCGCCCCAGTCGGTGAATCGTTGCTCAGAAGCCCTCAGGAAACGTGCTTTCGTTTGAATCAAGTCAGAGTGCATCGCGCTTAGTGCTTAGTCATTTTTCTTTCGAGCGCGGATAACGGATGACGAACCGTCAGGTTTGATAATTTCGGCTATGATCGGCCTGCGGTTGCCACGCAGCGCGGCGCAGAGACGCTCGTAAGGCTCATCAAAGGTGATTCTCGCATACTCCTCACCGGTAAGGACAAGGAGCGGGCTTGGGTACTCCTGCGGGCTTCGCTCAGTTCCCTTGGAGGAGAATTCAGTGATGAAAACCACCGCGCGCATACAGGGAGCACTGCCTTCTGGATCAACCGGGACTGCAGGTGGCAGAAAGCGGAATACGGATCGCCGGTTTCATACCCAGTTCCCGGAGTAGGCGACCCGATATGCGGCGGCACGCCCTGGGCTGTGACTTCTACCCAGGCACAATCCTTGAATTGATCCCCCTCTATGGGAAATTTCAGCGTCCAAAGGGCTGCGTAGATGCTCATGACTCAAGCGTAATGGTTTGGGTGTTTACAGGGAAGTAAGAGTACCCACTACGAAATCGTGCCACTCTGTTATCGTGGGTGGTTCCAGGTTTTCGAGCAGACTGAGGATCACCTTTTCAGGGACGGGATTTGCACGACGCCGATTCCGCGCGAGGAGGGTTTCAAGCGGAAGCTGAAGATCGCAGCCCAAATCCCTCAAGACCCGACGAGCAATCTCGCTGCCCACAACAGCATGTTTGGGTGAGCGGATTCGCCCCGTTTCAGGATCGGGGGACGAGGTTGCCGGTTTGCCAACGTCGTGAAAGAGCGCGGCAAAAAGGAGTTTCAACTGAGCTACGCGGGAAAAGGAGTCCCACTCAGGCAAGTGTTCCAGCTCTGAACACACCAACCTGGTATGTGTCCACACATCGCCTTCAGCGTGCCACTGAGAGTCTTGCTGACAGCTCGCCATTTCGCGCGCCCACGGTTGGGTTTCCGCCCAAGCGAGGATTTGTGCGTTGGTAGCACTCGCTATGTCGGCCCAGTTCTTCACGCCCAAATGTTTGCACCATCCGCGAGCAGGTTTGGGGTCATCTTCTGGTGCTGCCAATGTTCGCTTTGCTTGACCTTCTCTACGAACTCGGCGCGCACGAGTTTGGCCCGGCCAGTCACGCATCCCTTTGCTTCGATGCGGCAGTAGAGACCCTCCATCAGATCATCCGTCTCACCTGTTATCGGGTTATCGAAAGAACTGTCGAAAAAAGAGGGGCCGATAAGACATTGCAGTTGCTCAGCCGTGACGCTTCCTCGATGAACCACCGGCACAGTGCAAATACGCGTTCCTTCGAGCAGCCTGAACCGTGCGTCAAAATCGAGGAATTGGTTCTCGTCCTTGTCGTAAATGTCGAACTCGAAAAAGTAATGCGGCAATTTTACGTAATGAACCGAGTGTTTCGCGTAGAGCCATTCGCCATAAAGGATGAATCGGTGGCCAAGGGCTGATTCGAGCGCTGGCCTCTTTACAGCAGTCCATTGCTTGAAAAGATCGTACTGTGGATGCATTCCTTCGGTAATCTCGTGCCCACGGCATTGCAATACCATTCGTCCAGACCGTGTGAAGTGGATACCGACGTTCGTCCCGTCCAGCTTCTCTTCTACGATAAGGGAATCGTCCGCGAGGAATGCCTTTGATTCTTTGGACCCAAGGTGTTTGTCATCGTCAGTCCCCTTCGAGCCAAACAGGTGCGGTGTTCGGGGATACTTGACGAAATCATCGCGGGTTGCGCCCATGACTCAGCGGCGACATAGACCCTGAGCAAGTCGTGGCAGTAAGGCGTATCGAATCGGGCACTCAGGATCGATCTCTGCCTCGGCCACTTGCTCGACTTGAAAACCGATTTGGAAGTTGGGAGCGATATTATCAAGAAGGCCAAAGAAAAAGACGGTCTCCGACAACTCAACCACAAACCGAACGAAGAACTCCATTTCATCAAGAATTGGTCCTTCGTTTGCAACGCCACCCCGCTGCCAACACGGTGGGGCGATTCCCTTCGGAGTTAGTTGGAAGTCCTCGATTCTCGTGAAATCTTGTTCTGTCGGGTGCTCAAGTCCGTTTCGCAGCTCAGCGAAACGTTTTGTTTTAGGTTCAATTTGTTTCAGGAAGATCCTTTTGATTACCCCAGTTCCCGGTGGAACCGAGAACGAACCGGCACCGTCACGCGGTAAGAGAGTTTTCCGTTTCTGACTCATTGCGATTACAGCCTTATTTTAGCTCATTTCGTTGGGAGAGCGAGCTTTGCGGCTCGCTCTCCCGTTCTTTTCCAGGGTGGAAAACTACGCCTCGCCACCCATAAACAACTTCCAGTCCGCGACTTCATGCGCGTTGCGAATGAGTGCCGATGCCGGCAACTCCTTCGGCGCGCGTGGCGCCTTCAGGAGCTTGAGACCGGCCTCGTGCGGGAGGCGGTCGGCCTTGCGCGTGTTCACGTCCTTGTCCGCCCAGACCAGGTTTTCCCAGGCGTCCTTGCCACCGCGCGAGCGGGGCACGACGTGGTCCAGGCTGCCCTCATCCGGGCGCAGAACACGGCCGGTGTACTGGCAGCGGTCGCCATCGCGTTCGCGGATCGTCTTGGCGCAGAGCTTGGGGCGCTTCTTTGGCACGCGGGCATAGTTCACCGCCACAATGACGGTCGGCACGCGAATCTGGCCGCGAACGGTGTGGACAGCATCGTCCTGCTCACGGATCGGCAAAGTGATCCACTCCTCCCAGGTGACTGGACGAATGTGGTCCTCGCCCTCAATCTCGAGAGCAGTGGCCACGTTGGTGGCCATCATGCAGAACGCCTCCTGCGGCGTGCGCACGTTGATGGCCTGCCAGTTGCGGTTGAGCACCAGCACAGTTGCTTTGGTCAATATGTTGTTCATAAATGTCGTGATGCGTGATGCGTGATGCGTGAGAAGAGACTTACTCGTTCCTTCACGCATCACGCATCACGCATCATGTTTCGCAGTTGCGGTGTTTGTTCTTTGTTGAAAGGGCAGCCGCTTAGCGCCAATGCCGCCAGGCCCAGAGCTGCGCGGCAAACGGGAGCAACGCCAGCCCGTATTTTAGTTTGAATGTCCATTTTGCGGTTTTGTGGCGGAACAGTTTCATTCCGATAACTCCAGCCGGCCAACCGCCAAATGCGCCCAGCAGTGCCAGCGTGGATTCCGGTATGCGCCGGCCCGATTTACCCACTCTCCACTTATCAAAACCGAACGCCGCGAACGATACCGCGTTCATCACGGCAAACCAACAAATCCAAAATCGATCGAACGTACTCAGGCGCTTTTCATTTCAGATTTCAGATTTCACATTTCGGACCATCAATTTGCAATCTGCAATTTGCAATCTGCAATTAAATTGGCTGCCTCGCCCGGTTTTGCTCCGAGTCCTTCGGTTTCAGAGACCGACGCGCTCCTGATTACACCACGAGGCATCTCATTGCAGATTTCAAATTGCAGATTGCAGATTTTCCATTCTGAAATTTGAATCTGCATTCTGAAATTGAAAGGTTGGTAGCCCGTGCTGGTAACTCTCCAGCGTCCGCAGTTTGTAAGACTGCCGCTCTTATTTTGAGCTAACGGGCCGTTTGATTGCAGATTTCAGATTGGAAATTGCAAATTGAGGGATGCAAATTTTGAAATTTGAAATCTGCAATTTGAAAATTGAATGGCTGCCGGGGATGGACTCGCACCACCACGCTCGCCTTCAAAGGGCGATGTCCTGCTATTAGACGACCCGGCACGCCGAGAAATGGATTATTGGATTATTGGATTGAACGATTGGTGGGGACGTATGTTATCTTTCCGGCACCAATCCAAACATCCACCAATCCATCAATCCGGTCCGGAATTGGTGGGCGAGGGAGGACTTGCACCTCCAAGGCTCACAGATTCTCGATCTGTGGGGTCTTCTAATTCCCTCTTAACCACTCGCCCGAAATTGGTGCTCCCGGCCGGAATCTCACCGGCAACCACAGCCTTCGGAGAGCTGCGCTCTGATAATTGAGCTACAGGAGCCCTCTAAGTGCAGAATGAAGAATGCAGAGTGCAGAATGAAAAGGTCTCAAATTGGAGCCGATGGAGAGACTCGCACTCTCGTGGGGCCAATGCCCGGCAGTTTACAAAACTGCTGCTGTCGCTGCTGAGCCACATCGGCGCCGTAAATTCATTCTGCATTCTTCATTTAGAACTGGTGGGCCGCCACGGTACTGCCCCGTGTTCTGCGGTTTAAAAGACCGCTGCATCACTCATTAATGCTTGCAGCCCGGAAATCTGAACACCGTGCATCGTGTTGCTGGACCTACGCTGAAAAACGGGCAATATTCTGCCAGATACTCATGCCCCAAACTGAACCTCTCGCGCCGCCAACTGAGCCGCACTCGCCGAGGCCCCAACCGGCTCAGGAGCCCCCCACTGTCCCGCCAGCGCAACCAAAACCCGAGCCCGATCCGTTCAAGCCCCATTGGCCCGAGACGCGTCCTACACCTCCGCCGAAAGCGTAAAAGTGCATGAACGAAGAGCAGCTTCAGATTCAAAAGCGACTTACGCTGAACTGGCTCATTCAAGGCGCCGCACAACACGCGGGCATGACCTTTCATCACCTGGTGCGCGATGAATTGAATGCTCTCAATCCAAAGCTCCTCCCATTCTACGATCAATACGCGCTCATTAATCTGCTTCAATACTGGCAACCGGAAGCCAGGCTCCTTCTCGGCTCGCCCACGCGCTTTTGGCGGCAGGCGGCGACAAATCGGGGTCATCCATTTTACAACCATCCGCTTCTTTCCTAGTACGGCGGCCTGCTCGCGGGGATCAGCCGGCAACGCGGATTGGAGCGTTGCAAAGAAAAAGGCCTCACTCGTCTGCCGATAGCCTTTTCGTTTCAAACAGTATTTGTCGTCCAACAACTGAGCATGTTGGAAGAACCGCATCGGCTTCAACTCGCTCAACTCGGCAAACGAACGGCTTCCACGGTGTGGGGCATTCCTCGGGAGCGCCTTGACGGAATGTTGACTCCGCATGTTCTCGTGCCGGACGATTTTCCGGCTGCGCAAACCGTTTCTGGCTCCATGTTTCGAGCCGGCATTGTCGGCCTCGGCGGGGTGGCGCGACGCAACGATCAACTCATGGTTGTCGCTCGCGGGACCAACTGGCAACTCCTTGCCAAGGAACTCGTCAAAGGCACCGCGGAACTGATCTGTCTGCACGGCCTCAGCCAACTTTCGGACGAAACTTACCGTCGTGTCATAGATGTTACTGATAGAGTGGACCTCGAACCATGGATGCTGCAGTCCGGCGGCGAATTGTGGCGGCGCCTCCTCTCGGCTCTTCCGGACGACCGGCCAATCGCCCATGCTCTCATGTGCCTCGCACGATTGCCTGCCGGTATATTGGAATCCCTAATCGTTGAAGTCATCGAACAGTCTGAAGCCGCTTCCCGCCAATTGGCCGCCGTGACCAAACGCGCCCAACAGTAGGGAAATGGAGCGATGGAGTGATGGATTATTGGATGATGGATTAATCCAGATGGGTGTGGTGTGGTCGCAGTCTCCGGTGCTGCCCCGGACAAAACGGGCTTATGAAACCCACTTGAGCGCTGGCTCGACTGCGGTCCTTGCGGACGGCCACCAAAACTGGAGCCCCCACGCGGAGTTGCACCCGCCTACGCTCGGGGCTACGGCGGGGCAGGCCGGGCTAAAACTCGCGTACCGGGCGAGTACATCGCTGACAATGATTTGAGGGGCTAAACGGAATTCTCTTGCTGATTGATGCCCGTCGTTGGAACCTCGCCGGCAAATGCTTCAACCGGAAAACATCGTCAGCATTCATCCTTATTTCAGAGTTAATCCAGGCAAAATGACAGAGGCCAAGGACCTCCTCCGTCAGATGGTGGCTCGGACGTCCTCCGAAAGCGCCAATCTGTACTATGGGGGACAAAATGGTACGCGCGTCCGGTAATGCTCCGGATCCAGGCACTCATCTAGTGCGACTCCGTTTATAAGACGGACGGTTCTCTTTGAACTACGCGCGCTTCTTAGTGTAGGAGACGACGTGAGGAGTCTCTGATTGGTCGCTTATTGTCTGGAAAATCGGATCGTCGTAGGAATTTCGATCGATCAGAGACTCCTCACGTCGTCTCCTACAATTGTGATTGGCGGAATGCCGTGGGCTTGCGCCACTTGCCCGAAGGCACGCACTCGTTAGCACCGAGGCCCGGCTCGCTTGTCCGGTTGGCATTCCAAAATGGCTTGCCGAGCCGAAGCTCTGAGCGAAGGCTGGTGCCCACGGCCGGACTTGCACCGACACTGTGCGCGTTTTAAGTGCGCCGTCTCTGCATTGGACTACGTGGGCCAGATTGGTCGGCGTGGAAGGAGTTGCACCTCCAAGGCTCACGGTTTCTGAGACCGGCCCCTCTGCTGTTCGGGGCAAACCACACGCCGTTTAAAATTTCAGATTTCAAATTTCAGAATGCGACAATTTGCAATCTACAATCTCGAATCTGAAATAAATTGGCACTTCCGGCAGGACTCTCACCCGCACCTCCGACGTTCGAAGCGTCGCGCTCTGGTAATTAAGCTACGGAAGCGTGAAAACAGTGAAGAGTTGAGAGTGCAGAGGCAGAATGAAGGAACTGGAAAGCCGCCGCTGCGGATTTTGGCACATTCTGCACTCTGCACTCATAACTCTGCACTTGAAATGGTGGGTCGCCACGTGCTCTGCGGTTTAAGAGACCGCTGCATCACTGCAATGCTTGCAACCCTGAAAGGACCGCGACACGAAGGCGGAGTTGAACCGCCGCGGCAAGATCTGTGAAGCCTCGCCGGCACCGGGATTTCGTATCGCGTTAAATGGCTCGTCAAGCCGAAGCCGTGATGAAGGCTGGCTTGCCGAGTCGTAGCCTTGGCGAAGACTGGTCGAGCATCAGGGTATTGCGCCCTGTATTCCGGTTTGGAAGACCGGCGTGTATCTCTCAACACCTATGCTCGTTGAATTGGAGTCCCGTGTGAGAGTTGCACTCACCTGGGCGGTTTTGCAGACCGCTGCCTGGACTGCTCGGCCAACGGGACTTTTAAGTGCAGAGTTTAGAGTGCAGAGTCCAGAGTTTGCAGATGCGGGCGGAAAACAAAGGCTCCGCCCGCATCCGTGTTGCGAGATCCACGTGTCAGCGCCGCCGCCGTTTGCGTCGCAGTCAGGCGCAGGCCTCTTTCAGCAACTCCTTCTGACGACTAGTGCGCTGCTTTTCGCGTCGCTCCTTCGCCCTCCCGAAGGCGGTGGCCAACATGCCGTCAACTTTCTCGTTGTCCACGAGGCCGAACTCCCGCAGCACGGTCACCTCAATGGGCCGCCCGGCCAATTCCTTGACCGGAAGGAACTCGTTCATCGCCTGGAGGACCCGGACGTAATCCTCTTCTTCCATGTCGTGCTCGTCGCAGAAGTCTTTCCAATTCGGAGTTCGAGCGTCATCTGCAATGAAGGGTCCGGCTGGACGGAAAATGAGTCTCGCGTCGTCGCGGATAAGTCGCATGTCGCCGAGCAACCAAATGAGCGCCGTGGCGCCTTGCAGGCTGGAGCGGGCGTTCGTGATTATCCGAGTCCTCGGAGAACGCTTTAGAAGCATCGAGCGCATCAGGAGCGCTGTGTCGGCCGAGAGTTCGCCGGGTCCGATGAATTCGATCTGAATGCGCGCTGGCTTTTTCGCCAACATAGATTCGAGTTGATACGCCTCGTCGATGCAACCTCCCCACCTGATTTTGAGCAAAAGCTTCGAGTTGCGCCTGGTTGATTTGCTGCGTTTGGATTTCATATATCCTTTCATGCTGAGAAGCGGTTGAGTGTGGAATTGTGGGGGAGGACCAAATTTGGGTCTCACTCCCGGTCCATGCCGGCTCCCGACTATGCGCACCAGGGTTAGCCGTTAATTGAATTCTCGCTTAGCCATTCGGCGTAAGCAGTCTGCTTCACTTTCCCGCTGGCGAGGGCTAATGTCCTCGCGATCACAGATTCCTCAGTGGCGGTAAATTCCATGCCGTTCAGTTCCAAAAAGGTGGCAGCCAGCATGAAACCGGTCCTCTTGTTGCCGTCCACGAACGGATGATTCAGGACGATTCCCGCTGCATAACTCGCAGCCAACTCGGCCAGAGTAGGTTTGTTGTAAGCGAACAAATTTTGAGGCTTGTGGAGGGCTGATTCCAGTAGACCTTCATCCCGCACCCCGGCCAATCCGCCGTGCTGGGCCAGCATCATTTCGTGGATAGCGAGGCAGTCCTGGCGATTCAGCCAAATCGGCTCTTTCACTTCGCCAATTCCTTGAGCGCATGCCGATACCGCCGGCTAAGCCGCTCAGCGACTTTCATTTTGTCTGCGAAGCCAGGATTGTGGGCCGTTACCCGAAAGCCGCCGTCGGTGGTTTCAGTCAGGTAAACCGCATCTCCCTCCTCGACATTCAGGCGAGCCAGAGCTTCTTTAGGCAAAACCACGCCCACCGAGTTGCCGACTTTGCGCAATTTCAGTTCGACTATCATCTCTTTAACGTAATCACATTTGTTATAACATGCAAGTTTTTCGTTTTGCATTTAACTTCCAACGCTCTCCCACGGTGAGTAACCACCGGTTCGTTTGTCGCGATAACCTTCGAACTTCAGCCCCTTTGAACTAACATGGTCAGGAAGCCGGGATTTGTGCCCGGACCGTCTCCTTCACAGGGAGAGATGCTGCTAATTACACCACGTTCCTGTTTTGAGTGTAGAATTAACTCTTCAATCTGCACTCTGCATTCTGCACTTGAAATGGAGCCCCTGGTCGGACTCGCACCGACGAATACGGGTTTACGAAACCCGCCCTGTAGCTGCTGAGGCACAAGGGCAAAATGGTGTCCACGGCAGGAATTGCACCTGCGACCTCCGCCTTCGCAGAGCGGCGCTCTCATCTATCTGAGCTACGCGGACAAAATGGCATCCGTGGTCGGACTTGCACCGACTAGGCCCTGCTTGAAAGACAGGCTGCTCGAGCTGCTTTGCATTCACGGACGTGAATAAATGGGTTGTTGGAGAATTGGTGTGATGGAGTGCTGGGTCCCAGCACTCCATCACTCCGTTTACTCCATTACCCCGTGTTGTCCCTGGCTTTTGTTTTGTAAGTGAGCAGTGGTCGGAAGGTCGCGATCACCGAGACGAGCCCGGTTTCCACAAGCGCTCCAATCACTGCTTCGATGTTCTTGTAGGCGTCAGGAGCCTCCTCGTAGAGCAGGTCACGGTCGCCGCAGAGCACCCGGCCGCCCAATGAAGTTTGGACGAGTTGCTCCTTTGTGAACCGTTCGCGCATGCGCAATCGCGCCTCGCTACGGGCCCACTTGCGACCTGCGCCATGGGACAGCGACCAGGCACGGCTTGCGCCGTCGCCCAGCGGCTTGACCAGGTAGCTGAGCGAACCGCGCGAAC
>Ga0193692_1000207_pt1 | contig 14631 bp, 37 predicted proteins | sample L3a1metaG_FD_144917 | JGI IMG/M metagenome (GOLD analysis project Ga0193692, IMG submission 144917) | Soil microbial communities from a riparian zone of the East river system, Colorado, United States - L3a1 | ecosystem: Environmental > Terrestrial > Soil > Riparian zone | place: USA: East River... | reverse complement strand
GGTGAGCTTCGTGAAGTCAGCCATGATAGTCTCCATTCGTAGGATGGCATAAGCCAGTGTGACGAAGCTTACGAGCACGAGGATCAACATTCAGTTAAGTCTCCCGTGCCCCTCGAGCTCTTCGTACAGCGTCTCCTGCACACGCTTCGTTGCCTCGATGGCCTTCGCGCGGATCGCCGCGGTCATGAGCTTGTCATCCTCCGTGAGCGGCTCGCCGCGCATGCGCTTCGCCTTCACGAGTGCAATCGCCGTCTGCACGGCGGTGCGGATGACGTGGATCGCCTCTTGCGCGTCGATCAGGGCAACGTGCGGGTCTTTTGTGGGCATGGGGGATCTCCTGGTTGCAGGGGCGAGGATTGAACTCGCGACCTCCGGTGTATGAGACCGGCGCTCTTTCGCCTGAGCTACCCTGCGTCAGGGCCACACACGGTGACCTCAGGGCATAAGCCCGTGCACGTTATAGTACGACATGACCGCCACCACAAGAGCTAAGGCGGCCAGGAACCAGGCGATCGCTACACCGTCGCTCACCGCAGCCTCCTATCGTAGGAGGCCACTGAAGCCTGGGATCGCAACGTGGATGCCCACGGCGCCGAGGATCTGCGCGATGACGTAGAGCACGACGAAGACCAGCAGAAAGATGCCCAGGATATAGAGCCCGGTGCGGAACGGCTCCTCGACGTACGGCGAAATGAGCGGCCAGAGCTTGGTGTGGATAGCCCACCACAACACGCCGAGGACGATCAACAGAAACATCAACCCAATCACGGAGCCCATGGTCACCTCCAAAAGTAGCGGAGGATGTAACGCATGGAATGGTAAAAAGTTCCTTAGAAAGGGGGATGGTCGGCACGCCACCCGTTACAGTGCCCGGTCTCGTGCCGGATGATCGCCTGCCGGTCCTCGGCAGTGACGACGCCGCGGGGCGCCACGAAACCTACCACGGGTATCACGATGACACAGGGCTGGCGCCCGATCGTTTCCCGCCAGGTGCAAGCCATCGGTTGCCCGGTGGTTTGGCAGAGGCGGAGCACCTCCTCCATCGTTCGGGCGGGGATCACCCGCACGAAAGCGGGGCGGTCATACTCGGGGGGCGGGAGGTCGACGTTCATGTTGGGATGGTTACACGGGAATGTGGCGGGAGTGGGGCTCGAGTAGATTGGTTGTATAGTTACACCCGTGGCACCCGTAGGTTGAATGTCATTTTTGGGTCAGTGATATTTTCAACCCCCCTATATACAAAATTGCTGGCGAACTTGCTGTCCATGTCCCCCCCGGGGTCCAACCCCCTGGCACGGTTGGCACCCCTACACACCTCACCTCTTACACACCCCCCCTGCCCCCGCTCTTTATCAATTCAACATGAAACATTTTCATTTTGCATCTGTCGACTTTGCAAATAACAGATGAAACGGTTGGCACCCTAGGCACTGTACCCCTGCCCCACCCTACCCCTGTCCACTCGAGGGCGCGCCTATGAGCTCCACAAGGCTTGGTATCTTAACACGAATAGACCCGTTGCAACCGTTGATATATGGAATAGTCAATAGTTCAATCGCGATATGATGGCAATTGTGGCAGAAAAAACCATTAGTTTGACCCGTGCCAAAAGATAAAACGGTTTGAACTTTTGGGTTTGTTGAAATCATTGGGGAATTCGGCAGAATATGGTTCAATAGTTCAAAAGACCACTTTTTCAAACGACAGACACACTAGCGGGCCGTGAGCAGAAAGAGAAAACCGTTTCAACCGGCGCAGAGCGCTCTACTCATAGAACAAAACATAAACATATGTATAATAATACCTAATAACCTACCAACGGTTGCAACGGTTCTCACTTACACTAAACTGAAAAATCTCTCCCTAAGGGGATCACATTTGGCCCAAACTTTTGGTCTTTTGGACTATTGGTGCCAACCCCGCCACAATTGCCACGAAAAATATTTTATCTTTTGGTCTTTTGGTCCTTGACACGGTTTAGCGACACGTTTATGTTCGCATCACTGAAACGACCAACACAACCCAAAGGACATACAACAATGACGACCATTTCCCCCGAACAAGCCTACGGCGATAGACCCGTTTACGTGGTTCGGTCGACCGACATGCGCCGCCCCGAGGCATTCAAGGACCTGTCAGACGCAATCCGCTACTGCAGGCACCTCGGATTGCCCTACTACGTGAACCATCGCTGACGATTGATCGCGGCCCCAAGCGCTCCGCAGAGGGCGCTTGGAACGGCGATCCCGCCGAAAACAGAGGACTAAAGATCATGGGTTACATTGTTGAACAGTACGCTGACGGCCGCGCGGGCCTTGTGTTCGCTGGCAATCGCAATGCCATTTGGCACCGCTTGGGAGAGCAGGCGCTTCCGGATGACAATGCCACGACGTTGGCCAAAAAGGCTCGAATGGATTTCACGGTTGCCAAGGGCCGCGCGTTCGCTCGGGTCGGCGGCGGTGAGCTCCGCGAGACAGACCGTTATTTCGTGTACCGTGAGGACACGGGAGACGTTCTTTCGCCTGTCGTGGTGTCGGATCAGTATTCCTTGCACGGCATACAGCCGATTGAAGTGATTGACTTCAACATGCGCTATGTGGCGACAGACCCGCGTTTCACGTTTTCAGCGGCTGGCATGCTAGACAACGGCGCACGCCTCTGGGCAACCGCTCAATTCAAGGCAGGCGAGACGCTCAAGGTTGGCGGTGAGAACCACCTCGCTTATTTACTCATGAGTACAACGTATGATGCATCGGCCCCGACTACGGCAAGCTTGGCTGTAATCCGGGCAATCTGCGACAACACTCTTGCGGCCGCTCTTGGCGATGGACGTGCCATGATCAAAATCCGGCACAATTCGAAGTTCAACGCTGAAACGGTTGCCAAGGATTTAGCGAGCGTTGCACAAGGGATTGAGACGTTTAAGGCTGTTGGCGATGCAATGGCAGCCTTTGAGATGACGCGGGAACAAGTCTCACATTTCTTCCGAGACATGGTAGGCGTTCCGCGTGAGGCGAAAATCGAAGAAGTGTCGGCGCGTAAAGTCAATCAAGTCTATGCTCTGCAGGATGCGTACAAGCGTAGCGTTGCAGAGGGCGCGCCGAAGTTGAGCGCTTGGGCTTGCCTGCAGGGCCTCACGCGCTACATTGACCACGATCGGTCAACGCGCAACGCGGGCGGGAACGAAAGCACGAAGCGTTTCCAATCCGCGCAATTCGGAAGCGGGGCCGCGCTTAAGTCTCAAGGCATGGCGACGCTGCAGGCTATCCTTGCCAACGCAGGCAAGGCACCGGTTACAGCCTAGGCTGTGATGGCAGTGAGGTGGCAGGGCATACGTGCCCTGCTATCTCGCGGCGATCATGCCGAAACAAGGAACACGAACATGATGAATGAATTCCGCTACGACTTGGCCACTTGGAACGGCCCGCGCGTGATTTTGATCACGAACGAAAGTCCGTCCAAACGTAGCAGTATCCCATTGCTTGGCACTGTTGTTCTGCCAAGCGCAACGCAACGACATGACTGGGAGCGCAACCGATGAAATCGCGCCGCTATGATCCGACGGGAGCCCGCTACATGCAAGGCAACAGTCCCCCCTACCCTGACACGGGGGAGGAGCTCGAAAGCGTCCTACGGGCTTCCTATTGGCTCGCCCTAACAGTGACTTGGATTGTTATCGCTGGTTTGTCGCTTTCAATCCTAATGGGAGTGTAAGCTATGTTGATGTTGTGTTGGATTGCGCTTGCGCTATTCATCGGGCTTTCGATCGGCCCGTTCATGAAAGGGAACTAACTATGATGACACTTCACGAAATTGCAAATAGGCTAGTCGATCTTATGGCTCAGCTTGCTAATTCACCGGATGATGAAACGGACGAATACATCCGCGAACAGGTTCGCGCGTTAGCCTGTATCTTGGATAACAAAGCCCCATGTTGACGTAATTAAGCGGGGCTCATGAGCCCCGTCATAATTGCGCCACAATTTAGCGATACATTTACTTGAAATAAGGAATAAGACAATGGCAAAACCTAATGGCTTCGTGTTCTATAAAGGCCCGTCTATGTTGGACGGCAAACCAATTGTCGCAATCCTAACCGGGCTTGCAGGCAAGAGCGCTAATGAGAAAACGGGCGGTGGCCTTTACCAGACTTGGATATTACGGGAAGACATTAACCCGCTTGTGGCCGTGAACACTGGTGACGACACATCGATATGTGGCGATTGCAAGCATAGGGGCACAATCGTGGACGGGCGCAACAAGGGCCGCTCTTGCTATGTGCGCCTCGATACTGCGCCGAACAACATTTGGAAAACCTACCAGCGCGGACGCTATCCGAGCGTCAATCCTGCAGAGGCGCGTTACATGCTAACCAAGCTTGTGCGCGGCGGATCGTACGGCGATCCTGCGGCCGTGCCGTTTTGGGTGTGGGAAGCAATGCTAGATGGCGCGCCAACGGGCACGGCCTACACACATCAGTGGCGCGCGTTCCCAGAGCTCGCAGCATTCTGTATGGCAAGCGTTGACACCAGCGCGGAGCGTGCAGAGGCTAAACTGTTAGGCTTCCGAACGTTCCGAGTGCGCGACGAAAACGAGCCGATTGAAGCATACGAAGTTGTGTGCCCCGCGTCTAAAGAGGCAGGATATAAGACCACATGCGACGCATGCCGAGCATGCGGTGGGACGCGCGCCAAGGCAAAGGCTGATATCGTGATCGCGGTGCACGGTTCGGGCAAGGCGAAACATTTCGCAACAGCAACAGAGGCAAGCTTATGAAACCGGTACACCGCGCAATCGTGTTCCTGCAACAAGCACGGGACATAATCGACGAAGAGGCGAACTACACAAGCGGCGTTGACGATGGCGAGCGCTTGATAGCACTCGAAGACGCTGCGCACGACATCGGCACCATTCTATGCAACCTAGAACAATTGGACGGCGCGCCATGAGCGAAGCATGTTGGGTTATCGCGTTTCACAGCAACACTGCGTCGCTGCGTTCGAAGCGTTGGTATCACATTGTTCGCATCGCTTTCGTAGACGGGGCTTGGTACGAATTGTATTGGCACCAGGACCCCGAATTACGAGGGAAGAACGAAGCTGAATTGCGTAAGAAGGCACGACAGGGTTATGGCCTAGACCTGCGCAAGGGCCTATTCACAACGCCGGTCTCTTTACGCCTTGGAAACGAAATGGTGCAGATATGACCGCGACAATCTACAAGATGGACGACTATCGCAAGACGCCACGCGGCCGCGTGCCGCATGAGACTGCGATTGATCGATACATCGATCAGGAGCGTGCGCGCGCTTCGCGCTACAGCGTTGAGCAATTCGAAAAATGGAAACAAGAGTTTGCAAAGGAACAAAACACATGAGCGAACTAACCTTATCGCAAATCCACGCAAAGGTGGACGCGATACTTACGCTAACAATGAAAACGCGCGCGGAGCAGAAGGAAAACAGAATGTTGCGCCTGCTTATATACCGCAACGCGGAGTTCCTGCGATACGTGGACAATCATTTCCTGCAGGGGATTATCGCGGAATTTGAGCCCAACGTGCCGGATGGAGGCTGACATGTCACGCGAATTCGACGCATGGGGCGAGTGTGATTGTTGTAATCGCGGCAAGCGCTGGCTGCATCAAGTCTGGGTATCCGGTATGGAAACGTGGGCATGCGCAGCTTGTCGCGGCGATGACGAGGAGGACGACGAATGACTACTGATCAAAAAACCGTGAAGCCTTACCGTATTGAAGAGGTCGAGGACCTCGTGGTAATGCTTTCGCAAGCTTCGGATTGGCAGGATCGCAGGCAACCTGTAATACGGGTAGGACGGGTGGAACTTGAGCGACTGTTGGCCACGGTGTTGAAATGAGACGGGATTACGGACCATCTCTCGGCGACGCGGACTTGTGGTCGCTTACGAACGCTTGCGACCTACGGGACGAGGGCAAGATAGACGAGGAATTAGTCACGTTTCACACGCCGTTCGATGAATGCATGGTGATGGCAGAAGGCAACAAGGAAACTGCGCGGGCGATGTATTGGGGGCAATTTAAAACAAGACACTGGCGCTCCCGCCCTAATTTTGACACAGAAGTGTGAGACGCTGTAATCATCGGACTTCAGGAGATGCAACACAGGAGGCGGCCCCACTCTAGGAACCCCGTTTGTCCCAAACTTGTATACACGTTCACGACATTTGGAACTACCGGGTAGGGGTCGCCGGAACTCTGACCCCCTAATATAGAGGACCTTTGTAGCGGCAGATATAAGCCCGACATGTTCACTCGATCAAGTCTCGGGTATCCTGGGGTGGGGCTTGAACCACTCGCACCCTGGGGTATTCGTCGCCATCAGAATTGCCCGACTTCAGCGAAGGGCTTCCAAGCGTAGGCGCTGACCCTCTTGGAGCTGGTGGCGACGAATACCCCTAGAAGGAAAATGACAATGAATATTGATAGCGTGCTAAAGATGATTGAGAAGGAATTCAGTGCGCCAGTGGATGGCGACATCCCTGACTTCCTGCTGGTTGCCAACCGTGTTCCGCTCACTGCAGAGCAGAAGGCGAAGCTGGATGCGCTCAAGGTGGAACATCCGAGCGTCGAGGAGAAGTGGCAGAAGAACCGCCGCTTGTACGAGGCGGAAGGCGAGCGTTTGAAGCTGCTCGCGGCGGAGAAGGCCCGCCCTGCAAAGCTGGCATTCTATGCCAAGAAGAATGCAGAGGTGGCAGAGATCAAGGCAGTGAAGGACGCAGCGAAGGCGGCGCACAAGAATGTGTAACGTGATGACCTGCGGAAACTACATGCGCGGCACGGGCCGCGACTGTGAATGGCATCGGAAAGTAGAGGACGACATGAGCGAAGGAATGAGGCTGACGCGCAAGCGTTCTTACACGCCGCGCCAGGATATCAACGAGGTGAAGGCCCTGCTGGCGGTGCTTGAAGCCGAGCAGACTGCCAAGAACCTCACAAAAGCGCCCTCGGATGGCAAGGAAAAGTATAGGGGCAACGGCGGCCACGACTGGGAGAAAGTGACCGGGGTAGTCTCTCGCTTGCGTGTCCCTGGTGGTTGGATTTACAATGTGGACGATGGGGACTCGGTGTTCGTGCCCCTGCCGTCTGTCCTGGGCTACGCTGTTTAAAAGCTGCTACCGCGGGGTTCCTGCTCCGGTAAGCCCAGCATGAGGAACCGCTAGTGTTGGGACCACTACTCTCGTGGACATGCCACGGTGAACGTCGACCAGCGAGGTGAGAGGGTAACAGACTATCGTGTGGGCGCGGGCTGAGAGGCCTATCCCAGGATAGCCATAGACGTGACGCCGGGAGAGACCGGCACCTATCCACGCGCCACCTGCCGGGGCTGTAAGATCAGCTTTAGAGTGGTGGGAACGTCGGCCGGGCGACTAGCGGCTTCTAGGCCTAAGCCCTAACGGGCACCCGGACAAATTGGAGAGCGTTATGAACGATGCTATCATCCTGCTGAAACGGATCGCTGAGGGCTCAACCGACTCCTGGGCGCGCGGGCTTGCACGGCAGGCGATAGACGCACTCGCAAACTCTGGAGGCCAAGATGGCAAACCGAAGTGACTGCAAATCGTTCGTGCGCGCGGAGCCGATCTTCCACTCGAAGTTCTGCATCAAGACGCACCCACACCACACCAAACTGCTCTGTTCGTGGGGCGGCGGGGGTGGAGGAGGCGGAGGCGCGGCATACGCGAGCGCGCATAATCACGAGCAGTTCCTGGCGGAAGTTAGGAAGTACAACCCCACGCCGAGCGTGAGCTATGGCACGAGCGTAGGGCATGAGCACACGCCTCCCGTGCGCGGCGCGCCGGGCCCGATCGCTGGCGAGGGTATCGTAGGGCTGTTCGCTGCCGCAATCGTGGTGGCGGTGTTGTATCGCAGACGGAAGGCAAGAGCATGACCCGAATGGAAGCCGAAGTGATCGCCGAAGCACTCCGCGAATACGTGGACGTGATGGCGTACGTGGCGAACAAGCCCGAGCTAGAGGGTGCGCAGTCGCTCAAGATGCAGCGGCTCACCTTTGATAAGCTGCGGAACGCATTGGTAGGAGCATCGCGCCATGGATAAGGAAATGTTGCGCGAGGTGTCCTGGCTGCTGGCTCCGCATTGGACGGACGAGGAATTCGAGCAGGCGTGGGTGGACTTCCTGCTCTGGAAATATCGCAAAGAGTTGAACTAGGCGACAACGGGGTTACTCCATCGGTTAGCGTGGGAGTCGGTGTTCAGAAAGACAGCTTGCGGCCTGTTGTCGTCACGGTATTCATTCCGTTCAAAGCTGTCGACCCACGCACCTATAACGAAAGGAAAGCACACATGGAAGAAGCATTCTTAGTAATCTGCATCCTGCTCGGCCTGCCGGCGTTCCTTGTGCTGCTGTTCGCAGCCGCATGGATGATCCGCGGCCGATGGCACGGGGGGCGCGCGATATGACCGTCCACATCTACAATTGCCCCGAGTGTGGCAATCAGTTTACCGAAGACCACCCGGACGAACAGGTGTATGAGGACCCCTGTCCTCAGTGCTACTATCGCTTCCCGGACCTCGTGGACATGTTTGAAGGACCCGAAGGCGATGAGTAATTTTTTCACCCTCCTGCTCGTGGCGACCGTGCTGCTCGTGGGCGAGTTCTCCGCAATCCTCGTACTGTTGGTGCTCCGATGACACGATACGATGAAGAGATATTCGTGACCGCCTTCGTAATTGGCATCTCCATGCTGATCGCTGGCGTTACTATCCTCGCAATCTGCGCGTTTACGTAATGGCTAGGGTCTCAACATGCGCGAAGGAGCTCCGCGAGGCTAAGAACCTGGTGGTCATGGCCTATATGACACTGGAGCGCGCTGCAGCGACGCAGGAGAGCCCGCGCCAGTTCGCCAGGCAGACAGCCATCGTGGCGCTTATGGCGCTTGCCGATGATCTCGGCGACAGCATCCAAGAGGTGATCGACAATGATGTACGCAATTCTAATGGGGATGTGGCAGGGGATGTGGGATGAAAATATGTCGCGTCTGTGGGGTAGAGCACCCTTACACGATGTTCCGCGTACAGCCGAACCGGAAGACCCAGCGGAAAGAATGTCTCAACTGCGAAGCTGCAAGCCAGAAGGCCAAGCGTGATGCAGAGAGCCCAGAGCTTCGTGAACGCCGTCTTGCTCAACAGGCAGACTGGCGAAAACTCAATGTTCAATGGGTTCGCCAATACCAGAGGGAGTACCATCGTGCATATAGAAAGCGCATTCAGGCCGGGTGACCGAGTCCGGAACGCTAAAACGGGTGAAACGGGCGTCGTTGTGGATGTAAGCGCCGCGTCCAATGACACTACGCCTGTCATCTTCGACAAGGAATTTGACGAGTGGGGCGCCGTGTGGGACGTTCCGAACCATAGATTGGAGCTAGTATCATGATCAAGCTAGGTGAAGACGATCCTGAAATTGGAGTTCCGGACGAGAAGTGGATCGTGACACCCATACAGGTGCCCGTCCACACACCGGACCTCCCCGTGCCGACCAAGGTTCCAGAGAAGGTGCCATGAAGACTGTATTCAAAGCCGGCGAGATCATCGCGCCGCGCTTCTGGGTGTTCGAGGGAGACCAGCTCTTCGGTGCATCGAAGTGGCGTAAGCCGTGGCCACACGACGAACCGGTGTATCAACCCCAGATCGAGGTCATCCAACAACACGGGGTCTATGCGTTCAAGTCCATTGACTACCTCTACGGTTGGCTGGAGAACGCGCCCAAATACAAACACATTCCTGTGATTGTTGGGACCATCAGGTTGTGGGGCACTGTCTATGGTGCTCCCCAAGGGTGGCGCGGCTCATACGGGCGCGTCCACTCGTTGGACACCAAGGTGGTTGGGCGGACCCGCATCACCGACGGCGAGGACCTGGAGCGCTTGCGAAAGAGGTATCTGCCATGACCACACTAAAGACACACAACGTCGCTACACGTGCTGAGGCCGAGGAGTACTTGCGAGCGCAGGGCTTCCGCCCCATAAAAGCCACGGTGTGGATACACCACAACTCGACGGCGTTCATCGCGCAGCAGAACGATGAAGTGATCACCATCGGCATTCGGAGCAAAGTGTGATGAACTGGGAAGACCGGGCCTCTAATGAGATACGCAAGAACCACGAACTGCGCGCTAAGGTTGAGCGGCTAACGCTGCTGATTGGTGAAATGGACAGGGCGTCTTGGGACTTATTGAAGGAACGCGAGCGCGTCCTTAATGCCAAGGTCGAGCGGCTGACAGCAGCGCTTACACAAATTGCCGATCTTGTGTCGCCGACAGCGAGGGAACCGTTAGACCCTGCCATTGCAATTGCCCGCGCCGCCCTGGAACGCGAGCGCGTCCTTAATGCGACAGAAAACCAGCGGCTTCGGAGCACAGTGTGATGGCTATCGCGATCAAGAAGATTATCAAGGCGATGGCGAAGCCCCACCGCACCAGCATTGGGCACTCGCAGCACTCACGCCCCAAGCACAAGCGCGCGGACAAGAAGCGCTACAGAGGGCAGGGGAAGCGGCAGTGAGCGGCTGGTGGCTCGCGGCTATCCTTGGGATTGCGCCGGCTATCGCTGCTGTCTTCTACATCATGAACCGCTACGACAAACACGACACGGGTGACAAGCTGTGATCTGCTGGCTCTTCCACCGCCGGCACTGGCATCGCAAGGTGTATTCTTTTCCGGGCCGCACACATCGCGAGTGGTGGCTTTGCTACAAATGTCTTCGCACCTGGGGTCGTTATGAACCTGATATTTCTTGATTTTGAAACGTACTACGATGCGAAGTACTCCCTGCGGGCGATGACCGTCCCGGAGTACGTGCTCGACGAGCGTTTCGAGATGATCATCTGCGCCGTCGCAGTGAACGACGGGCCCGCGATGGTGCTTTCTGAACCTGAGCTGCGCAAGTTCCTATCGGAGCAGAACCCCGATGACACGACAACAGTCAGCCATAACGCGCTCTTTGACAGTTCTATTCTCAGCTGGCGTTATGGGTTCGTCCCTCGCCTTTCTCTGGATACACTCGGGATGGCGCGGTGTCTGCTCGGGCATCGCCTTAGCAGTCTCAGCCTGGGCGTTGTCGCAGACGCTCTCGGACTAGGCGTCAAGGGTGACACGGTTCTCAGAGTGAAGGGAATGCGTAGCGACGACATCATCGCCGCTGGCATGATGGATGAATTCGTGGAATACTGTCGTCAAGACACGGAGTTGTGTCGGTCGATTTTCCGGATACTTCTCCCGGCATTTCCCCCGAGGCAACTGCGGATGATGGACCTCGTCATCCGCTGCGCGACTCAGCCTCGGCTGTTAGTCGACCGGCCGGGGCTGACCGCGCACCTCTGCAACGTGCGAGGGGAGAAGACGCGATTGTTGGCTGCGTGTGGGCTCGAGAAGGGCCACCTCCTCAGCACTGAGAAGTTCCAGGCGGAGCTGGAGGCGCGCGGCGTAACTGTTGAAATGAAGGATGGCACCAATGGTCAAATCCCGGCGTTCGCGAAGACAGACCCATTTATGGTTACGCTTGAGGAGCACGACGATCCGGAGGTACAGGCTCTCGCGGCCGCAAGGCTCGGTGTTCGCAGCACTCTGGAAGAGAAGCGTGCGGAGAAGCTCCTGGCAATCAGTGCGCTCCCCTGGGCACAGCCGGCGTCGTTGCCCATACCTCTGCGTTATGCCGGCGCTCACACCCATCGACTCTCCGGTGAGTGGAAGATTAACATGCAAAACCTTCCCCGCGCGACCACGGCGGGTTCGAAGCTTCGCCAATGTGTGGTGGCGCCGCCTGGGTGTTCGATCGTCGTATGCGACCTGGGACAAATCGAGGCTCGGCTGGTTGCGTGGCAAGCGGGCGCAAAGACGCTCCTCGAGCAGTTCGCGAACAAGCTAGACCCGTATGCAAGGCTTGCGGAAAGCATCTTCGGCTACAAGGTAGATAGGAAGGTGCAGATCGCCGAGGGCTTCGTAGGGAAGTCCGGCATTTTGGGGTTGGGTTATGGGCTTGGCAAGGACAACTTCTACATCAAGACGCTGCAAGGTGCCCGTGGGCAGAAGGTGGACCTGGGTGCACTATTCACTGAGGAGGTGGCCGAACGTACGGTCAAGACGTATCGCAAAGACAACTGGCAAATTCCGCGGTTCTGGTCCCATCTCTCCGATGCTCTTTCGTCAGCTTTTAGTGGGAAGTCCGCTGCTGTTCAGGTCGGTCCCGTAGAGATCGGGGAGGGTTACGTCACCCTGCCCGACGGGCTCGTCCTACAGTACAACGAGCCCCGCACGATCAAGGGCCAGACGCTCTACAAGCACCCCTACGGGTACTACAAGAAGCTGTGGGGCGGCGCCTTCTGTGAGAACATTACGCAGGCGCTCGCTGGCCAGCTGATCCGCGACACGTGGCTGCGCCTCGATAACCTTGGTTATCGAGCGGTGTGGCAGGTTCACGATGAATTGATCTTCGTCGTTCCTGATACTGAGCTACAAGAAGCGAAACAGATCATCCACGCGGAAATGGTTCGGCGCCCGACATGGGCACCAGACCTTCCCCTGTCCGCCGACATTGGTAGCGGCAAGAACTATGGAGCCTGCAAATGAGCGGTGCTTTTCGTGCGGATGACCCTGACACATCTAGGGCTGCCGCCGCTGGCGTGAATACCGCGGTACTTGAACAAACCGTTCTGGACCTGCTGGGAAGGGTAGGACCGAGCACTACACACGAACTCGCTGACATGTCCGAAATTCAGTTGGTGTCCATCAGCCCGCGGATTGCTCCTCTCCGCAGAAAAGGGTTGGTCGAGGCCTCAGGTGAGAAGCGGGCCGGTTCTACGGTTTGGAGACTAACGTGAAAATCTACCTCGCTGGCCCCATGAGCTACCTGCCGCAGTACAACTACCCCGCATTCGACAAGGCAGCAAAAAGACTACGCACTGCTGGCCATGAAGTGTTCAACCCGGCCGACAACGATCGGGACAAGGGCTACAGCGACGAAATCAAGGCGGCGGGGGGCAAGGTGTCCCCCTCCCTCAAGCGCAGGATCATCCAGGACGACCTCCTGTGGATCATCAACCACGCCGATGCCATCGCCTTCCTACCGGGCTGGGATGGCAAAACTATCCCGCCAGCGGCGGAGTTGAGCCCCGATATGCTCCCCGGGTTCAAGTGCAAGTGGGAGCCGGCGCGTAACTCTTTAGCTTCTATCTACACCTGCACCTGGGACGGGTCCGGTGGCTGCAAGATCGAGAGCGCCCTCGCCGACTGGCTCGGGGGCTTCGCACGAATTGATATCCCAAGGGAGTGGATCGTATGAGCGAGACAGACGTTTGCCAGTACTGCCTGCGCACGGGGCGCGAGGAGCACGCGCCTGCCTGCAAATATGCAGCGGCGCAGCGCCGGTTGGAAGAGGACAAGCTCCTCCAGGGAATCCCCGCGGAGCAAATCCTGGCGGGGGACGCGCAGCTGCCATCCCCTAAGCCTCCTGGGCATGGCTGGGTACATGACTCGACGAAGCCCACCAACCCCAAGGACGCCGTGGGCGTGCTCAAGTACGCCATGTCCTATGTGTCGGCGCCGGTCCTGGCGGAGGTCGCGGTAGGGATGACCGAGGGTGGCCACAAGTACGGTCGGCACAACTACCGGGTCATCGGCGTGCGCGCGAGCATCTACTACGACGCCACCATGCGCCACCTGATGCAGTGGTGGGAGGGGGAGGACCTTGACCCCGACAGCGGCCTGAGCCACATCACCAAGGCCATCACGTCGCTTGTGGTCCTGCGAGATGCCATGATACAAGAGATGTTTACCGACGACCGGCCGCCCAAATCCATGCCCTGGTCGGACGGGCTTAACATGAGCACGAAGGCGCTCGACATCAAATACCCGAAGAAAGTGCCTTCCTATACAGAGATTGAACCATGAGATTTGCAGGCAGCTATTCGCGGCTCAAGAACTACGAAAGTTGCCCGAAACGGCACTACGCGTACGACCTGGCCCCCTGGGACGACCGTATCCGTGACACGGGTCCCAACGATGCACTCTCCGAGGGTATCCGCATCCACGACGCCCTGGCGAAGGCGGTGGCCGACGGTCAGCTCCTCCCTGCCGAGATGCAGGAGTACATGGTCTACGTCGACCTGTTAAAGGCCGGCAAGGGCACCATCGAGGTCGAGAAGAACTACGCCTTCGACAAGAACTTCCAGGCCTGCATGTACAAGTCGCCGAACGTGTTTTGGCGCTGCAAGATTGACATCGTGAAGTCCGCCGGTCGCGTCGCCGTTGTGTGGGATTGGAAGAGCGGCAAGGTGAAGGTCGAGCCGGATCAGCTGTTCCTCTCGGCGCAGGCGATCTTCGCACATAAGCCTGAGGTAGGCCTTGTTGAGGCCTCGTTCGTGTGGCTCAATGAACCTCCGGACGACGCGTTCACCACGGTGTTGTACTTCCGCAAGGACATGGCCAAGGGTTGGGCAGAGCTGATGCCTCGGATCAACAAGATGATCAAGGCGTACGAGACCGAAGACTTCCCCGCGAAGCCCGGTGGGCTCTGCAAGAGCTACTGCGGCGTGACAAGCTGCATATACCATGGGAAAGGCTCACGCTGATGGACCTGATCG
>Ga0193692_1000206_pt1 | contig 14698 bp, 10 predicted proteins | sample L3a1metaG_FD_144917 | JGI IMG/M metagenome (GOLD analysis project Ga0193692, IMG submission 144917) | Soil microbial communities from a riparian zone of the East river system, Colorado, United States - L3a1 | ecosystem: Environmental > Terrestrial > Soil > Riparian zone | place: USA: East River... | reverse complement strand
GAAACGGCGAGCGCGGTTGCGGCCGATACTCACCGTTATCTCAGCGACGAAGCGGTTGTGGCGCGTCCACCCAGTGGCTGGTATCGCTTCCGAAAATCGGTCCGGCGAAATCGTCTCGCATATGTTTCCGGGGCTGCCGTGGCGGCGGCGCTGCTGGTCGGACTTGCACTCGCGACCGGCGCGTTCATGCGCGAACGAGCCGCTCGGCGACAAGCTGAAGTCGCGCAGAAAATGGCCGGTGCTGAATTGGCGAAGAACGAGAAGATCGCAAAGTTCTTCATGAATTCGGTGGATCCCGGCGCGTGGCGTGGAAAGGATGCGACCCTTGTCCGCCAGATGCTTCAGGGAATGTCGATGAGAATTCACAAGGAGCTTGCCGGAGAACCGATAGCGCAGGGAGACCTTTGGCTTGCTTTCGGCAATGGTTTCGCGGGAATTGAGGATTACCCAGGCGCGATTACCAATCTGCAACTGGCCGTGCAAGCTTACCAGAGCGCGTCCAGCACACAAAACCTGCGGCTCGCGCGGGCACTCCGGCGGTTGAGCCGCGTCCAGGGAGTTAACCACGATGCCGTTGCCTGCCGGAGCAATGCAATGCTCGCGGTTCACTTCGCGCGGGAATCCAGAGATCCGGAAAGTCTGGCCAGCGCTTTGTTGGATGGAGGCAAGGCATTAAACGATACGAGCCAATTCGACGATGCCATCCCGCTCCTGCGTGAATCGGTGCAATTGCGACGAAAAGTAGTCCCCCATCTCCTCGCCTGCATCGACAGCACCCGTTGCCTCGTCAAAGCCCTGGAGGGCATCGCTGCCGAAGGAAGGCAGGATCAGGCTGAAGTCATCCTTGAAGAGGAATTGCAGATTTCCCCGGTCGACGGCGATTTGCGCAAACTGAGGCGGTCATTTCGCAAGAACAGGGACGTCGAACAGGCCCACGCCAACTCCCCGGCGGCGGAGCAGTAAAAACGCGGCTGATTTAGCCCATTTTTCGGCCGGAACCACTTTGCGCATTTTGTTTTATCGACTCGTCTTTTTTGCCGATGCACTGCAGTATAGGCCATGGAAGGGGCGTTGAGATGAAATGCACATCAAATCGGGCGAACTTCTGACACGACTGATCGTCGTTTCAACTGCCCTGCTCATCCTTGGCGGATCCATTGGGTGCGGTGACGATAGCGAAGTGATTCTGAAGCCGATCGAGCGAACAAACTCGCAGCAGCGGGCGGATGAGCTCGTGCCGATCACACGGTCGAAGTTCCTGGAGTCGAACGGTGGTTTGGAAGAGAAGGTGAATCCCACGAACCTGCTCAGCGGCTTTACGCAGAAAATTTTCGAAGCGCAGGTGGCGCTGGCGCGAATGGGCATTTCCTCGGGGTCGATTGACGGTCTGCCCGGTTCGCAAACCCGTGCCGCCATCCGCGCATTTCAGGAGAAGGAAGGACTGCGCGCCACGGGCAATTTGGACGACGCCACCCTCGAGCAGCTGACTTTGGATACTCCCGCGTTGAAAACAGTGACGATCTCGCCTGAGGATTTGACTCGCCTGCAACCGCTCGGGAAAACCTGGCTTGAGAAGTCGCAGCAGACACGGCTCGATTACGAAACGATTATCGAGTCGCTGGCTGAGAAGAGCCAGGCGCATCCGAACCTTATCCGAAAGCTAAATCCCGGCATTGATTGGGAGAAAGTGACGGCCGGCATATCGGTCTACGTTCCGAGCGTGCAGTCGCCACAGGCCGGCAAAGCGGCGATGGTCCGGATTTCCCTCGAGGCCCGCGTCCTGGAAGCGTTCGACGAGAGCACGAACCTGGTCGCGCATTTCCCGTGCAGCATTGCTCAAAAGGTCGAAAAACGACCCGTGGGCGAGCTGCATGTCGAAGTAATCGCGCCAAATCCCAATTACACGTTCAACCCGGAGGTTTTCCCCGAATCGCCGGAAGCGCGTGAACTGGATCGAAAACTCATTCTGCAGCCGGGTCCCAATAATCCCGTGGGAACGGTCTGGATCGGGCTCGATAAGTCCGGCTACGGTATCCACGGCACTCCGCGGCCTGAAGATGTGGGCAGGACCGAATCGCACGGCTGCTTTCGCCTGGCGAACTGGAACGCAGAGTTTTTGTCGCGGCTGATCACCGTCGGAATGCCCGTGCTGGTTGAGCCATAGAGAAAGTTTTCGCCCGCCTGGCGTAAACGGCCGATTCTTAAATTTTCCCTCGTTTTCCGTTGCTGGGGATCGCAGTTGTCCGTTCGCCCCTCTTGACGACTTCGCGCTAAGTCGGTTACTGGAATAGCGGAAGTTTACCTATGAGTACTATCGAGAAGCATCAATTTCAGGCCGAGATTCAACAGCTGCTGGATATCGTCATTCACTCGCTTTACACGGACAAAGAGATTTTCGTGCGCGAACTGATCTCCAACGCAGCTGACGCCGATGAAAAACTTCGTTTCACGCAATCGTCTGGGCAAACGGTCTACCAACCCGAAGTAGCGCCTTCAATTGTGATTCAAACAGACGAAAAGGCGCAGACGATTACTTTCATCGATACGGGTATCGGGATGACGCAAGGTGACCTTGTCGAGAACCTGGGAACAATCGCCCATTCAGGTACGCGCGCGTTCCTGAAGCAATTGGCACAGGACAAAAAGCCCGACGCCACTTTGATCGGGCAGTTTGGCGTTGGATTCTATTCCGCCTTCATGGTGGCGAAGAAGGTGACCGTGTTGACCCGTTCAGCGCAGCCCGATGGACAGCCATGGCAGTGGACCAGCGAGGGAATGGGTGGTTACGAGATCGGGCCGGGGGAGGGCGACCTGCCACGCGGCACAAAGATCATTCTAGAGCTAAAGGACGATGCTAAGGAATTCGCGAACAGCCATACTATCGAACGGATCATCAAGCGCTATTCGAGCTTCATCCAGTTCCCAATTGAACTCAACGGCACCCGTTTAAACACGGTGCAGGCGATCTGGGCGCGAAATAAAAGCGACATCAAGGAAGAGGAGTATAACGAGTTTTATCAGTATGTTGGGCACGATCACGACAAGCCGATGTATCGGCTCCACTTTACCGCGGATGCGCCGCTCGCGATCCAAGCCCTTTTGTTCGTGCCGGCACATAACTTTGAAACGCTCGGCATGGGTCGGCAGGAATCCGAGGTGAATCTTTACTGCAAGAAAGTGCTCATCCAGGCGAAAGCCAAGGGGCTCTTCCCGGAATGGCTGCGATTCCTCAAAGGTGTCGTCGATAGCGAAGATCTGCCGCTCAATATTTCGCGTGAGACGATGCAGGACACATCGTTGATGCAGAAGTTGAACAAGGTGCTGACGAGCCGATTTTTGAAGTTCCTCGAAGAGCAGGCGCAAAAAGATCCGGCCGACTACGATAAGTTCTACGAGCAGTACAATCGCTTCCTCAAAGAGGGTGTTGTAACCGATTTCACGCACAAGGATCCTCTCGGAAAACTGCTTCGCTACGAGACTTCAGCGCTGGAGCAGGGCAAGGTCACGTCCCTATCCGATTACGTGAAGCGAATGCCTGCCGACCAGAAGGAAATCTACTGGCTATTGTCGCCCAACCGCGAAGCGGCAGAAGCGAGCCCTTACTTCGAAGTCTTCCGGTCGCGCAAATATGAGGTCCTATTCATGTACGATCCCTGGGATGAGTTTGTAATGGAGCACCTTCACTCATTTGAGGAAAAAACGCTTCGCGCGGCTGAAAAGGCCGAACTCAATGTGGATGGAGAGACCAAACAAGGCGGCTTAAGCGACTCGGAAGCCGAGAATCTCTCGAAATGGTTGAAAGAGACGTTGGGGGAGAAAGTGGGCGAAGTGAAACCTTCGAAACGCCTGGTGGATAGCCCGGCGGTCATTATCGATGCGGAAAACCTCACTGCCAGTATGCGCCGGATTATGCGCGGCATGAAGAAAGACGTGCAATTGCCGGTGGCGAAACAGAACCTCGAGATCAACCCGCGTCACAATATCATCGTGCGACTGGACAAAATGCGCGGTTCCGATGCGATATTGGCTACGAAAGTGGCCGAACAGGTTTTGGATAACGCCCGGGTAGCTGCGGGGCTTCTGGAAGATCCCCGCGTGATGCTGGGCCGTCTCAATGACCTGCTCGAGCAGGTGCTCGAAAAAAAGTAGCAGGGCCTTAATCATAATTTTCTAGCGCGGCTCGACCGCTTTCCCCAACATCGCGGCGTTCGATGGACGCGCTCAATGTTGGAAAATGAAAGCAAAGATCATCATCACACCGAAAAAGGCTGTCCTGGACCCGCAGGGCAAGACAGTCCAGAACGCGCTGGAACACATGGGTTACCAGGGCATTGATGCCGTCCATGTGGGGAAGTATCTTGAGATCGAGGTCAGCGGGGATCGCGAAGCCGTGAGAAAGCAGCTCGATGACGCGTGTCACAAGTTCCTGAGCAACCCCGTGATTGAAGACTATCGGCTTGAACTCGAATAGGAAATCGGTATTCCGCTGCTATGGTATAAGGCTATGAATTTTGCTGTTCTGCAATTTCCCGGGTCAAATTGCGACCAGGACTGCGTGCATGTCCTTGGAAATGTGCTTGGCCACTCGGCCCGGCTTCTTTGGCACAAGGAGAAGGCGCTGGGCAATGCCGATGCAGTGATTGTGCCGGGCGGGTTCAGTTACGGCGATTATCTTCGGACCGGAGCCATCGCGCGGTTCAGTCCTATCATGCAGGCAGTGCAGAACTTTGCGACGCAGGGCGGCCTCGTGCTTGGGATTTGCAATGGGTTCCAGATTCTGTGCGAAGCGGGAATGCTTCCGGGAGCCTTGATTCGCAACCGTTCGCTCCAATTTCGGTGTGAAAATGTCTTTTTGCGCACGGAGACCCGCAAATCAGCTTTCAGCAACGCAATTCCAGAGAAGTTGATGCGCATACCCGTGGCTCATGGCGAAGGATGCTATTTCGCCGACGCTGAGACGCTCGCGAAATTGAAAGTAAACGACCAGATTCTCTGGCGTTATGTGAACTCAAAGGGCGAGCCGGTTGAGGAAGCGAGCCCTAATGGTTCCCTCGACAATATCGCGGGCATTTGCAATGAGCGCAGGAATGTGGCGGGCCTGATGCCGCATCCCGAGCGAGCCAGCGAAGCCATCTTGGGCTGCGCGGATGGCAAATCGATTTTTGAGAGTATCATCGCCTGGCAGGAGCAGAAGGTGGCAAAGGCCGCGTAACCGATCTGCCTGTCGATGACACACCAAGCCATCACGCCTGAATTGGTCAAGCAACATGGCCTGACGCCCGAAGAATACGATCGCATCAAGGGCATCCTCGGCCGCGAACCCTCGTATACTGAACTGGGCATCTTCTCGGTGATGTGGAGTGAGCATTGCTCGTACAAGAACACCCGGCCGCTTCTCAAAGGTTTTCCCACCAAATCACCACGCATCCTCGTGGGGGCAGGTGAGGAGAATGCGGGTATTATCGACATCGGCGACAACATCGCCATCGCTTTCAAAATTGAATCGCATAATCACCCAAGTGCGGTTGAACCGTTCCAGGGAGCGGCGACAGGTGTCGGCGGAATCATTCGGGACATTTTTACGATGGGCGCCCGGCCAATCTGCGCGCTCAATTCGCTCCGTTTTGGCAATCTGAGCTCACCGGAAGTCAGGCGTTTGTTTAGCGGAGTGGTCGCTGGAATCGCTCATTACGGCAATTGCTTCGGCATCCCAACGATTGCGGGCGAGGTTTATTTCGACAAATCGTACGAAGGCAATCCGCTTGTGAACGCGTTTTGCCTCGGCGTGCTTCGGCACGAGCAGATCGCACGCGGCGCGGCCAAGGGAATCGGCAATCCAGTCTTCTATGTGGGACCGGCGACTGGTCGGGATGGTTTGGCAGGCGCGGCCTTTGCGTCGCAGGATTTGACCGAGGAATCAGCCGAACAGCAGCGCGGGGCGGTGCAGGTGGGCGATCCGTTCATGGAGAAGCTGGTGATGGAGGCGTGCCTCGAATTGCTGGCGACCGGCGCCGTAGCGGGCATCCAGGACATGGGCGCAGCAGGACTCACCTGTTCAACTTGCGAAACCGCAGCCCGCGCGGGGACTGGCATCGAGATCGAATTGAGCAAGGTCCCTCAACGCGCTCCGAACATGACTCCGTATGAGATCATGCTGAGCGAGTCGCAGGAGCGAATGCTCATCATTGTGAAGCGTGGGCGGGAAGCCGAAGTGCAGCGGATTTTCGATAAGTGGGACCTTCCCTGGGCAGAGGTTGGGACGGTCACCGATTCGGGCCGGATGGTGGTGCGGAACCATGGACAGGTCGTCGCCGATATTCCCGCTAAGAAGCTGGCCGACGAAGCTCCAATTTATCATCGGGAAGCACGAGAACCGGCATACCTCACACAGATGAGGGCATTCCGGTGGGAGACGGACACAACCGATCCCGTCGCCAATCTTAAGACCCTTCTGGCATGGCCGAGCATCGCTTCGAAGAATTGGGTCTATCGGCAATACGACCACATGGTGCGGGACGGATCAGCCGTTTGCCCGGGGTCAGACGCCGCTGTTGTGCGAATCAAGGCCGATTCGTTGCCGCCATTACCCGCTGATGCAGCAAAGAAAGACGAGAAGGTCGTGGAAAAGTTTGTGGCGATGAGTGTCGATTGCAATGCCGCTTATGTTTATCTCGACCCCTATCAAGGCGGCCGAATTGCAGTCGCGGAAGCCGCGCGCAACCTGGCTTGCTCCGGGGCAGTCCCGCTGGGGACGACGGACAATCTGAACTTTGGCAATCCGCATAATCCCGAGATTTTCTTTCAATTGAAAGAATCGGTCCGTGGCCTGGCCGAAGCGTGCCGAGTGTTCAACGCGCCGGTCACAGGCGGAAATGTCAGTCTTTACAACCAGAATCCAGACGGCGCAATCGATCCCACGCCGACGGTCGCGATGGTCGGCATCATCGACAAGCCTGAGCACATCACGACGCAATGGTTCAAGGATGAAGGGGATGCCATCATCCTGCTGGGTGACCTCGCGGACAAAGAAGACCCGATGCATGGCCTTGGGGGTTCCGCTTACCTGCAGGCGGTTCATAGCGTCAAAAGTGGAACGCCTCCGCGGATTGACCTCGAACGTGAAAACGAGCTTCACCAGGGTTTGAGGTCGCTCATTTATGGCGGGGGCATCAAAAGCGCCCACGATTGCAGCGAGGGTGGTTTGGCCGTCGCTCTGGCGGAATCATGCATCTCACACCAGGTGGCACGCGATACGCCGAGCTTGTTGGGAGCGGAGATTGATCTCTCGGCCTTCGGTGATGCGCGCCTCGATAGCCTGCTCTTTGGCGAATTTCAAACCCGAATCATCGTGTCATGCAAGGCGCTCGATGCGGTAAAGATCGTTGAACGTGCCAAATTGCTCGGTCTGTCGGCGACAAAGCTCGGAACAGCGCGCGGCAACTCATTCGTCATCAAGACCCGGCGTGGGATCTATACGTGGGATGTCGCCGAACTCCACGACTTGTGGTGGAACTCGATCGCGCGGCTGATGCGGTAAAGGTGTTGCGAGCCTTTGCATGCGGCGAATTTTGCCCTTAAAATATTTTAGACGGGGGGACTGGAAGTAATTCCGGTTTAATGGAATAGTGTGCCCCCGTTTAGCGCATAAAATGCAAGACTATCCCAAACATTACTGCGGTGTATTCGGTATTTATGGGCATCCCAATGCCGCCGAACTCACCTACTATGGCCTGTACGCGCTTCAGCATCGCGGGCAGGAAAGCGCGGGGATTGTCACTTCGGATGGCAGGCAGTTCCGCACCCACAAAGGGATGGGCCTGGTGTCGCAAATTTTCGGTGGGAATGTTCTGCATAATCTCGTGGGCAGCATGGCGCTGGGGCATACGCGCTATTCGACGACTGGATCGTCCCATCTTCGCAATGCGCAGCCGCTCACGGTCGACTGTGCCAAGGGACAAATCGCCATTGCGCATAACGGCAACCTGACTAATGCAAGCCAGCTTCGGGAAGAACTGGAAGCCCGTGGATCGATTTTCCAGACGACGGTCGACAGCGAAATCATCCTGCACCTGATGGCGCAGCCCTCGCTTGACGGGCATGAGAACAATTTGATCCAGACGGTGCATCGCATCGAGGGGGCTTATTCGCTCGTGATCATGACCGAGCAGGAGTTGATCGGGATTCGTGATCCATATGGGTTTCGGCCGCTGTGCATCGGTAAAGTGGGCGAGGCCTGGGTGCTGGCGAGTGAGACATGCGCGCTTGACCTGATCCACGCGAAATTCGTCCGGGACGTGGAGCCTGGTGAGATCGTTATTATCAACAAGAGCGGGCTGAGGAGCATCCAGGCGTTTCCGATGCAGGAACGGCGCGCTTTTTGCATTTTTGAATATGTCTATTTTGCCCGGCCCGACAGCACCATTGCCAATCGCAATGTCTATAAGGTGCGCGTTGATATGGGCCGGCAACTCGCCCGCGAGAATCCGGTCGATGCCGATATTGTGATCCCCGTGCCCGACAGCGGAAATTGCGCAGCCCTTGGCTACTCACTCGAATCGGGCATTCCTTACGAAATGGCCTTCATCCGGAACCATTACGTGGGACGAAGTTTTCTCCAGCCCACGCAGCTCATTCGTGACTTCAACGTGCGGGTGAAACTCAACCTGATCCCCGACCTGGTGAAGAACAAGAGAGTCATCATTGTGGATGACTCGATCGTGCGCGGCACCACTTGCAAAGCGCGCGTGAATAATCTGAAAGAAGCCGGCGCCAAAGAAGTGCATGTGATGGTGAGTTGTCCGCCGCACATGCACCCGTGCGTTTACGGAATCGATTTTCCGGATCGCAACAAGCTCATGGCAGCGAATCATTCGCTCGATGAAATCCGGAATTATCTGAACGCTGATTCGCTCCATTACCTGTCTTTGGACGGGATGGTGAAGGCGACGGGACTACCGAAGGGTTCCTTTTGCCTTGCCTGCTACAATGGCGAATACCCGGTGGCGTTCGATCCGTTGGTGGATAAACACATCATGGAGCGCCGGCGCCATCGCCACGAATCGTTCGGCGAAGCGCTGGAAAAGGAAGAGCTCCAGATCAAACTGCTCTAAGCGGGATCAGTTCAGCGCCACGCGCGGACTTTAGGCCGATTAAACGCAGAACAGGACGGTGAGCTTTATTTCGAAGCCTTCGCGTGCTATTCACGTTTAAGCGGCCTGAAGTCCGCAGGGCTGGCGTCTGCAGGGGGTTGCTAGGTGTTCGACGAACTGAGTCCAGGTTCGGCAACGGTTGATTCAGGGCTCTGCATGAATCCCCTGAGGATGCGAAGACGGACCGGATGACGGAGCTTCCGTAATGCCTTCGCCTCGATCTGCCGAATGCGTTCGCGGGTCAATTGAAACTTCTTGCCGATTTCCTCCAGCGTATGGACGCAGCCGTCATCGACGCCAAAGCGCAGGCGCAGAACCCGCCGTTCCTGCTCATTGAGACTCGAAAGAATGTCGTCGAGGGTATGCTTGAGCAGATTCTGTTCGGCGTTATCGAATGGTTTCTCGGCATGAGTATCTTCAATCAGGTCGCCGAGCATGGCGTTGCTCTCGGTGCGAACCGGGCTGTGCAGTGAAACCGGCTGTTCGGAAAAACGCAGAATTGCGCGGACGCGCTCGACCGGCATTCGCAATTCTTCAGCCACTTCCTCTTCCTGCGGATCACGTCCAAGTTCCTGGAAGAGTTGGCGCTGAACGCGAGTCACCTTGGCGATCGTTTCGAACATGTGCACCGGAATACGAATGGTCCGGCTCTGGTCGGCCAGCGCGCGAGTGATGCTCTGGCGTATCCACCAGGTGGCATAAGTGGAAAAGCGATAGCCGAGGCGATATTCGAAACGCTCGGCAGCCTTGATAAGGCCGAGGTTCCCTTCCTGCACGAGATCGAGAAACGAGACGCCCCGGTTGGTGTAACGCTTGGCGATCGAGACGACGAGCCGAAGGTTGGCCTGGATCATCTCGCTCTTCGCGCGGCGGCCGCTTTCGATGGCAGATTGCAACTGCTCATATACGTCGAAGAACTCCGCCATCGGCATCCGCACGAATTGCTCGAGTGTGGCAATAGCCTGGCGTTCACCCCGTGAGAGCTCTTCATGAAAGGCGGACTTCTTCAGTTCGGCGCAGCGCGCGCAGCTTCGTTGGAATTGCTCCCAGACGTTTTGAGCGATCGCGGCCATGTCTTCGATCACTTTTTGCTCGAAGCAGAATTGGCCCAGTTTGGGTTTCAGAGCCGCCTCAATTTCGGCAAGCTTCCGAGTTAAGCGGCCGCGTTCCTTCGGGAAGCGGGCGAGTTGGACCTGGGCAAAGAGAGCGTCTGCCTTTTCGTCGAGATCCCGAACTTCGTGCGCAAGTTCGCGCATGCGGCGGAGATGAACTTCACGGCTCGGAACTTTTTGGTCGGCCACAATCCGGTCGAAACGCTCCTTTGGCGGATTGCAGAGGAGCTTGTCGGAAGCAGCCAAATGCTCCTTGGCGCCGAATCCGAGCCGCGCCACGATATCGGTGATGGTCGCGTAAGCGGCTTCCATACGCTGACCAATTTCCTGTTCCTGCTCGGGCTTGAGCAGGGGGACCATTCCGATTTCTGTCAGGTAACAGCGTAAAAGGTCGTCTACCGCTTCGCGGTGCTTCTCGGTTTCAGAATCGGGTTCTGTTTTTGGAAGGACATCGAGCGATTCGACGATCTGCACATCAAGCAGGCGGAGCTGCTTGACCGCTTCGGACTCATCGCCTGGTTTGGTCCAGATGTCCGAAAAAACTTCATGTACTTCATCTCGGGTGAGATACCCCTGTTCGCGGGCCACTCGGACGAGTTCGGCCATCTTTTCCTTGAACGACCGTTTAGTCTCTACGGGATGACCCGGAATTGGAACGGGTGGTGTAATAACGGGAACCTTGCCGAGGGATGACGACAGAGCCGGTTTGTGTAGACGAAAGCTCACAACAACAGCTTTCTTTTTACTGCCTGGGCGCATCGTGCGGATACGCCGATTCACGCCGCACAGCTCAGGGTGCAGCAACAAAATCTCCGCAACTGTCTTTGTCAGCGACCGGCCCCAAAACCAACCGGTGTGAGCCCAGGGATATTCAAAAGCGCAGGGGAAAGGATGCGAAATGAAGAAGGCTCTACCACAAACAAGCGTAGCCGCGGGAACATGGCTCGACGCTAGCAGGCGATTGGAAAAGAGCAATCTGAAAATTACAAAAAGTTCATGAAGTTATTCACAACTCGAATGATCCCAAATCGCTCGACTTCGCCGGGCGGCTCCTTAATTTTGTCCTCACAACATCTATTACCGTTATGCGCACTCTCTCCTTCTTCGCACCCGTGTTGTTCGCTTCAATTTGCGTGCAGGCCGCGCCCCGGTTTCGCGCTGTTGAAATCGATAAAATTCAAATCGGCTACGGCGTGACCGTCGCGGATGTCGACGGCGACAGGAAGCCAGACATCCTCCTGGTCGATAAGAATCAGATCGCCTGGTATCATAATCCCGACTGGAAGAAGCATGTTATAGCCGAAAACCTGACAAAACTGGATCACGTCTGCATCGCGGCCGCGGATATCGATGGTGATGGAAAGGCCGAGATTGCGGCGGGAGCAGGTTGGAATCCCGGAGATACCGTAAATAGCGGAGCGGTCTTTTATTTAGTTCCCCCGGCGGATCGAACCGCGAAATGGGAGCCAGTCGAGCTGCCTCATGAGCCTACCGTCCACCGGATGCGGTGGGTGCGCGGAGCCGACGGCAAATATGATCTCGTGGTAGTTCCATTACACGGTCGGGGAAATAAGAATGCGCAGGGAGAAGGAGTGAAGGTGATGGCATATAAGGTGCCCGCCGATCCGAAATCAAAATCGGCCTGGAAAACGGAAGTCCTCAACAACTCGTTGCATGCCACGCACAATTTCGATCCGGTCCAATGGGACAGTGATCCAGCATTTGAGATGTTGATTGGAAGTCGGGAGGGATCATTTCTTTATGACAGTAAACGCACTTCGGGCCTCGTTCAGCTGGGAGGAAGTGAGAGCGGCGGGGCGGGTGAAATTCGCCTCGGGAAAATGAAGAACGGTCGCCGCTTCTTCGCGACAGTCGAGCCGATGCATGGCACGAATCTGGTGGTTTATCTGGAACCACTCGGACCGCAGCCGAAGCAATGGGATCGGCATGTGCTGGACAGCACATTGGTTGATGGGCATGCGCTAGCTTGTGGTGATCTCACAGGCCAGGGGAGCGATCAAATCGTCGTTGGCTGGCGCGCGATGGGCAAAACGGATGTCAAAGTGGGGATCAAATTGTTTTCGATGCAGGCTGACGATCCGACCAAGTGGACATCAATGCTGGTCGATGACAATCAAATGGCTTGCGAAGATCTGTGCCTCGCGGACCTCAATAACGACGGCAAGCTCGACATCATTGCGTCGGGTCGCGGAACGAAGAACGTTAAAATCTATTTTAACGAGAGTTCACCCTAGCGCCTACCGGTGGGTTAGAGCCACTGCGGAATTGGCATATGCTGAAAGTAAACAGCAACGGCATGGAGGAAGAGAAATGGTCTTCGCCCAAGGGAACTTTCATAGGTGCGGGTAAGGAGATTTCGGAAGCGCTCGGCCGCAAGCCGCTATCGACAGACCTGCTGGAGCGGCACCCATTCGACGTTGAAATAGTTCGGATCCCCGCAGGCAAGGTCGCATATCCTTACCATTCGCATAGCGCGCAATGGGAGTTCTATCACGTAATCTCAGGCACGGGCCTCGTCCGTCACAAAGATGGCTCGACGCCAATTGAGCCCGGTGACGCATTCCTTTTCAGACCGGGTGAACCTCACCAGGTGCGAAGCGATCCCGGCGCCGATTTGATCCTTTATGTAGTGGCCGACAATCCGATTGGCGAATCGACCTACTATCCGGACAGCCGAAAGTGGGCCGTCCGGTCCCCCGAACGGCGGGTTGTTCGATCCGAACCGATCGAATACTACGACGGCGAAGAGTAGTTATTTGCCGGATTTGTTGACGAACTGGATGGCTTCGGCCACGTAGTCGTCCGGGTGCTTTGGGAATTCGCGGTTGTCTGTCTCAATCGCAAGGACGCCGTTCCAGTTGCTTTTGCGCAACTCCTCGAAAAGGCCTTTGTAGTTGGCGTCACCCGTGCCGATTTTCACGTCATCGATCTGCTTCTTGCCGTTGGCGTCTGTGACAGTTTTCTTGTCCTTGAGGTGGATGTCATAAACGCGGCCGTTGTACTCGCTGAACACTTTGGCCGCATCGAACCCTGCGCCGGTGACGTGACCGACGTCGAGGCAGACACCAATCCGCGAATCACGGGCCGCGAGGACCTTCTTCACAGTTTCAGGGTTGCCGTACGGACTGCCGAGGCCGTGATTGTGAATGGCCAGCTTAACATCATATTCTTTCACGAGTTCCTCCAGATTGTCCCAGATCGTCATGTCACCGGGCTCCACGACGATCAGTTTGATGCCCATTAGCTTGGCGAATTCGAAGAGCTTGCGGTTCTCCTCCTTCTGCTTCGATGTGCCCGCAACGCCGAACGTGTAACAAACGAGCCCGTTCTTATCCAAAATCTCCTTTTTGCGCTTTGTCTCCTCGACCGGGCCCTTGGGGTTGATGTGTTTATCGATCATTTCGAGGTATTTGACCTTGTGCTTGACGGCGAATTCCACGACCTGGTCGAAGTTCATTTCCCGAAGGGTCCAGGTCTGGATGCCGACTTTAAACGGCGATTCCGCTGCATTTGTGGCAACGGCGGCTAAAACGAGAATGATGCAAGCGAGAAAGAGTCTGGTGGTCTTCATGTTGGATTAAGCAATAATCAGGGATACGATCCCGTTTCCGTCAACGAAAAACCATCGAGCCTCATTCTTGACCGCCGGGACGAATCGGGCCTAAATTCGAGCCAGTGAGAAAATTGTGTCTGGGATTGATCGGCTGCCTGCTTCCTGCCGTTCAGGGCTTTTCCGCCGCGAACGGCGATATCAATTACATCGCGGCGATCGTCAACAATTCCATCATCACCTTCCAGGATGTTCGTGAGGCCAGCCGTAAATCGATCGGCGCCCTGCAGCAGATTTATTTTCGAGAACCGGCGTTGCTCGAGCAAAAGGCCAATACCGTCATGAGTGAGGCGCTCGACGCGCTCGTTGCAAAGGCGCTCATCGTCGATGAATTTAAGAACTCGGTTGGCGTTGTTCCCGAGAACATGCTCGATAACCAGATCAGCCAGCAGATTCGCCGCGAATACATCGATCGTGAGAATTTCCGCCGTTCGCTCCGCGCCCAGGGAATGACGTTCGAGAAATACCGCCAGTACGTCCATGACGACATGGTCGTGCGGTTCATGCTCGATCGAAATGTCCGCTCCGCCATTATCATTTCTCCGCAGAAAATCGAGAGCTACTACACAAACCATCTTAACGATTACAAAGTCGGCAACGAGGTGAAGTTGCGCATGATCGTCCTCACCAAAAATTCCGCTCCGACGGAAGCCGGCGTGAAAAAGCTCGCCATGGACGTGATGACAAAGCTGGACGCAGGCGCTTCCTTTGCTGAAATGGCATCCGTTTATTCGGAGGGCACGCAAAAGCGGCAGGGAGGCGATTGGGGCTGGATCGACAAGGAATTGCGCAAAGGTCTCGGTGAT
>Ga0193692_1000205_pt1 | contig 14713 bp, 6 predicted proteins | sample L3a1metaG_FD_144917 | JGI IMG/M metagenome (GOLD analysis project Ga0193692, IMG submission 144917) | Soil microbial communities from a riparian zone of the East river system, Colorado, United States - L3a1 | ecosystem: Environmental > Terrestrial > Soil > Riparian zone | place: USA: East River... | reverse complement strand
ACGTACTTTAAGAATCGGCTTCTTTTTAATGACAGGATATTTTGGTGGCGCCATGGCGATTGAATTATCACAACATATTTTTTTCATTATGCCCGCTGTGATACTTGCACTCGTATGGTTGGCTGCATGGCTGCGTGATAATTCTTTGTTCGGCGTAGCTCACAAAATGCAAAATACAATTGCGGCACATTAACATCATCACTTTTAATTTATTAAACATCTTTTATGAAAAATACAATTGAATTTAAAACCGGAAACAACGCTAACTGGTATAAACAATGGTTCGATTCCGTTTTTTATCACCAGCTTTATTCAAACCGAAGCGAAAAAGAAGCCACTGATTTTATTGATGCATTAATGGATGAATTGAAGCCTCCTGCAAATTCAACCATGCTTGACCTGGGTTGCGGAGCAGGTCGACATGCAAAATGGCTGGCTGCAAAAGGATTTGATGTAACAGGTTTAGATCTTGCTGCTTCCAGTATACGAAGTGCAAAGAAATACGAAAAGACAAATCTTCGGTTTGCCAAACATGATATGCGTGATCCATTTGGGAAAAGCCGTTTTGATTATGTCTTTAATTTCTTTACAAGTTTTGGTTATTTTAAAAATGATGAAGAGAACCACAAAGTGATCCGTAATATCTGGCATGCATTAAAACCTGGTGGATCGTTAGTATTGGATTATTTAAATGTGGCATGGTGTGAAGACCGGTTGGTCAGTGAAGAAACAAAAGAGATTGATGGGATTATCTATCATATTTCGCGATGGACCGACGAACATTTTTTCTATAAAAAGATAGCAATTGAAAATATGCCTTCAGGTCAATCCGAATTCGTTGAACAGGTTGCTAAATTTGATCTGAATGATTTTGACTATATGTTTGAACGAAACGGATTGAAACTCGAAAAAATCTATGGAGATTACCAGTTGAATGAATACGATAGTGTCGCGTCACCAAGGATGATCTTATTAGCGAAAAGGGGATAATGTTATCGTCGCTGCTGTTGGCAGTTTTACATTCTTCAAATCAATAAAGAGTATAAAAAAATCTTTAGTCATCGGTTCCAAAGGAGACGACTAGCAAACCTGCTATAAAACAATTTGGTTAATCTGTAACTTTCAGAAAAATAACAGCCATGAAATTTTTTGTTTTTGTATTGACGGTAGTTTGTTTTCCAATCTTTATCGGGGCACAGCAAACCACAGAGAAATTTGTTCGTGAAACAAATTACCAGCTTTATCTGCCCGAAGGTTATAATAATGATACGCTTACCCGTTGGCCACTTATACTCTTCTTACACGGCAGCGGCGAAAGTGGTTATGATATTAATAAAGTAAAAGTGCATGGCCCACCTAAGCTCGTAGATAATGGAAAGAAATTTCCTTTTATTATCGTATCGCCGCAATCACCCGTTCCTAATGGCTGGGATGTGGAGACACTTTACCAGTTGCTACAGTATATTAAAAACAAATACCGTGTAAATGAAAAGAAAATGTATTGCACAGGACTAAGTATGGGAGGCTTTGGCACATGGGCATTAGCTATGAAATATCCGGATGAGTTTGCGGCTATCGCACCCATCTGTGGCGGAGGTGATACGAGCAATGCATGGAAGCTGCGCAATATTGCAGTTTGGTGTTTTCATGGAGCAAAGGATGATGTAGTACCACCTATCGGCAGCGAGAACATGGTGAAGGCGGCAAAGCGGTTTAATAATAATATAAGATTCACATTATATCCCGATGCCAATCATAATAGTTGGGAGGTCACTTATAATAATGATTCATTGTACCAGTGGATGTTGGCGCAAAATAAATTCAGTTACATCGAAAAAGCAGTGAAATCTTCTAAGCTGAAAACATACGAAGGATCTTATATCGGTCCTGATAAAGACACTGTACAAATAACTGCTACTGAAAATGGGCTGATTGCGAAACCCGGCCATGAAACGGTTCCTTTGAAGACAGCGGGTGATAATCTTTTCTTCATCCAACCGGACAAGAATATGGACATTCGTTTTGTATATGATAAAAACAAAGTGATGGGCTTCCTGTTCTTAGGCGACAGGCAGTTATTGTATAAAAAGCGCTGAGATTTTTCTATACTCTGATGTAAGTAATGTTCCTTTCTTCAAATCAATAATATTTTATTCGTTTCAAGATCGAACATGCACTTCAAATCTATGTTCAAGACCATCATCTATTAATTGTATTGCATTTCCTTTTCCTTCGCCTGCATCACTTTTCCACCAGGATTCTTCGTTTCCTTTGAATTGATAAACGATAATGCGGTAGGTCGATCTGCCATACTTGTATTGTATTTTGACCGAAGGCCATTCGATAGGGAAACAAGGATTGAATTGTAATTGATTTTTTTTCAATTCAATACCAATCATGGAACTCATGATAAATTGATACATCCACCCCGCCGAACCAGTGTACCATGTCCAGCCGCCTCTGCCCCTGTGAGATTCATTGGCATAAACATCTGCAGCTATCACATAAGGTTCTACCTTGTATACTTTCGTTTTTTGCGGATCTGATGCATGACCCAAAGGCTGTATCATACTAAACAATTCCCAAACTTTTTCACGATCCTTTAATGCAGCAAATGCCATAAGGGTCCAAATGGCAGCATGCGAATATTGTCCACCATTCTCTCTTACACCAGGTACATAACCGCGTATATAGCCAGGGTTGGGACCGTTTGCATCAAATGGCGGATCGAGTAGTTGGATTATTTTCAGATCTCTTTTGACAAGATATTTGTCAAGAGATCTCATTGCCATCATTTTTCTTTCATCACTTGCGGCACCTGATAATACCGACCAGCTTTGTGCAATAGCATCAATACGACATTCGGTATTTTCTTTTGAACCTAGTGGTGATCCATCATCAAAGTATGCACGGCGATACCATTCGCCGTCCCAACCTGATCTCTCTATGTTGGATTGAAGTGTTGCCGCATCTTTTTTACAGGACTCAGCAAACAAACTATCTCCGTTACTTGTTGCAATATTCGAAAATTTGATAAGCACATCATAAAGGAAAAATGCAAGCCATATACTTTCTCCTTTGCCTTTATCTCCTACACGATCCATTCCATCATTCCAATCGCCGGCACCGATCAGTGGCAGACCATGTTCGCCAAAACGATGACTATACTTTATAGCACGAACGCAGTGTTCGTACAAATTGCCTGAAGCATTCAACGTGACAGGCAGATCATAAAGTGAGTCTTCACCTTCATATAATGTGCGGCTTTCAAGAAACCCGATCTGTGCCTGCAAAATATCTGTATCACCTGTTACATTAATATATCGTGAAACAACAAAGGGTAGCCATAGCAGATCATCAGAGCATCTTGTACGAACACCCCTGCCTTCAGGTGGATGCCACCAATGTTGCACATCACCTTCTACAAATTGCCGTGAAGCACTTAATAATATTTGTTCTCTTGCCATTGCAGGCTGTGTATGCAACAAGGCCAACACATCCTGTAACTGATCTCTGAATCCAAAGGCGCCACCTGATTGATAAAAGCCACTGCGGGCAAACATTCTGCACGCAATGGTTTGATAGGTGAGCCATCCATTTGCTAAAAAGTTCAATGCCGTATCGGGAGTTGTTACTTGTACAGTATTTATAATTTTCTGCCAGTATTCTTTTACAGTTTGTAACGATTGAAGAACAGTATCTCTATTTATAAATTGTTGCAACAAAGCAGCGGCTGCACCGGTATTCCTTTCATTCCCTACCTGGAATATGATCTCTTTTTCGCCACCACTCAACAAGTCAAATTTTACATGCAGTGCAGCACATGGATCCATGGCAGCACCTGTTCTTCCGGAAAGTTTTTTTCTATATAACGCCTGTGGATTTGAGAGGTCCCTGTTTCTTCCAATAAATTCTGAACGATCTGCCGTGTAACTAAAATTGTAACCACCTTCTACTTTAAAATAGCTGACACGTTCACCAAAAGCTGAATTGTACCGGTTACGAAACAGCAAGGCACCCGTGTTTTTATCTTGTTCGGAAAAGACATGTATATTGGTTTTGGATCGCACATCACCCAGGATTATTTCAAGAAATCCCATTGCCGATAGTGTACGTATGCGTCCCGATTCGTTTTTCACTTTCAACACTACAAATTTTACCGGCTGATCTTTATCTACGAACACAGACATTTCAGAATGAATACCGTCTTCTCTATGCTCAAAAATGCTGTAACCGAATCCATGTGTTGTAATGTAAGGCCCGATTCCTTTTTTTGGAAACGGGGTAGGGCACCAGTAGTAACCGGTGTCTTCATCACGCAAATAAAATGCTTCACCACCCACATCACTTATGGGATCATTACTCCATGGTGTGATGCGATATTCATGTGCATTGATAGCCCATGTATAGGCTGATCCATTTTCAGAGACGACAGATCCAAACTGCGGGTTTGCTATTACATTCACCCATGGTAATGGAGTCGTTTTATCTTTATTGGTAAGGATCTTATATTCTTTTCCATTTTGTGTAAAGCCTCCTGTTCCATTAAAGAACATAAGATCGTTGGGTAATGCTATATCAGGTTGTTGTACTTGTGAAGGAATTGCTTTTGTTTCCAGTAAAGCAGCTAATGGCTTATCAGGAACTTGTGCCGTGACCTGTTCCAGTAAACTTCCCTTTGTATCAGAAATGATAATCCGTGCTACACTTTCAAAAAGCAAACGATCCTCAGAAGATAATTGATCTGCAGATTTTACAAAAATTCCGCCCGGTCTTTGTTGTCCCGGGATATTTGCTTCCGCGGTGACCAATCCGAGGATCTGTTCCTGTAAAAATTGACGGTAAGAACCATGATCTTCATTCCATATAACAAGATCAACAGAGAGTCCTTTCAATCTCCAATAAGCATGGGCCTTCACCATCTGTTTTACCAATTCAACACTTTCCTGTTCATAAATATGAAGCAATACAATGGGAAGATCTCCTGAAACTGAATGACTCCAAAGACCAGATTGTCCGCGATAATTATTTTGGATCACCGCTGCATCGGCACGCAGGTTTGAATTGGAATAAATAATTGAAGTAGCGAGGCGATTAAATAATTGGGCATCCGCTTCAGTTGCGTTGATCTGGCGAAGCAATACCTGGCTATGTGTCCATGAAAGTTCGAAAGCACGATTCTTTAAATTCCTATCCTGGTATTTAGCCATAAGATTTTCGCAAGCATCTTTAGTCTCAGCAATTCCATAGATAAGATCGACGGTAGCCGATTGACTGGCTTTGATAAGGATACGATAGCGAATGGCCATAACAGGATCGAGCACTGATCCTTCATTGCCTGAAAGAACATCATTATCCAGGGCCCGTGGGTGTTTAAGAGTTCTTCCTCTGCCAATAAATTGCATGCGGTCGGTTTCGAATGATATGTCTTCTACTTCAGCGCCATGAACATGCATCAGGTGAAACATCCATGGCGGTCTTTCTTCTTCAGAACGTGGACGCCTTGTACAATAGATCGTATTGTGTTCACGAATGATCTTTGTTTGCACAAATAAGTTGCTGAAAGCAGGATGTGCTTCATCAGAAGCCTGGGTAGCCATCACTACTTCAGCATAGCTTGTAATATCTAATACTTTTGCTGTTTGTGTTCTGTTGGTTATTCTTATCCTTCTTAATTCAGTATCATCTTCAGGAGAAATAACAACTTCTGTTTTCGTATCAATACCAAAATCGTTTCTTTTAAACTCAACATGTCCTTGAGAAAATATCGCTTCATAATTTTTTGCAGTTTGCAAAGTTGGCTGGTGAGTGTTTGACCAAAACTTTCCGCTATTGACATCTTTGATGTAACAAAATATTCCAAGATCATCTTTGGTTGCATCTTCACGCCATCGTGTTACCGCCATATTTTTCCAACGGCTATAACCTCCACCTGAATTGGTGATCATAACCTGGTAATGTCCATTGCTCAGCAATTGTATTTCAGGCAACCTGGTATTTGGTGTATTGATGCTTCTTATCTCCACGTCTGTTGCCGTCATAGATGTTTCAATGATGTCGGCTGTATGTGCGTAGAAAAGCGTAGTTCTCGGGATGCGTTCCTGCAGCAATAAAAGTGATGCATTAAAGCGAAGCTCTGATTCGAATCTTTGCTGCATAGGTTTATCAAGCAACACATGCGCCAGTGAAAGAAAACCCATGCCCTGGTGGTGTACCATATAAGAACGTACAATACTATAGGCACTTCCTCTTGGCACACGACTGGGGGTATAATCGATGGCTTCATAAAAACCATATTCTCCCGTTGCAAAATGTTTAGATAACAGTTGCAGATTTTTGCATGCTTTCACAGGTGCTACTGTTAATGCCAGCATGGAAGCATAAGGAGCAATAACGATATCTTCTTCAAGGCCGCGTTTCAATCCCAATCCCGGTACACCAAATGCACGGTATTGATAATTCATGTGGGCATCAACTGAATTGTATCCCGATTCTGAAATTCCCCATGGTACATTACGTTGTTCTGCATATTCTATTTGCCTGTTGACGGTGGCTATATTAGTTTGGTATAACAATGTGTTTTCGTAGATCGGCATGATCAGTTGCGGCATGAGGTATTCAAACATGGAGCCACTCCATGAAAGCAAGATCGGTTCTCCACCCGAATTAGTTAATAATCTGCCTAATGCAAACCAACTTTCCTGTGGCAATTTTCCCTGGGATATGGCAACAAATATTCCTAATCTTGCTTCGGAAGCTAACAAGTCATAATAACTATTATCCTTTCGTTGCTCATCCACATTATACCCGATCCTTAAAAGATTTGTGGATGGTTCAAAAAGAAAATCATACTCTACCTCGCTAAAATTTTCGCATTGTTGAGCCAGTTGATCCAGCAAACTAATTCTTTCAGTGGCTACTACAGAAGCCTTCAAAATGCATTCATACATTTTAGTTAACCATTCATCATTTGCATTATCATTTTGCTGATAAAAATTGATGGCCTCCAAAAACTGTGAATGATCAACAATGGTGCGAAGGGAAGGAATATTATCCAATGCATACAGCCTTTCAAAATTTCCAGGTACAGGTAATAAGTTTATCCACGGTACCAGTTGGAGCAGGTCATCATAAATTTTTTTTAATTGAGAAGATAATTTTGATATCCATTTTTTTGATTCGGCATTACCAGGAATTAACGATAGATCATCAATAAGGACACTAAGCTCATCAATATATTTTTTTGCATTGCTTAATGAATTATTGTTATCAGCAAGTGCAGCATACAATAACGTTATGATCTTTTGGGTGTCTTCCTCAGCCTGCTTACCTGGATATTCCTGGATGATCTTTAAAGTTGTTAGTAATCCATCGTAAGAACTTTTTTTAAAAACAGGTTCGTTTACCTGTGAGAATAATCCTTGCCGCAATGTAAGCAGGTGTCCAATAAGATTACCACTGTCCACAGTAGATACATATTTTGGATGAAGCGGTAATAAGGATAAGGTATCATACCAGTTATAAAAATGACCGTCATACCGTTCCATCCTCCGCATTGTGCTCAAAGTGCTGTTACATCTTTCTGCCATTTCCTTTCCGCTGATGTATCCGAAATCATAAGCGGCCAGATTTGCTAATAATGCAAGTCCTATATTGGTAGGTGAGGTTCGATGAGCAATGACTGGTGACGGTTGTTCCTGGAAATTATCAGGTGGCAACCAATTTTCTTCTGCATTGACGAATTGTTCGAAGAATGCCCATGTTCTGCGTGCAGTTTTATGAAGAAATAGTTGCTGGTTTTCGGAGAGGTTTGGTTTTTTTTGTTTTTCCTCTTTACTTAAATACCATGCGATCGCTGGTGCAAATGACCATAATAAAAGTATCGGGCTCGCTACAAACAGCGCTGTAGCATTAAAGTATATTATTGATCCTATAGTGAGGACACTCAAAAGAGGTGCGATCCACATGGCTGTATAAACAGTGAGCAGACTATTAAAGCCAAAACGGTTTGTAGTTGCCGAAGGGACCCATTGCAATAATTTTCTGTGCGAGACATTCAGGCGCCAGATGGTGCGTACGATAGCATCAATGTTTTTATATGCTTCGTACGGCAAAACCGCTAAACCAAAAACAAAACGGATCAAAAAATTTTTTACTGAGATCCCTACTTCAATAAAATGAGAAGTAATTGTGATGTCGTCAGGTTTGTTGATCAGTTGCCATGCAGCGGCAGCCATTAACGGTAAGAGGACGATAATGGTAACTACTGCGGTCCATAACCATGAAAGTGGCAATACACACCAACCCAATAAAAGGAGTAAGGTCAATGCGAGAGGCGTTACACTTCGCCTGAGGTTATCAAATATTTTCCATCTTGATAATCCGGATAGCCTGTTCTTTGTTAAATGTCCCTTGCTATCCTGTGCAAAAGGAAACATCCATGCAGCAATTTGCCAATCTCCCCTGGTCCATCGATGATGTCGTTCCACATCGGTTTTATAGCGTGAAGGACTTTCTTCATATAAATGAACATCACTGATCAGGCCGGATCGTACATAACATCCTTCCAGCAAATCGTGGCTAAGTATACGATTTTCCGGGAACCTGTTATCCAATACCTGTTCAAATACATCTACTTCATAAATTCCTTTTCCAATAAATGACCCTTGTCCAAAAAGATCCTGGTACACATCAGAAGATGCTTTTGTGTAAGGATCAATACCTGATAAATTTCCCTGCATCCTTAAATACAATGAGACTGCAGTTTTAGGAATGCTTGGTTCTACCCGGGGTTGTAAGATCCCATAACCGTTAATTACTCTTTTTATATTTGGATCATAAACAGGATGATTCAATGGATGCGCCATATTACCGATAAACTTCCAAACAGATTCTCTCGGTAACTGTGTGTCCGAGTCCAGCGTAATTACATATTTTATATTGGTCAATATGTGCAGATCACCCACAACCAGGGAAAAATCATTTCGGCCACGTTCTCTTAATAAAGCATTCAGCGCAGATAACTTTCCTCTTTTACGTTCGTAGCCCATCCACTTTTTTTCCCGCGGATTCCAGGCCCTTGGACGATGAAAAAGATAAAATGTATTTGATTCAGGGTGCGTATACTTTTCATTTAATTCTTCGATCCTTTTCTTCGCCAATGCTACTAATTGATCATCCCCCGGCATTGTAGCCGAATCTGCATCCATAAAATCTGTCAGCAGACCAAAATGCAGGTTGTCTTCTTTGTTAGCGAGATAGCGTATCTCTAATCCTTCAATCAGTTCTTCTATATAAGCCTCACTTGTAAGCATAGTAGGAACAACAACCAGGCTCCGACACTCAGTTGGAATACCATTCGAGTAATCCATCCGCGGTAGCAGTTGTGGTAGCACTAACACAGTAGAAAGCCAGTTAACAAATGAAATAGCTAATTGAAGACTGCCCAAAAAAGAAAGTGATCCAACAACGATTAAAAGTTGCAAGCTATGACTGGCATAATTATAAGCTATATAAAATAACCCTGCAGCAAATACAAAAGCAAGGAAAAAAATCGAGAAGATATAAATGAAATTTGGAATTTTCGCCGCTACCCGGTTGATCTTAAGACGCAATGTGTATCGCATGCCACAGGCATGCTCGGTTTCTTCCAATCCTTTATCAATTAAATAATAGCCAACATGTTCTTTTCTTTTGGAACTTAGATCATCGCTTTTATTTCGATGGGCTAGTTCAATTGCTTTTTGCGCTACATCGGTTTCAGAAAGATCACATGATTTTGAAATTCTTTCTACCACGTGCCGGTAACTATCTCTTGTAGCAAAATCCATTAATGGATATGTTCCGGTTTTGTCCTGCCGCAACACCTGCTCCACGCTGCTGAGAGTTTCCACAAATTCACGCCAGTCAGTAGCTCCAATAAAGCGTAGTGTACCAATGCTGTTGCGCACTGATACCTGGTCGATCGCCTGCCGCTGATTTTCCTGCAACACAAGATCATTGCTGCTTGTTCCTAATGCAGCCAATTGTTGTTCGATCCAGTTAAGCGGTAAAGCAAGTGAAGGTCCGATCCCCTGTATCTTACGTGTAAAAGTGGCAACAAAATGACTGTCCAATATCGGTTTTGAGCGGGCCATATCTGCAATCACAAGGATCAGGTCCGCGGGTTTTTCTTTTATAGTTGCGATCATTTTATCCGCCCAATGATCAGCAAGGTTATGATCGATCACATCAAGTGCGATCTTACCGGCGATCCTTCTGAGATTCTCAATAACTGCAAGGCGAAGCATAATTGGTATCGCCCATAATTCTCCAAGTGTAAGGATGGTTTCGTTCTGATAGCTGGCAATGAAACTGGTTAAACTGTTGACATCAACCCGCCCATCACTATGTGCAATTATTTCCAAAACAATATCATATACCCGGGGCATACCTGCGGACACGCCTTCTGTGAGATAAGGCAGCGCTTCACTATATCCTTTCGGTAAATGTTTCCTGGCAATGACCACCTGTTCTTCTACCAGGTAAAAATTATCCAGCAGCCATTCAGATGCCGGTGTAATTGTTTTATCAGCCCTTAAACTTTCAACAAGAAGATTGCGTACTTCCAATAATGTTCTTTCATTGTCCTCCAGTCTTTTCAAAAGTTTGTCAAAAGAAAAACCTTTTTGCAGTTTATGAGATTTTGCCAATACTTTACCATGACGATCCATTTGATCGGAACTAAAGAGTTCCGAACGAAAAGGTTCTTCTGAGTGCTTACGCAAAGAATTATCGCTAAGAAAATTGAGACGCAGATGTGATAAAATATCCGAAACCGTACTAGTAGTAACCTTCATGTTTAACCTTTATTCCTGTTGTTTGAGAGAAAGTTACAAGTAATGTACCAACAAAGAGTATAAAAATATGGGATTGTAATGCTTTTACGAACGGTGATAGTATGGAATGAATAATGGATCTATCTGTGACAAGACCTCAGTTGATGGAAACTGCTTCGCAACATTTTAGGTATATTGTATGCCTTAAAATTTTGTACAATGTCAGATCAAAATAAGTTGGCGATACTATCAGTGATCAGTAGTGACCTAACACCTGGTAAACCTGCACGATTTAGTTTTAATTCACTTACAAAAACGTTGAATTTATCCAAAGAAGATATGGATACACTCCTGGTTGAACTTAACAAGAACCGCTTTGTTAGCCAATATGTGAAAAAAGGCGTCGATGGTTTTACTATAGTATTAAATCAGAAGGGACTCGATGCGGTACAGGATGGATCTTTCATTTAAGATCTTTGATTACGTTAGTAGCTATACACAACCCACACCTAACACCAACGACGGCGTAAATAATAATCTTTTTTATTAGTAGCAATGCAGCCTGCCTGCATATAAAATTCAGGCAGATAAACCGGCTCAATAATCTTCTCCTTTATGACATTGCCTTGCTCAATAGTTTTATCTTTATCAGTAACATGAACTCTTCGATAGAATACAAATCTCTTTCACGTCTTGTTTACTTAGCAGCAGGGCTGTTTGTTGCTTTCTGGTTTATACATGAGATCATCTATGTTATCCTCCTGGTATTTTTTGCTATTGTAATAACGATCGTACTCAATGCACCCGTTACCTGGTTGCAACAAAGAAAAGTACACCGCACGGTTGCTTCCTTATTAGTTTTCTTTGGTGTGCTGGCATTATTTGGCTTGATAGGATGGATGGTGGTGCCCAAAATGGTCACCCAGGTAAAATTGTTGATAACAAACCTTCCTCAATACCTGGCAAACCTCAATCAACGTCTTTCAGACTGGTTGGGTAATACAGGAGGAGAGAATGGGCAGGCATCTTCCTCTTCAACACTTTTTACAGATCAGTTACCGCCTTTCTTCAACAGGCTAGGGCAATTTTCATTGGGCATTATACAAAATGTATTAATGATCATTTTATTTTTTTGCTTAGTGATCTATATGCTGATCAACCCGAGGCCATTGCTGGAAATGTATCTTTCTTTTTTTTCTTCTGCGCATAAAGAAAAAGCTACCATTGCGTTTTCCAATGCATCGGTCATGACAATAGGATGGATGTGGTCAAATGTTCTTGCAGGCGCCCTGCGGGCAACCATTGTATGGTTCTTTCTTTACTTCATGGGCATTCCGGGTGTATGGGTGTGGGCAGGAGTTACTTTTTTTGCGGAGCTTATTCCCAAGCTCGGGTTTTATATCATGGCAGTGCCACCTATATTGGTCGCCTTTTCTATTTCACCAATGACTGCTTTATGGGTGGCTGCATTTTATATTGCACTGGATGAGATCATCGGCGATTTTGTTATTCCCCGCATTCGGTATACGACGATGAAGATCCATCCTGTTTTTATTCTCGTCATGTTGCTGGCAATGACGGCAGCGTTTGGATTAATGGGGGCTTTTATCTCTACACCTCTTACCGCTTTTATCAAGGCATACTACGAAGCTTTCTATCATAAAAAGCAACACCAGGAAGAAACAGATAAAAATATTGACAGGATGCTGTTTCGGAAATGAGGAAGCGATTTTGTTTAGCTATGGCATTTTGATACAGCTCTGCGGGGTCTTCCAAATGATCTGCAATAAAAGAAAACTGTCTCTGCATTAGTTACTGTCCATAAGTGAAGCTGCTCGGTTGCCTGTCTCCACGCATCCGGATAATAATAAAAGCCGCCTTTATAGGCGACTTTTATTAAACAATTTTTTTTAAAACTTAATAACCTTAATTGTTTTCGTAATGCCTGATTGTATTGCCTGCACGAAATACAAGCCGGGCTTTAAACTTTCACCAAGTTTAAATACTTTTTTAGAGTTCACATTGTTGATAGCGCTTACTATGATACCGTTATTGTCGATAACCCTAAGAGTTATTTTGTCAGATGAATTAGAATTTACTGAAACGATAAAATAGTCGCTGCTGGGATTTGGTGATACAGAAACTTTCAAACTCTCATTAGTATTGCCTTGCGATTTTGGAACTGTTACAGTTGCAGAACTGGATGCTTGATTGCCGTTAAGATCTGTTGCTTTGATTGTAATTGTATAGATACGGCCATTACCACTTTCAAGCCTTTCAGCTCTAAGTTTGATATGATTGTTGTCTATGATCTGCCAATCTGGTGATTGATCTTCCGGTTCATTACTTTGTATGGGTTCATTGCTTGATACCGTAACCTGGATACTGGCGATTCCGCAATTGTCTGTAGCGGAATAATTCAGTATCACGTCGCTAAACTTGTGATTTGCCGGCCATAAACTTGTTGGCGATACAGACAGGTTATTGACAGCTGGTGCCTGGTTATCGTTAACAGTAACAGTAAAGCTGCAAGACTTTGTTGCATCATTTGCCGCGGTATATGTAACAGTAGTTATTCCTGTATTAAAATTTAAACCACTTACTGAACCACTTCCTGATGCGGTTGTTGCACCTGTTAAAGAATAATTTACTGCAGTTCCATTCGGAGTAACAATGGGATCAATGCCATTAACTAAAGCATTGCATACATTGTTATCGGTATTCACAATTTTATTTACAGGACAACTTACGCTTGCTTCAATTTCCAAATTAAACTTAGCAATGACACCAATATTATCACCCATTTCGTCTACGCCACTACCATGGGCCAGCAACTTTGAACCTGACAAAATTCTGGGATAAACATAATTATCAAGGTTTGTAAAGGTCCCGGTAGCTATACCATTTGTACCGAATGATGGGTCTAAGACGCCATCCTGGCTTAGTCTTGAAAGAAAATAATCCAGGTTATTTTTATTATTAAGGTGATTGCCAAAATTAATAAGCTTTCCATCATTAAGTTTTAATAATCCAAATCCTTCTGTTAAAACATTTCCATTTTGTCCAAACCCATTGTCAAATGTGCCGTCAGTATTAAGACGTGCAATGACGCCCTGCTGACTGTTACTGCCGCTGTTTTCAATCCGGGTAAAAACAATTTTGTTACCCGGCTGTATTATCATATCACCTATATAGTTGTTCTCGACACTATTAATAACCAATTTTCCATTATCACCAAAACCAGCATCGATCGTGCCATTTGAATTTACCCTTCCGATATATCCATAAAAATGTACGAAGCTGAAGTCCGGTGGAAATTCTATAATTGATCCACTAAAAACAATTTTCCCGTCGTCTTGGATCTTAATTAATTGAACAAAATCTTCATTAACATAATCAATTTTTAGAAAGCCTCCATCGCTAAAACCATTATCTAATGTTCCATCATAGTTATATCGTACTAATAAGAAATCAGACCCATTATTATCCCTGGATAATCCCCCGATAATAAATCTCCCATCTGGTAGAAATGCCGCAGTATAACAAGACTCATTATTACCAAGATCCGTGATCACAGTTCCTGCATTTCCAAAGCCTGCATCAATGCTGCCATCCATGTTATATCTGATAAGCATAATATCCGCATCACCATTCGCTGAAAAAGTACTACTCATCCTTAATATTTTTCCATCTGGTTGAAATTGCCATGCGCCATCAGAGTAATCAAATTCATGTCGCCCGTTTTGCCCAAAAGAATTATCAGGAGTTCCATTTGAATTAAAGCGACTTAAAAATAACCGGTTGTTTGTTGGGCCATTTGACTCACTTAATGCCAGTATTTTACCGTCATTTTGTTCAAAAATTGAATTATAAAAATAATAAGCTCAAGGAATCAA
>Ga0193692_1000204_pt1 | contig 14759 bp, 22 predicted proteins | sample L3a1metaG_FD_144917 | JGI IMG/M metagenome (GOLD analysis project Ga0193692, IMG submission 144917) | Soil microbial communities from a riparian zone of the East river system, Colorado, United States - L3a1 | ecosystem: Environmental > Terrestrial > Soil > Riparian zone | place: USA: East River... | reverse complement strand
TCTCTCGAGGGTGCCCCATCGTCAAAGAAACGGCCGAGCTGAGAGCGTTTCTGCGGCCCGATGGCCTGCCGGCCGGCCGATCATGCCGGCCTGGTGCTGCCGGTCGCTGTGCGGCCGAGCTGGGCGCCACGCCGGCCTCACCATTCGCGCGACGGTGGCGCAGGCCGGCGCACCGTGGCCGGCCTGGTGCCGGCACCCTTGCTGTAGTTGCAGTGCGTGCAGCATGCGACCAGGTTGGCCGGCTCGTCGCTGCCACCGAGCGACCTGGCAACCAGGTGGTCGGCCGTGGTGGCCGGCGCGCCGCAGTAGTGGCAGACCGCGCCGTCACGTTGCAGCACCAACCTGGTCAGCCTGGTGGCGTAGCTCGACGCCCATGCCGGCCGGCCGTAGGCATCTCGGCGCGTCATGCTCGGCGCCGTGCGGTGGCCGTGGCCTTGGCTGCGCGTGCGAGCCGCTCGACCGCTGCGACGAACACGGCGAGGCCGGCGTCGGTGGCGTTGCGCGCTGCGGCCAGCTCGAACGTGGCCGAGCGCAGCGACGCCTGGCCGGCGCCGAGCTGGTGCTCGAGAGCGAGCCGGTCGCTGGCGCGGCGCTCGGCGCGCAGGAGGTCGGCGACGTCGGCCTCGGTGATCACTTGGCGCCGGCCGTCGGGTGCCGGCGTCGAGCGCCGGCGAGGTCGACTACCCGCTCGGCGCGTGGCAGTAGTTGCCGGATGGTGGCGAGCTGCCGGCGTGCGCGCAGCTCGAGGCCGGCCAGCTCGGCGACGTCGCCGGCCTGCCACCGGTGCCAGAGATCCTGCGAGACGGCGAGGTGCTCGACAAGCGCCGTCGAGAGATCGGCGTGCAGCCGTCTCTCCTCCTGCCACGGGTCGCCGGCACTCATGCCGGCACGCTCTCACGCTGCGCCGACACTGTGGATAACTCCTGTGCACAACCTGGCGTCATCTGTTGTCTCCCTTGCGCTTTCATCCCCGCGCCTGCGCGCGTTACCTACCGAACGCTTAACACCTACCTACCGTATTGTGCAGTAAACCTACGGTTTACTGCACGAACCAACCACTTTCACTGTTGAGTTGAGCCCTAACCAGGGGTCGCCGGCTCGACCCAATCGCCGGGCCGACGTTGGGATGCGTCCACCGTCGGTGCTGCCACGGCCGCAGCAGCACGTCATCGACGGTGGTTGTGAGCTGGTGTCTCGGCGCCTCCTCGGGTGTGTGTTGCACCGGTGGCGCCGGCCTCGAGGTGCGTACCCTCGGTGTCGGTGCGGCCGGTGATGCGGCCAGCGCTAGCGGCGAGGCCGGTGGTACGGCCGAGCTGCCGAGCGGCCAGGCTCTCGGATCGAGCGCCTGGCCGCTCCACTATCTGCCGAGCTGGTGGCCGACGTCGGGAGGCCGGCCGGCGTGTCGACCAGCTCAACACGCCGGCCGGCGATTGTGACGGCAGCGAGTACCGCGTCCCTGGTCGCGGCGTCGCCGATGATCACCTGCTGATCTTGGTCGGCCTGGTCAAGATCCGGTAGCGCTCTCTCGGGTGGTCGCCGGCGCCACCTGGTCACGGCGTGTCACCTACAGGACGCCGGCCAGGCGCAGGATCACCAGCACGGCCACGGCCGCGCCGATGCACAGCACGGCTACCCACCGCAGCCGGTCGCCGAGCCGGCCGAGCCGGCCGAGCTGCGCGCGGTGCCGGCCTCCTCGGCGCCGCTGGCCGAGCTGGCCGGCCTGGTCGCTGTGGTTGTAGCGCCAGGACAGCGACCACCTGGCCATCACTCATCGGGCAGGGCGCCGGTGCTGCGGCCGGTGCGCCGGATCACCTCGTCAGCCGGCAGGCCGGCGTCACCGGTGCCGGGTCCGGTGACCTTGCGGCGCCACACTTTGTCGGGCAGCGCTGCGAGCTGGTCGGTGATCCACTTTCGATCCTCGTCGTTCATCTCCTGGTCTCCTCCCATGCGTTGTGCCACGCGCCGGCGCAGCTCGGTGCCGGCAGCGGCGCCGCTGGCAGGTCCGCCAGCGGCCGAACAGTCGATCTTGCGGGCCGTCCACTCGTAGTGCTGAATCACGCGGTTGGCGGTCCAGCCGTATTGCAGCGCCGAGGCCGCGGCGATGGCGACCAGGAGGTCGACCATCGGTGTCGGCCACGGCGTCGAGTCGCCAGGGTGCTGACACTCGGTGCCGGCGAGCGCCTGGTTGCCACTCATATCGCCGGCCGAGCTGGCCGGACCTGGCGGCGCCTTGTCTGCGCGCACGCCGGCGAGGACCGAGCTGTTACCGGTGCCGGCGTGGTTGGCCGGTCCGTCGCCGATCAGATAGCCGCGGCCGTTGACGTCGGCGAACCATTGCACCGTGGCGCCGGCCTTGAGATTGGCGACCAGGCCGTCGATATAGCTCTGCGAGCTGTTGAGCGAGCAGACGTAGTGGTGCGCTACGTGCCCCTCGGGACGGCCGGCCGACCAGCTGGTGCCGTTGCTGCGGCCGTAGCAGCCGGCCTCCTCCCGGATGCTGTATCCCCAATCGCGCAGCCTGGCCACGATGGCGCGCGTGTCGTCAGCCAGCGTCATCGGTGGTCTCGCTCCCGACGCGCACTACTTGGCCGGTGTCGAGGCGCACCCAACCATCGGGCACGCCGGCCTGGCGCTCGAGGTGCCGGCGTACGGCCTCGGGTGTGTAGCCGTCATCGAGCCGGCGCCGGCGCTGCTCGGTCACCTGGTCGACTCCCATAGCCGGCGCACGGCGACCAGGCCGGCGCGGATCTCGGCGCGCTCGGCCGGCTCGAGTCGATCCCATGCGCGCGCCGGCTCGAGGCCGTACAGCTTGGCCACGGCGTTGCGCGCGTTGACGTAGCGCCGGCATGCGGCCTCGAGCTGCTCGAGCTGGCCGAGCTGGTCGGCGCTCTGCACCTCGACGGCCGGCGCCTGGTGGCCTGGCATCAGCCGGCGGCTATCTGTTGAGTCGCTGACAAGATCTGGTTGTCAGTGATGACGGCCGGATCTCGACCAGGGTCGGTGACGCCGGCCGCCAGCGCCGACGCCCATGCGTCGCCCCAACCTGGTTGTGCGGCGTACTGCCAACGGTTGTCGTAGGCGAACTGTGCAGGGTCGGCCGAGACTCCCTCTACGGCAGCGCATGCCGTCTCTCTGGTTTGCAGGTCGACGTCAGCGGCTACCAGCGATACATCCCAATATGTCACGGTGACGGAACTCCCTTTGTGCTAGGCGTAGGTACCGAGGCGAACAATCGTCATCCGAGCGTCAGTGATCGAGATTGACGCGCCAGAATCTTGGAACACGTTGCAGCACAGCCGGCCGCCAGGTCCCCCCTGTAGGAACGGAATCGCTGCGGACTGGTTGAGCAGCGCCGCGGTGGTGAGGCCGGCCGCGGTGCTGGTGTCCTTGGCCTGCGCTGCCACGTTCTGCGCGGTGCCGACGCTGACAATGCGCCGGCCACCTCCTGCCGCGGACGCCCAACACACGGTGAACATGCACAGGTACAGGCCGGGCATGTTGTCAGGAATGTTGGGGCCGGCCGCGTCGACACCAACCAGCGCTTTGCGGGTGCTCGAGCTAAGCAGCGACGCCGGATCAAACAGGACGGTGCGCCAGGCGCCGGATGCTGCCGGCGACACCATGCCGTTGCTTATCGAAATCCACTCATTGCCGAGCACCGTCGCGGCGTCGATGGCCGTGCCGAGCGAGCGCATTGCTGCGGCGCCGTTGCGTACGAAATCGGAATCGGTCGGGATCGGCCACTTGAAACGTGGTGTCGTGGTACTCATCTCAGACAACTCCTCCTACGCCGGCGAGATCTCCCCATGAGATCGACGGACTGAAATCCTGCCAGCGCCAGCTATCCGAGGTTGGCACGTTGAGATCCGACCAGCGCAGCCCGGCACCCCCGTAGCTCTCGCCGGATGAGAGGTTGAGCTGCACCGTCCACGCCTCGCCGGCGTAGCCGTACGAGCCTCCCTCGAGGTAGCCGAGGAACACGCCGGGCACCGGTACGAATGCCGGCAGCGGGTCGATGACAACGGGGAGGCCGTGCCGGCTCGAGGCGCCGAGCACGCGCCTGGTCACGTCGACGCTGTGCTCGCTCCGGTCATCGGTCCATTGGACATTCTCAAACGACCAGGCCGGCGAGGAGAGCCGGCTCACAATGCTGCCACCGATGCGCTGCGCGTCGGCCTGGTTGGCGAGCACCGTGTTGACGCTGACGCGCCGAACTCCGAACACGTTGGTGATGCTCTCGGCGCCGGCGTCGCGCACCAGCTCGTTGCGCTCGGTGGCCTCCGGCGCGGTGCTCTGGTCGAACCATTGCACGACGGCGCCGGTCACTATGTTGTCCATCGTTTGCAACCACGTCGCGGGGTACAGCTCGGGCAGGCACGGCCCGATGTTGACGGCGCCGGGCGGCAGCGGAGTGATGGGAACGATGATCACGTACGTGCCAGGCTTGGACAGTGCGAACAGTGCGAGCCGCGCCGCGGGGTCCTCGAGCGCGACGGCCGGCTCGAGGCCGACGCTGGTCACGGTGTCGATGCTCGACCAGAGCACGGCGTCGGTCGACGCTGCGAGGTCCTGTAGCAGCGGCAGAGCTTGCTGCCGGTCGACGTCCATCCGGCTGACGCTGACGCCGGCCACCGTCGGCGCTACCCGGTACGCCACGTATGGGTTCCCTGCGGCCATGATGCGCGCGAACCTGGCGCCGAGCGTCTCGGTCGGCCACGGCGCGGCGCCGACGTCGCGGTTGCCGAGGTCGGCCAGGACGTCGACGGCCGTGACGTCGAGGCGCACAGCGTCGCCGGTGTAGCTGGCCGTCACGTCGGAGATCTGCCCGATGAACACGCGCACGCCTGGCCGGCCGTTGGTGCTGTCGTAGATGTCGCCGGCGTCGATGTCGACGCGCTGGCCGACGCGCAGGGTGCCCCGAAACAACGGGTCGAACGCTGACGGTGGCCGCGGCCGCGGGTCGATCAGCGCGAATGACGCGGTGGTTGCGTCGGGTTGGCTAAGCGTGTCAGCTCGGCCCCAACTGATAGTGAGATCCTCGAGCACGTACGGCATCTCCGGGTCGTTGTAGCCGGCCGCGCCGTCGGGCACGCGCGCACCGTTGACGAACACGCGCGGCGCCAGGACGTCGCTAGTTGGTGTTGGCATTGGCCGCACCTCCGAGCTGCGGCGGGTGCACCCTGCGCCGGCGAGCTGTGAGCAGCCGGTCTATCTGCTGGCCGACGGCCACCGGGTCGAGCGCGCCGCTGACGTTGATCACTACGGGCGCCGTCACGGTGGCCGAGCTGGTCGCCAGCGCGCCGGCGTGCACCCTCGGCGCCGGCGCCGGCGAGCTGCTACCGGCGACGCTGTGCGAGCCGAGAGCGAACCTCGCATCCTCGAGGTCGGCCTTGGCTTGCTGCGCGTCGAGAATGGCGCGCACGGTGACCTCTCTCGGCGTCTCGAGGTCGGCCAGGTCGGCCAGCGCCTGCGCGTCATCCACGTTGCTGTGCAACGTCATCGACTTATCCGCCAGGTCGGACTGATTAGCAGAATGGACGGCCGGCGTCACGTCATCTTTAGCCGTCAACGTCGATTTCTTATCCGTCAACTTCTTCTGATTGGCGCTCTCAACTTTCCCGGATGCGTTATCGGTGGCCGTCAATGTCGATTTCTTATCGTGCATCGGCTGATCGTTGTATCCCTTGACGGCTTTAGTGGCGAACTCGGTATCTTCTTTCACGCTGCGCGCCGATTGCGCGGTGCGCGTCAGGCCGGCGGCGTCATCCTCGGCCTGCCGTGCCTGTTCTTTCTGCGAATCCGTCAATAGATCATTGGCTTTCAGGTAATCGTATTTCGCTTTGGCCGCGTCCTTGCTGGCGCCGGCGACGGTGTTGTATCCGTCGACTTCTTTCTTTGCCAGGATGCCGAGCGACTTTCCTTGTGGCTCGAGAATGGCGTTGATCTTGGCCGCACCCTGGCCGGTGGTGTCGGTGAAATCCTTTATTAGCTCCTCGTATGGAATGCCCATCTTTAGGAGATCTTGAAAGGTGCCGGACTGCTCGACGGCCGAGAGCTGCGCCAGCGTTGCAGCTTGGTTCCAGAATCCACCGTTGTCGACCAGGGCGGCCGAGACATTTTCGATGCTGGTCTGTACTGCGGCCTCTCCCTCTTTTAGCTTGGTGAATGCACCGAGAACGGCGTCGATGGCCAGGCCGGCGATGAGGCCGGCGCCGAGGCCGGCGCCGATTAGTGCTATTCCCTTGAGCTTTCCCGATATGCCGGTCGAGCCGTCGCCGGCCTCGTCGCCGAGCTGCGAGAGTTTCTCCGATAGGTCGCCGAATAGTGCAGCTCCCTCGGAATACGGGCCGAGGAATTGCGAGCCGAATGCTGCACCCTCGACGCCGAGCGATTTCGCTTTCCCTTTAGTGGTGTCGATTTCGTCGCCGAGGTCCTTTACAGGCCGTTTACCGCTGCCACCGTTGACGCTGGTATCTACTTTCACGGTGGTGTTCTCGGGCAGCTTGTCAATGTCGCCGGCGAGCGTCTCGACGTCGGCCAGGTTGCTGACGCTGGCGCTGATCTTGGCCGAGGTGCTGGCCGGCAGGCCGTCGACGTCGGCCGCCAGGCCGTGCACGTCATCGGCGCCGCTGACGGTGCCGGTCACCTTGGTGGCCGCGGTGGCCGGCAGGTGCGCGACGTCGGAGGCCAGGCCGTGCACCTCGGCCGCGCCGCTGACGGTGCCGGTCACCTTGGTCGAGCTGGTGGCCGGCAGGCCGTCGACGTCGGTGGCCAGCTCGCCGACGTCATCGGCGCCGCTGACGCTGGCGCTGATCTTGGCCGGTGTGCTGGCCGGTATCTCGCCGATGGTGTCGGCCAGCTCGCTGACGTCATCGGCGCCGGCGACGCTGGCCGCAACCTTGAGATCCTTGTCAGCGGCCTTAGCTGCACCCTCGAGCGCCTCGCTGAGTCCGTCGACGTCATCGGCGCCGGTGACGTCAACTTGAACTTGAGCGGTTACGCGCATGCTCTTGGCCATCAGCGCCGACCTCCTCTCGACCTCGGTGCCTTGGCCGCGGCCTTGGCTCGGTGCTCGAGCAGCTCGAGCATGGTTGCGGTTATCCGGTCATCGGCCTCGAGCCAATAGTCCGGCGAGGTGCCGGGCACGGCGACGGCCAGCTCGCACGCTAGGCGCTCCCAGCTTCCTCGACGGTAGGGTCCACCGGTTGCGCGTCGACTTTCTCCCAATCGGCGAGCTGCGGCCAGAACCGATGCCAGGCCAAGTCATCGGAGATCAGCTCGAGCCGGCGCAGCGCGCACCAGAGCACGCCGGCCGTGGCCACCGGTTGCGCCGTGGCCGCGGTCTCGGCGCGCTCGGCGCTGTACTTCGCCCACCGGATGCGGTCGGCGTAGTTGACAACTACGCCTAGCAGCTCGGTGCCATCGGAGAGCAGCACGTCGAACTGGTCGCGCGTCCATTTCTTATCTGACACTGGTTGTCCCCTAACGAATGTCGCGGAATGCTTGGGCGATGGCGTCGGTGTATATCTCGCCGATCTTCCCTGAGCGGTCGAGCTTGTCGAGGCTGACGGCCAGGAACTTCTGCGGCCGGATGTTGCGCGCCGGCCAGCCGTAGTGGATCGGCGCGGCGTACGGCGTCGAGACGCTGGCCGTCACGGCGCCGCGGCTACCGTCGCGGGTGGCCTTGGCCTGCCGCACCGAGAACCGCAGCAGGTTGCGTAGCTGGCCGGTGTCGTGCGGTGCGCGCAGCTTGGCCACCTCGACCAGCACGGCGCCGATCTTGGCGTTAGCCGCGTCGAGGTTGCTGGCCTTGGCCTTGGCCTTATCGAGTGCCTTGGCCAGCTTGTCGAGGTTCGTTGCTGCGCGCCGCGTCACGGCGTCACGGCGTGGCGCCGGCGACCCATGCGGTGCCGTTCCAGTGCCCCTGGCCGGCCGTGCCGGCCGTCGCGGTCTGCACATATTGGCCGGTGGTCCACGCGGTCGCTGGCGACGCTGTGAGGCCGGCCAGGCCGGCGACGTCGGCCGGCGCGGTCGAGCCGGCCGGCGTGAACACGCCAGGAGTGCCGGCCGTGGCGCCGGTCGCCGGCACCGCGTCGGGCAGCACGGCCGGCCGCGGCCCCATCTTCTGCACCCATGCCGCACCGGTCGACGGTGTGTAAGTGATGTCGCCCACCGTCTGCCAGGTGACGTCGGACGTCATCTCCTCCCCGTAGGCATCGGTCGAGCCGAATGACAACGGCAGGATCAGCACCTGGCCGCTGGCCTCGAGGCCGGCCTCGGTCGACGGCTCGAACAGAAACGACTGAATGGTTGCGGCGTTGACGCTGGCGAACTTGAACAGTCCATCCGGGTCGGAGAGATCCTGGTCGAGCGTGCCGTTGAGCGTGCCGTCCAGCGTTGTGACGCCGGGCACCTCGGTCCCGCACAACTTGAACACGCTATCTGTAGTGCTGGCCGCAACGGTCAGCTCGAGACCTGTTACCAGGCATGAGTAGTCGGTCTCGCTGCCGGCCGTGCCGATCTTGAGCGAACCCGGTCCGAGCGCTGTCATTTCGTTTCTCCCCTACGGTTGCGAGATCTCGAGCCGGCGCGTGAACTCGAGCCGGTATGCGGGCAGTAGGCCACCGGTGGGCGGCCCTAAATCGTCGGCGGTGGCCTCCTCGGCCGGCGCGCCGAGCGCGCCGTTGAAGGAGTCGAGGAGGCCGGCGAGGTGGTTGTAAGCAACGGTGCGGTCGAGACCTGGTGCCAGCAACCAGCAAACGAACGTCGCCGAGTAGCAGCGGCCGAACCGCATTGTGATGGTCGAGACGGTGACCAGCACGCCGGGCGGGTCGAGGTCGGCCATATCCGTCGCGGCCTGCACGCCGGCCTGGCGCAGCGCGTCGAGCACCTCGGCCACCGCGGCCGGCAGCGTGTCGAGCACGGCCGTCGTCATGGTGTCACCGGTGCCGGTGGTTTAGCGCCGAACGCGCGCGCCGGCGCCAACCAGCTCCCCATGCGGAGACCTCGCTCGACCTCGGGATCGAACCGCGCCACGAATAGCGCCGTGTCGGAGAACGTTTCGATGCCCGACGGCGAGTTACGGCGCCGGTAGATCCGGCCGGCCAGCACCGTCGAGGCGCCGAGCACCTCGGCGTCGGGTGTGTAGGCGCCGGTGGTGTCGTCATAGAACTCTTGCCGGTACGCCTGCGCCGTCTGCTCGGCCCATGCGCAACACTGCTCGAGCAGCACGTAATCGGCGCTGCCGGCGACCGGTGTCGGAATGATCTTTAGCCACAAGGCAACTCGCTCCGGTGGCAACCATCCGACGGGAGCTGTCACGGCAGCGCCGGCGGCACGGTGGCCACGGCCAGGCCACGCGCGTCGCTGATGAGGTCGGCGCCGTAGGCATAGAGCGCGACGTCGATGCCGGCCTGCGCGACGTTGATGGCCTGCACTCGAGCGCTGGCCTGGTAGTGCGTGGCCGAGCGCCGGTCGATGCCCAGCACGGTGCCGGCCGGCAGGCCGCTGCTCGGCCGGATGGTGAGGTCGGCGACGCCGGCCGATGGGCTGGCCAGGCTGATGACGCCGGCGCCGGCCAGCCACCAGGGCGCGTCGGCCGCGGTCGGCCCGGAGAGCAGCGAGGCGAACAGGTCCGGCGAGATGGCGACGGTGTTCGGTGCGGCGCCGGCAGCGACCAGCGTTGATACCACGGTGGCCACGCCGGCCAGGACGTCGGCGACGTCGCCGGCGTCGGTGGCCGCAGCGAGCAGCGTGGCCGCAACGGACGCCTCGAACTTGGCCGCCAGGTCCTGCGCTGCCAGGTCGAGAAGCCTTGCCAGAAAGTCATTCTGGCCAAGATCAACTAGAATCCGGTCGACGTCCCAACCTCCGGCCAGCCGGTACGCGCTGGCCTCGGCCGGCACGATCTTGACGGTGTTGCTTGGGATCTCGGCCTTGTTGCCGGCGTACGGGCCGACCTCGGGCAGCGTCTCCCATTTCCAGCCGTGCACCTTGCTCGAGGTCAGCGGCAGGCTCGGCCCGATGGCCGTCAGGATGGTCTGCTCGAGCAGGTACGGCGTCCACAACTCGCCGACCCAGGTATCGACCAGGTATCCCTGCGCGTCGCCGGTGGGGTCCAGCACCGGTGGCGTGATGTCGGAGAGCGCAGCGTTGACCTGCGCCGCGTCGGAGCTGCGGCCGATGACGCTGGCCAGCTCGGCGATGCCGGCGTCGATGCCGGCGCGGCCGCGGCGCCGGCCGGCCGTGGTCGGTGGTGCCGGTGGTGCGGTGACGTTGACGACGGTGGTGGGCTGCACAGCGGTCTCCTCGGTGTCGGTGTCGGTGTCGGTGTCATCGGCCGGCTCGGCCGGCTCGGCCGGCTCGACCTCGACCAGCTCGAGCTGCTCGGCCGGCTCGGCCGGCTCGGCCGGCTCGGTGTCGGCCGCGGCAGCGAGCCGCGCGCCGTCGAATGCTGGCAGCGCCACCAGCGCCACGGCGTCGAGCCGCGCGCTGGTCACTACGCCGGCGCTGATGGTCACATCGGATAGCTCGACCGAGAGCGCGTCCCTGACACCCTCTGCGGCCTCGAGCAGCGCCGTATCGCCGTCCGGCGTGGCCGCAACTCGAAAGCTCATCCGCAGCGCGTCGGTGCCGGCCGTGGCGCCGGTGGCGTAGCCGACCGGTGTCGTGCGGCCGTGTTCGGTGAACAACTTGACGCGGCGCAGCTCGGCCGGCACGTCGACGGCGCCGGCCGCCACGGTGACGGTGCCGGCCGAGGTGCGACCTGGCACGCCATAGGGCAGCGCCACGCCGGCGAGCTGGCGCGTGTCGAGCGCAGCCGAGACTCCTGGCGCCGGTGCGTACAGGGTGAGTGTTGGTAGCGGCATGGTCAGTCCTCGAGTGTCGGTCCGGTAGCTGACGGTGGGATGGCGGTCAGGTCGCCGAGGTCGAACGCAACGCGCTGGCCGATCGGGAGAATGTCGTCCATCGACAACCTGGCCTGTACGGCCGAGCTGTAGAGCGAGATGCCGTAGTCGACGAACTCGAGGTTCTTTGTTTGCGCGGTCTCGTATGTCAGCGAGGCGCCGGCGCCGGATGCGTCGAGCATCGACGCCGGTATGCCGGCGTGCCGGCTGACGTCGACGGCCACGGCGTTACGCGCGGCGACCAGGAGATCCCCGGATGACACCAAGTGATCCTTGGTCTCCATCGCCGAGTTTGTGTAGAGCACGCCTCCGGTCTCGGTCATTGCGCGCCGAGCTGCGGCGACCATCTCGTATATCTGGCCGTCGGTCATCGGCGAGTCGGTGGTCTGGTGCAGCTCGAGGCGCAGCGGGTGCTGCGCTATGTCGGCCGCGGTGGCCTCGAGCGTCAGCGCCTGGCGCAGCGTGGCCGCACCGAAGCAGAGGATCCCCTCGTGCGGCCCCGGCAGATAGACCAGGTCGGCCTGGTCGACCTCGAGCGGGTGGTAGTCGGCGTCAACGTAGGCGCCGGCGTCGTCCACGTACCAGCGATCGAACGGTAGGCGCACCATTCTGGCCGGCCGGCCGGTCGCATCTCGTTGTGTCGTCAACCAGAGCGAGCCACCGTAGAACAGGAAATCGTCAACGGTGCCGAGCATCCGAGACCAGACCGATTGGCCACCGGTGAGGCCGAGCGCCTCGCTGGTGCCGTACGTGCCGAGCTGGCCGTCGGAGGCGTAGAGCCAACCTGGTTGCTGCTCGGGCGGCAGCACCTGGTCGCGGCGCAGCGCCACCAGCGGCAGCCGTGCGACGGTGCCGGCCAGGAGGTGCCTGGCACGCGCTACGGCCGGTATCCGCAGCGCGCTGGCGCGGGTGAGCGGCACCGGTACGTCGGCGCCGAACACGTCAGACCAGACCACCGCGTCAAGCTCGCCGGTCGACCAGGCCGGCACCTGTAGTTGCAGCGGTGGCAGGCCGTTGAGCCTGGCGCTGGCGAGGCCGGCGAGCCGGTCGAAAGGGAACACGCCTCGAACGCTGGCACGGCCGTCAAGTTTGACGGAGGCCGAAATATCCCCCCGGTCTGCGCGTGGTCGCCGAACCTAAGATTTCTCGCCGGCGTTGAGCGTGGCCGGCGCCGAGCTGGCCGAGCTGGCCGGCGCCGGCTCGACCAGCTCGGGCCCGTATTTGTGACGCACCTCACAGCGTGCGGCCTGAGATCGGCGCTGACGCTGACAAGGGAGGTTGCCGGCGCCGTTGTGCCAGGTCGGCCAGGGTGCTCGAAACGCTGACAAGGCCAGGTTGTCAGCAAACGTGACAACGGCTATTGTCACTGGTGAGCGGCCGCAGGGGTCGCCACCAGGAGGTCAGCAGCGAGATGGCACGCACAACCAAGATCCGCGAGACGGCCGATTACTGCGCGATGATGGTGCGCATGATGCGAGCACATGCCCGACGTGTTGCGGCCGGCTCGGCCGAGGATCTCGCCGACCTGGTGGCGCTGCGCGCCGAACTCGACCAGGCCATCGACGCCGGCGCGCGTGCGCTGCACGACGATGGCGGGTTGAGCTGGACTGAGATTGCGACGGCGCTCGGCGTCAGCCGGCAGGCCGCGCGTCAGCGGTTCGGCGCATGAGCCGGCGAGACCGCCAGCGCGCGGCCTGCCCGACCTGCGGCCGTGACGTCACGGTGCGCAGCAACGGCGTACTGATGGCGCACCGCACCGAGGCCGGCGCAGCGTGTCAGCCGGCCGCCTGGCAGGTCCGGCAGGCCGAGCAGCGCCGGCCGGCCGGTGGTGCGCTGTGAGCGCGCCGGCGCAGCGCACCTGCGCCTACTGCGGCCGCACGATGACGCAACGTGCGCTGTACCTACAGCCGAGCTATGTCGGCGAGGAGAGCCGCTGGTTGTGCCGGTCGCTGCGCGCGTGCGCTGCCAGCCTGGTGCGGCAGGACGCGCGCCGAGCTGCGGCCGAGCTGGCCGAGGCGGCGCCGATCTCCGGCCGGCTGGTCGAGCCGGCCGAGCTGGCCTAGCCGGCGAACACGCGCGGCGCCGGCGCCGGCGCCGGCCGGTGCTGGTCGAGGTAGGCGGCCAGGGTGGCCGCTGTCAGCTCGCATATCGGCGCCGAGGCTGTGCGCCTCGACCAGACCCATGCGTCGCCGTAGCGCCGTTGTGCTGCGGCAGCGACCGAGGCGTCGAGGTTCGGGTGCAGCCGGTAGGCCAGGGTGCCGTGCCCGATGCCGTCGAGGAACGCTGCGCACGCGGTGGCGTACTGGACATCACTGACGGCCGTCAGGGTGACGCCGGCCAGCGTCAGCGCGTCGGCGATGGCCGCGGCCGGTCCCTTGGCCGGCACGGCCACCGCGGCCGGCCGGTGCCGGCCGACCAGCTCCCGCATGCGGCCGACTACCCAATCGGTGCCAGGCCGTGACTCGACCACCTCGAGCACGCCTAGCCGGCACGCCACGATGGCCGAGCGCGACCGGTCGAGCGCGACGTCGGCCGCCAGGCTCGGCGCACCGTCGGGCAGCAACCTGGTAGTCGCTGCGCCGCTCCACGCGCGGTGGTCGATGACGCGCGCGTTGCTCGCCGTGCGCGCATTGCCGAACGCTCTTGCGAACTCGAGCGGGTCCATTACGCGCGCCTGGCCGGCGAGGAACTCCCTGGTGATTGTGTGCCCGACGGCCGGATGCGCCGCGGCGATGGCGTCGAGGTCGCCGGGGTCGCCGTCGTCGCCGATGCCGTACTCGAGGTAGCCGATGCCGGCGTCGCCGGCTCGGCCGCGGTCGATCCATGAGTGCAACCAGGTCGATTGAGCGTCACCCATGGTTGAGACCAGGATGGTCTGCGGAGATCTCCTGGTCGCTTGGCTCGGCCCGATGGCCTGTAGCAGCTCGACGCCTCGCACCGGATCGAAGCTGAATCCCTCGTCAATCACCGTCGTGTCGGACTGCCGGCCGTGCAGCGAGTCGCGGGTTGGTGGGAACGGCCGGCACGTTGAGCCGTTGGGAAATCGGAGTATCTGCGAGCCGTTGGTCCAGCGCACGGCCAGGCCGAGGCCGGCGAACGGCGAGGTCTGCTCGGTGACGGTGCGCGCCAGCTCTCCCCACCGGTCGACCGCATGGTTGCCGGTCTGCGCCGTATACCAGAACAGGTGCGGCGCAGGATCTTTCATGCACCGCGCGACGGCCGTGGCCAGCATGAGAAGACTCTTCCCTGCCTGGCGAGGCACGGTGAGCAGCACAAAGGGATACCGGCGTGCGGCGCCGTCGTCGCTGCGCGCCTCGAGCAGCTCGGCCGCACGGTGCTGCCACGGCATCAGCGGCGTGCCCATCATGGCGGCGATCTTGGCCGTGACGCCGGCGCCGGCGCCACGCGCGCCGGCCGGCACCTCGGTGGCGTGCCGTGGCTGCGCCTCCTCCTGGTCGACCAGGCGCAGCGCCGGCACGCTCACAGCTCGGCGACTATCGACTCGAACAGGGCGATGGTCTCCACCGGTGGCGGCACGTCGACGTCGGGCGGCTTAGGTGGCGTTGGCGGGTGATCGAGGCCGAGGTCGCGCAACCACGCGGAATAGCCGCGCGTAGCCGTCGTTATGGCCGCGGCCGAGTTGCCCCGCATGGCTCGATCGACGGCGCTGGCCTGCGCTATCAGCAGCCTGGCCGTCAGGTCGGAGATCTCCCTACCCTCGGCCTGCCACGCCAGGATGGCCGCGCGCGTGGCCTCCTCGGTCATCCGGTCGGCCGGATCACTCGACGGCTTCATACGGTCACCCTTATATTCGCAGGTCAGCGGTGGTCTGTCGGACGGATAAGAAATAGA